>Ga0310695_10010425_pt1 | contig 13605 bp, 14 predicted proteins | sample RumenRJG_04DNA_FD_203882 | JGI IMG/M metagenome (GOLD analysis project Ga0310695, IMG submission 203882) | Bovine rumen microbial communities from Lethbridge, Alberta, Canada - RJG_04 (v2) (version 2) | ecosystem: Host-associated > Mammals > Digestive system > Stomach > Rumen | place: Canada...
CGCTCCTAGCAGGTCTCGCGCCTTGGCGCATCCGCCGCGAACCGGGCCCGCCTCATTCGCTATGCTCGCTTCTCACGCCCCGTTGCGCCTTCCCGCTTGCGCCGCATTGCGCGTGGCCGTGCGTGGTCCTCCCCGGCGCGCCAACCGGCTTCTCGCCAGCAGACCAAGCCATTTCGGAGCAATGTAGTCGTTAGTCACTAGTCGATAGTCGCTAGTCGTTAAAGGTTAGACGATGTGGCGCGAAGCCGGTCATGGACGGGGGAAGACAAGTCGCGTATTCTGTCCTGTGCGGCACGAGAGAGGCGTGGACGCGAGGCGGCGACGACACAAGCGGAGCGACACGCCCCCGGACGGTTCGCGTCAGGCGCGCCGAGATGCGAGACCGGCGCGAAGCGAAGGAGGAACGGCGCCAGCCGCGATGACGAGCGACAAAGCCGGGCGAAGCATGTCGGCGATGGATGGCGCGGGAGGAACGGGGAGTGGAGCGGGGCGAGGGGCGCGCCGAATCGCGGACGGGCCGAACGCGTTGAAAGTGCAAGTTTGGCGCCGATAGAGGCCGCCAGCCGGGCACAGCGGTTCAGGCGAGGCGAGTTCGGCAAGACTCGCGCCGAAGGCAAACCTTGAGGTTGCCGAGGCGCATGAGGACGCCGAAGTCGCCCGCATCAACCGCGAAGCACGGTTGCCTCTATCGGCGCCAAGCCTCGAACCGCAAGCACAGCAAATTGTATGACCGTGAAAGGTGAAGGTGAAGATGAAGGTGAAGGGGGAAAAGTGAATAATGATAATTTTCCGATTTTCATTTTGACGGATTTTTGGTAAAATATTCTTTCAAATTTTAATCTGAAGGAGAAAACCAGATGAAGACAGAGACGAGCAAGACGGACAAATGCCGGGTCGAGCTGAAGGTCACGCTGGACGCAGGCGAGACGACGAAGGTCGTCAGGGAAGTGGAGCGGGCCTTCGTGCGCGAGGTGCGGATGCCGGGCTTCCGCCCGGGCAAGGTGCCGCTGGACATGATTCGCCGCAACTACGCGGACGACATCAAGAGGGAGACCATATCCGCCCTCTGCAAGAACAACCTCGACGAGGCGATCAAGGCGTCGGGGCTGGACGTCGTCGGCGTGGCCGAGGTGAAGGACGTCGCATACGACGAGAATGGCGGCGGCTTCACGGCATCCGTCGACGTCAAGCCGACGTTCAAGCTCCCCAAGTACAAGGGCCTCTCCATCGTGAAGAACGACGTGACTGTCCCCGAGGCCGAGGTCGCGGACGCCACTGAGCGCATGCGCGCGGCCTACGCGAAGTTCGAGGACGCGAAGGAGGGCGACGCGGTCGCCGACGGCGACTTCGTGCAGATCGACTACTCCGGCGAAGTCGACGGCAAGCCGATCGCGGAGATCGCGCCGGAGGCGAAGGTCGTCGCGTCCGCCCAGGGCTTCTGGGTGCAGATCGAGGAGGGCCGCTTCGTCCCTGAGATCCTCGACGCCCTGAAGGGAATGAAGGCCGGCGAGACGAAGGAAGGCGTCGAGGTCGCGTTCCCGGAGGAGTCCGCGCCCAAGGGCCTCGAAGGCGCGAAGGCGTCCTACAAGGTCACGCTCAAGGCGTTCCGCCGCAGGATCATGCCCACGGACGAGGAGTTCGCGAAGGCGTGCGGCGAGGAGTCCGTCGAGAAGGTCTCCGCGTCGCTGCGCGAGCGCATGCAGAAGCGCGCGGACGAGGCCGAGGCAGCCAGGCGCGAGGACGAGGCGGTGAAGGCACTTCTCGCCGACTGCGACTTCGACCTCCCCGAGACAGTCGTCTCCCGCACCAAGGACTCCTACATAAGGCAGTACGCCGAGCGCGCCCAGCAGTCCGGCATCCCCGCTGAGTACTTCGAGAAGAACCGCGACAAGATCCAGGCCGACGCCCAGGAGGCGGCGGAGCGCCAGGTGAGGCTGTGGTACGTCCTCGAGGCGATCGCGGACGCGGAAGGCATCGAGGACGGCGACGAGCGCGGCAAGAAGGCGATCGACCTCGTCCTCGCGAACGCGAAGGCATAGGGCGCGGGCGCAGCGCCGTAAAGGAGCGACAACATAATGAAGTCATACATGGTGCCATACGTCGTCGAGCAGACGGGCAAGGGCGAGCGTACATACGACATCTACTCGCGGCTTTTGCTCGACAGGATCGTGTTCATCTCCGGCGAGGTGACCGACGAGATGGCGAACGCCGTCGTCGCGCAGCTTCTGTTCCTGCAGGCGCAGGACGCGAAGAAGCGCATCAACGTGTACGTGAACTCGCCCGGCGGCAGCGTCACGGCGGGCCTCGCGATCTACGACACGATGCAGTTCGTGACGTGCCCGATCGCCACGTACTGCATCGGGCAGGCCGCGTCGATGGGCGCGGTGCTGCTGACGGCCGGCGAGAAGGGCCTGCGCCACTCCCTGCCCAACTCCCGCATAATGATCCACCAGCCGTGGGGCGGCGCGGAGGGCAAGGCCAGCGACATCGAGATCACGGCGCGCGAGATACTGCGCCTCAAGGACATCCTGAACAAGATCCTCGCGAAGCACTCGGGCAAGGCCCTGGAGGATGTCGTCAAGGACACCGACAGGGACCACTTCATGTCGGCTGCCGAGGCGAAGGACTGGGGGCTGATCGACAAGGTGGTGGAGCGCCCGGAGGCATAGCTAGATGAAGACGCTCCACTGCTCCTTCTGCGGACGCTCGTCCAAGGAAGTCGCGATAATCCCCGGCGGCGACGGCAACATCTGCGTGGACTGCGTCGAGCACGCGCACGAGATGGTGGCGCGCCACGACAGGCAGGCCGCGGCGGAGGCCGCCCCGGCTCCGCTGCCGCCGACGCCTACGCCCAAGGAGATAAAGTCGTTCCTCGACCAGTACGTCGTCGGGCACGACGAGACGAAGAAGGTGCTTTCCGTCGCCGTCCACAACCACTACCGCAGGCTGGAGGCCGCCGCCGCCAAGGACAAGGACAAGAAGGCGGCGTCGGAATTCGCCGACGTCGAGATAGAGAAGTCCAACATACTTCTCCTTGGCCCGACGGGGACGGGCAAGACGCTCCTCGCGAGGACGCTGGCGAAGATGCTGGGCGTCCCGTTCGCGATCGGCGACGCGACGGTCCTCACCCAGGCGGGCTACGTCGGGGAGGACGTGGAGAACCTCGTCAGGTACCTCCTCCAGAACGCCGACGGCGACGTCGAGCTCGCCAAGCGGGGGATAATCTACGTCGACGAGATCGACAAGATCGCGTCGAAGACGGACAACGTCTCGATCACGCGCGACGTCTCCGGCGAGGGCGTGCAGCAGGCGCTCCTCAAAATCGTCGAGGGGACCGTCTGCCGCATACCGCCGAAGGGCGGCCGCAAGCACCCCGACCAGGAGTACATCGAGGTCGACACCACGAACATCCTCTTCATCTGCGGCGGCGCGTTCGTCGGCCTCGACAAGATCATCGGCGAGCGCACGGGCAAACGCCAGATCGGATTCGGCGAGGAGGGCGGCGACGCCTCCGCCGCGCGCGGCGGCATGGCTGACGTGCGCCCGGAGGACCTCGTCAAGTTCGGGCTCATCCCGGAGTTCACCGGTCGCCTGCCGATCATCACCGCGATGAGCGAGCTCACCGAGGACGACCTCGTGCGCGTCCTCACCGAGCCCAGGAACTCGCTCGTCAAGCAGTACAGAAAGCTCCTCGCGATGGACGGCGTGAAGCTCTCCTTCGAGGACGGCGCGCTGCGCGCGCTGGCCCGCGCCGCCCTTGCCCGCAAGACCGGCGCCCGCGGCCTCAGGGCCGAGATGGAGCGGCTTATGACGGACGTCATGTACGAGGCCCCGGGCAACGACAGCCTCAAGAAGGTCGTCGTCACCGAGGAGATGATCCGCGAAAGGCTCGGCACGAAATGACGATCTCCGTCCTGAAGTCAAAGCTCCACCGGATCCGCGTTAGCGAGGCGTGCCTCGACTACGAGGGCTCGCTCACCATCGACGCCGACTACATGGACGCCGTGGGGATCGTCCCGTACGAGCGGATACTCTGCGCGGACGTCGAGAACGGCAACAGGTTCGAGACATACGCGATAAGCGGCGCGCGCGGCAGCCGGGTCTGCTGCCTCAACGGCGCGGCCGCGCACAAGGGCAGCGTCGGCGACAGGTTGATCGTGATGGCCTTCGCGCAGATGACGCCGGACGAGGCCAGGGGATTCACACCGAAGGTACTGCATTTCCATGAGTGACGCATTGAGGATAGAGGTGTCCGGCAAGGCCGGGCCCGGATTCGTGGCGGCGGTCGCGACGGCGGTCGGCGCGGAAGGTTCCGTGCGCATCGTCCCCGAGGGATTCGCGGCGGACCGCCTGCTGATGCGCGCCGCGTCCGGCCTGGCGATCCCGGCGGACGCGGGGACTCGCGTATGGACGCTCTTCGCGGACGACTCGCCAGTCGCCGAGTTCGCGCTCCGCTTCCCGTCCGACGGCGACGGGGACGCGCTCCGCGTGTCCGTCCCTTCAGGTTCGCCCGCCCTCGAGGCGGGGCTCTCCGCGCTTGCCGCGAAGGGCGACGGCATCTCTCGCGACGACGTGCTCGCGCTCTTCCCGGCCGCCGCGGAGGTCGCGGGCAGGTCCGCCGCCGCGCAGGGCGAGCCGCCGATTCCGGAGGGCGTTGGCCTCGCGACGAAGATCTGCCTTGCGCTGATATTCACCCTGCCGCTTGCCGGCTTCATCTGGATGTGCATCCGCTTCAAGTGGATATGACGCCGTTTGGGGAGACGTCCGTATGCTGAAGGTGTCCATTCTTTCCGTTCTCCAGGGCGTGGCGGAGTTCCTGCCCATCTCAAGCTCCGGGCATCTCGTCATAGGCAAGTCGCTCCTCGGCCTTGGTGACGCGGGGATGCGGCTGGACATCTTCCTCCATGTCGGCACGCTCCTCTCGATATTCGTCTTCTACTTCGCCGTGATTCGGCGCATCCTGATTCGGCGCGAATGGATGTACGTCGCGAAGATCCTTGTCAGCGCCATTCCCGTGGGCGTTGTCGGGCTGCTCTTCAAGGAGAGGCTCGAGGAGGCGTTCTCCTCGCCGTCGTTTGTAGGCGGGGCGCTGATCGCGACAGGTGTAATGCTCACGGTGACGCGTTTCCTGCCGAAAGGCGACCGCGACGTCTCGTTCGTCCGCGCGCTCCTGATGGGCCTCGCCCAGGCGGTCGCGATCCTCCCCGGCGTCTCGCGCTCCGGCACGACTCTCGCGGCGGCGCGGGCGGCGAAGGTGAACGGCGAGAAGGCCGCCGAGTTCTCGTTCCTGATGTCCGCCCCGCCGATCGCGGGTGCGGCAGTCCTTGAGCTTGTGAAGTCCATGCGCCACGGTGGCGCCGCCGAGGCGCAGACGAGCTGGGGGCTTTGCATCTTCGGCGCGGCGCTGGCCGCCGTTGTCGGCTGGTTTGCCCTCAAGCTTCTCGTAGCATCCCTCAAGGGGCGCTGGTTCTGGCTCTTCGGTCCGTACTGCATGGCGGCCGGCCTTGCCGTGCTGTTCTTTGTCTCATGACGGCCGAACCGACAGCGGTGTCCGCGCCTCCGCGCGTCTTCGACCTGTCCGGCGCCAGAGTCGCCGGCGTCAGGGCGTGCCTCCCAAAGATGAGCGAGGACAACTTCGCGAGGTGCGTCGCGCTATACGGCGACGAGAGGAAGGCCGCGGGCGTCGTGAAGGCGACGGGCATCGCGAGGCGACGCGTCGCGGACGCCGGCGTATCGTCTCTCGACCTGTGCGCCGCCGCCGCCCGCGGGCTTCTTGACGACTGCGGCGTCGCGTCCGAGGACGTCGGCGCGGTGATCTGCGTCACCTTCACGCCGGAGCGCCAGATGCCGTGCAATGCATGCCAGGCGCAGAGCCGCCTCGGCCTGCCGCGCTCCGTCTCAGCGTTCGACATCAACCTCGCCTGCTCAGGGTGGCCTTACGGACTGTATGTAGCCGGGCTGCTGGCAAGGGCAATGGGCGTCAGAGTGCTGCTCCTCGACGGCGACGTGCAGACGGCGCGCATGGACCACGCAGACGGCGTAACGGCGCCGGTCCTGGCGGACGCCGGGACGGCGACGCTCGTCGAGCCCGCCCCGCATGGCGGCGGCCGGCCATGGCGCTTCTCCTTCATGACGGACGGCGCGAACGGCGACGCCCTCGCCCTGCCGTTCGGCGGCGCGATTTCAATGGACGGCTTCGGCGTGTTCAAGTTCGCGACACTGGACGTGCTTGACTTCATAAGCGGCTTCATGGAGTCCGTGTCCGCCGCGCCAGGCGACTTCGACGCGTTCGTCCCCCACCAGGCGAACGTTTACATGGTGCGGCAGATCGCAAAGCGCCTCGGCTTCGCCGGGGAGCGCACGTGGATCAGCGGCGACGAATTCGGGAACTCCGCGTCGGCGTCGGTGCCCGTCACGATCGCGCACTGCGCAGGTCGCCTGCCGCGGGCCGACAGGCGCCTGCTTGTCGCGGGCTTCGGCGGAGGGCTCTCCGCTTCCGTCTGCGACATGGACCTGCCGGGCGACTGCAAACTAGGCGTGTCCGACTACGAGGCTGCGTCCGCGAAGGAGGGCGGCGTATGACGGACGCCGAGAACGAGTTCCTTGGGTTTGTCGCCGACGTCCTTGGCGTGCCCGCCGCGTCCGTCTCGATGGACACCGCATACGAGTCGATCCCTGAATGGGACAGCGTGATGCAGCTGCGCCTTGTGCTGGAGATAGGCGAACGCTACGCCGTCGAGATACCGGTGGACGAGATCGCGCTCATTCGCACGCTCGGCGGCTTCTACCGATACGTCGCTTCGAAATAGCGGAAGGGACGTGTGCGCAAATGCGAATCGCCGTTCTATCCAACGTGACGACGGAAGTCCTCGCCGGAATGCTCAGGAAGGAGCACGACGTCTGGCTGCCGCCCGGGTTTGGCGCATGGATGGAGACGGCGCTCGCTCCGCCGGACGACCTCGTGGCCTTCAATCCCGAGGCTGTGTTCCTCCTACTCGACTCCTCCTTCGCGCCGTTCGACGCGGCGGGCGTGGCGCCCGCGAAGGCCGCGCTGGAGCGCGCGCTCCCGGCCGCCGCCGTCATCGTCCCCGACCTCGCTGACCTCGCGGACGCGACGGGCGGCTTCACCGACGAGAGGATGTGGAAGCTCGCGTCGATGCCCTGGTCATTGAAGGGGCTTCGCGCGATCGTCGACGAGATGGACCGCCTGCTTCGGATTATGCGCGAGGGCGCCCCGAAGAAGGCGCTTGCGCTTGATCTGGACGGGACGCTGTGGTCCGGGGTCATCGGCGAGGACGGGCCGGACGGCATACGTCCGTTTGCGGAGTTCCAGCGTTCGCTGAAGGCGCTCGCCGACCGCGGCGTCGTACTTGTCGCGCTTTCGAAGAACAACCCCGCGGACGCCGAACCGGCGTGGTCCAACCCGCGCATGGTCCTGAAACGCGAGGACTTCGCCGCGGTTCGCGTTGGATGGGACGACAAGCCGTCGGGCCTCGTCTCCGTCGCGGCGGAGCTGAATCTCGGCGTCGGCGCGTTCGTCTTCGTCGACGACAGCCCGGCCGAGAGGGCGCAGATGGCGGCGGCGCTGCCAGACGTCGCGGTACCCGAGGTCGCGGCGGGCGAAGGGGAGGCGGGGCTACTGCGCCTCCTGCGCCGGCTGGAGCGGCTTTACTTCCCAGAGCTGCGCATCACCGACGAGGATCGCCGCAGGGCGGCGCGCTATTCTGAGGATGCCGCGCGGCGCGGCTTCGCCGTCGGGCTTTCCGCCGACCAATACCTCGCGGGCCTCGACATCGTCGTGGACGTCCACGAGGCGCGGCCGGAGGAGTTCGCGCGCGTCGCGCAGCTTTCGCAGAGGACCAACCAGCTCAACGCCATGACGAACCGCTATTCGCCCGAGGACGTGGCGCGGCTCGCCGCCGACCCGCGCAGCCTTCTTGTCGTCGCCGGCGCCGCGGACCGCTTCGGAGACCTGGGGATCGTCGCGTTTGCGTTGGCGAGGGTCGACGGACCGGAGGCGGTCTTCGTCGACTGGGCGATGAGCTGCAGGGCGATGAACCGCAGGATCGAACACGCGGTCGAGGAGCGCGCGGAGGCGATGCTCGCCGCGCGCGGGGTCTCCGTCGTCCGCGCCGAGTGGCGCAGGACGCCGCGCAACGCGCCCGCGGAAAGGCTCTTCGACTCGTTCGGCTTCTCCGTCGTGGAAAGCGCGGAGGACCACAGGAGGTATGTGCTGAATCTGCCGCGTCGCGAACGCCTGCGCCACTTCGCGCGGCTCGTGGCGGCGGCGGAAGGGAAGGATGCGCGAAATGGATGAAAGGGAAGAATACTGCACTGTAGTGACCGGCGCCGCCGGGGGAATAGGCTTCGCCGTCGCGTCGAGGCTTCTCGCCGCAGGCGAGAGGGTCGTCGCCGCAGACCTGGACGCCGACCGCCTGGCCGAGCGCTTCGCCGGGCGCGAGGGCGTCGTAACCGTCGCCTGCGACCTCGCGTCGGACGCGGGGCTGCAGGCTCTGACGGACGCCGTCGCCGGTCGCTTCGCCGGGGCGCGGGGGTTTGTCCACGCGGCGGGCTTCGACATAATGGCGCCACTTGGCATGACGACGCCCGACGACATGCAGAGGCTGTTCTCGATCCATGCCGTGTTCCCCGTGCGCTTCATGGGCTGGATGGCGAAGCTGCGCAACCACGCCCCGGATGCGTCGTGCGTGCTGATATCGTCGCTCTCCGCGCACGAGGGCGCGAAGGGCCACGTCGCGTACGCGGCGGCGAAGGGCGCGGTGGAGGGCCTGCTGAAGCCGGCCGCCGCGGAGCTGGTCGAGCGCGGGGTCAGGCTGAACGCCGTCGTCCTGGGCGTCGTGGAGACCGGGATGTCGCGGCGCTGGATGGATATGCTGCTGCCCGCGCGGCGCGAGGAGCTTGAGCGCGGATATCCGCTTGGGCTTGGCCGCGCAGGCGACGCGGCGGAGGCTGTGTGCTTCCTGCTGTCGCCCGCCTCGCGCTGGATAACGGGGCAGACTCTCGTCTGCGACGGAGGCCATTCGCTGTAGGCGGCATGCCGGCTCCTGGGCGATAACAGTTGACTTTTCGTGGCGGGAAATATATAATAAAGGTATGAGCTACTATCTCATGATATTCGTAGGCGCGGTTCTGGTGAACAACTTCGTTCTCAGCCGCTTTCTCGGATGCTGTCCGTTCCTGGGCGTGTCGAAGAAGCTCGACACAGCCCTGGGGATGTCGGGCGCGGTCGTCTTCGTGATGACCGTCGCCTCGGCGGTGACGTGGTGCCTGGACCACTGGCTCCTGGCCCCGCACGGCCTTGGCTACATCCACACGCTGGCGTTCATCCTCGTGATCGCCTCGCTGGTGCAGTTCATCGACATCGCGATGAAGCGCTTCCTCCCGCCGCTCCACGCCGCGCTGGGGATATTCCTTCCGCTGATCACGACGAACTGCGCGGTGCTGGGCGTCGCGGAGATAAACTACAAGCAGGGCACGGGATTCTTCGAGAGCGTGTTCTTCTCGTTCGCCGCCGCGATCGGGTTCGGCTTCGCGCTCGTCATCTTCTCCGGCATCCGCGAGAGGCTGGCCTACGCCGACCCGCCGCGCTGCTTCAGGGGGATTGCGCTCGCCCTGCTCACGGCCGGGCTTCTGTCGCTCGCGTTCATGGGCTTCTCCGGGCTCGTGAAGCTTCCGTACTGAGAACGCAAAGGGGGCAAAGACCATGACAATGGCAATTATATGCATCGCAGGAATCGGGCTCGCGGCGGCAGTGACGCTTGCCGTCGCCGACAGGTGCCTCAGCGTCAAGGAGGACCCGCGCATCGGCCTAGTCACGGCGGCGCTACCGGGCGCGAACTGCGGCGGCTGCGGGTTCCCGGGCTGCGACGGCTATGCGCGCGCGCTCGTCGCGGGGACCGCGCCGAACGGCGCGTGCGCGGCGGGCGGCGAAGCCTGCGCCGCCGAGATATCGAAGATCCTTGGCATCGCGGCGACCGCGACGGAGAGGCGCGTCGCGCTGGTCAAGTGCTGCGGGACGCGCTCCGAGGCGATCCGCGTCGGCGACTACAATGGGATCTGCGACTGCAGCGTCGCTGCGGCGACCGCCGGCGGCGACAAGGGCTGCACCTACGGCTGCCTCGGCTACGGCGCGTGCGCGAACGTCTGCCCGAAGAACGCGATCACGATCCACGACGGCCTCGCGAAGGTGGACAAGCGCCTGTGCATCGGCTGCGGCAAGTGCGTTGCGGCCTGCCCCAGGAGGCTCATCGAGCTCGTCCCGGCGTCCGCGACGATCCACGTCCTCTGCAACAACCCCGACAAGGGCCCTGCCGTGCGCAAGGTCTGCGGCGTCGGCTGCATGGGATGCCACCTCTGCGAGAGGAACTCCGGCGGCAAGGAGGCCGGGCACTTCACGTTCCAGGGCTTCCTGGCGAAGGTAAACTACGAGAACCCGCCGACTGACGGCGCGATCGTCGCGAAGTGCCCCGCCAAGTGCATGGCGGAGGACCCGCACTTCGAAAGTGGAAAATGAAAAATGGAAAATGGAAAATGTAGAATGAAAAGGAACAATCCGCACTTTTACACTTTACATTTTACACTTTACATTCGCTAAAAGGAGCTTCGATGAAGACTGCAAGGTCAAAGTTCATATTCAAGGGCGGGGTTCACCCCGACTACAACAAGGAACTCGCGCGCGACAGGGCCATCGAGAGGATGCCGGTCCCGGCGGAGCTTGTCATATCGATGAGCCAGCATCTCGGCGCGCCCGCGAAGTGCGTCGTCAAGGCGGGCGACTTCGTGAGGCGCGGACAAGTCCTCGGCGAGAGGAACGGCTTCATATCGGTGTGCGTCAGGGCGAGCGCCGACGGCCTTGTGAAGGCGGTCGAGAAGCGCCGCGGCGCCGCAGGCGGCATGGCCGACGCCGTGATACTCGACACGACGGCCACGCCGGAGTCTGCGCCTGACGCCAACTCCCCCACTCCCCCACCCATCAACTCCCCCACTCCCATCCTCCCGCCGCTCGACTGGAAGGCCGCCTCGCGCGAAGATCTTCTCAAGCGCGTCGACGAGGCGGGCATCTGCGGCATGGGCGGCGCGGGGTTCCCCACGGTCGTCAAGCTCAGCCCGCCGCCGAACAAGCGCTGCGAATACCTGATCCTCAACGGCGCGGAGTGCGAGCCGTACCTCACCGCCGACTTCCGCGTGATGCTCGAGCGGGCCGACAGGATCCGCGTCGGCGTCGAGATAATGCGCAAGGTGCTCGGGCAGCCAGCCGTCCGCATCGCCGTCGAGGAGAACAAGCCCGAGGCGATCGCCGCGCTGGAGAAGGCGTTCGCCGACATCGAGGGCAACGTCGAGATCGTCGTCCTCCCGGTCCTCTATCCGCAGGGCTCCGAGAAGCACCAGATATTCGCGACTGTGGGGCGCGTCGTCCCGGAACCGCCGGCGCTCCCGATAGACGTCGGGTGCGTCGTCGAGAACGTCGGCACCGTCGCGGCGATCGCAGACGCGGTGGAATTAGGCGAGCCGCTCCTCGAGCGCGTGACGACCGTCTCCGGCGACGCGGTCGCCGAGCCGAAGAACGTGCTCGCGCCCGCCGGGACGAAGTACGCCGACCTGATCGCCTTCTGCGGCGGCGAGAAGGAGCCGCCGGCGAAGGTCATATCCGGCGGCACGATGATGGGCTTCGCCGTCGCCTCCACGGAGATCGCGACTACGAAGACCACCTCCGGGCTTCTCCTGCTCTCGCCGAGGCGCGTCTTCCAGTACACGTCGGGGCCGTGCATAAACTGCGGGCGCTGCGTGAGGGCGTGCCCGATGGGGCTTGAGCCCGCCTTCATCTCCCGCGCGGTCGACGCCGGCGACGTAAAGGCGGCGGAGGACGCGCACGTGATGGACTGCATCGAGTGTGGCGCATGCAGCTTCGGCTGCCCCGCGTACAGGACTATAACCCAGAGCTGCCGCAGGGCGAAGGCGACGATCCGCGCCCGCATCGCGGCGGAGAAGGCGAAGGCCGCCGCCGCGGCCGCGAAGTGAAGAGTGTAAAGTGTAAAGTGTAAAATGGAAGTGGGACATGAAACCTAAAGAGACTGCTGAACATTACATCCTGTCGAGCTCGCCGCACGCGCACGCGGACGTCAGCGTGAGGCGGCTGATGCTCGACGTCATCATCGCGCTTCTCCCGACGACGGCGATGGGAATCCTCTTCTTCGGGATGCCGGCGGTGTGGACCATCGCCGTGTGCGTCTCCGCCGCGCTGGTCACGGAGGCGCTGTGCCGCATCGCGATGAAGCGCGACAACACCATCGGCGACCTCTCGGCCGTGCTGACGGGCCTGCTGCTCGCGCTGAACCTCCCCGCTGGGATCCCGCTCTGGATGGCGGCCGTCGGCTCCGTGTTCGCCATAGGCGTCGCGAAGCAGGCGTTCGGCGGGCTTGGCATGAACCCGTTCAACCCCGCGCTCGCCGCGCGCGCCTTCATGCTCATCTCCTTCACCGGGCCGATGACCACCTGGCTCAAGCCGTTCTGGTGGCGGACGCCCGAGGCGGTGACGACGGCCACCCCGCTCGCGGAGATGAAGACGTGGTTCACGGCGGAGGCGGCGACCTCGGCGTCGCCGCACGGGCTCTACAGCGCCGCGACTGGCGGCCTCCACCAGATCTGGAACATGGCCATCGGCAACACGCCCGGATGCATCGGCGAGGTCTCGGCGATCGCGCTGGCGATCGGCGCGGCGTACCTCCTCTGGCGCCGGGTGATCACCTGGCACATCCCCGCCGCGTTCATCGCGACGGTCTTCGTCTACTCGCTGTTCGCGGGCGGCGCGCCCGCCATGATGCAGGTGCTCTCAGGCGGCGTGATGCTCGGCGCGTTCTTCATGGCGACGGACTACGTGACGTCCCCGACGACGTCCGCGGGCAAGCTGGTGTTCGGCTTCGGATGCGGGCTCCTCTGCATGCTGATACGCCAGTTCGGCGGCTATCCGGAGGGGTGCAGCTTCGCCATCCTCGTGATGAACTCGATGTGCCCGCTCATAAACAGGTGGACGCGTCCGCGCCCCTTCGGCGCGAAGTAGCGTCCATTTTCTTCTTGACTTCTTTGTTGCGCGAAAGACGAGGTTGTAGTATAATATGGCTATCATGACTTGCAAGACACCAAAGGCAATCTGCTGCGCGGCGCTCGCCATCTCGCTTGGCCTGGCGCTGCGGGCAACGGCCCAGGAGGCCGACGCGGCAGCCCAGTCAGACGCTGAGCTGAAGGGCGAGATCGCATACGTCGAGGCGCTTGTCGACAGCGGCTTCCCCGACTTCGCCGAGAGCGTGATCGAGGCCACCAAGAAGAAGTGGCCGGAGTCCGAGGCCGCGTTCTTCGCCATAGAGATCCGCGGGCTTCTCATGCTTAACAAGTTCGACGAGGCGGAGAAGAAGATCGCGGCGCTTCCCGACAGGACGGGCTCCAAGTACTGGGCGGCGCGCCTCGAGGTCGCCAACTTCTACTTCCAGCGCGGCAAGAAGAACGAGTGTACGGCCATATACGACGAGTTCTTCAAGAACAACGCCAAGCCCTCAAAGGCGCTCTTCGATTTCTACAGGAATGCCCTCT
>Ga0310695_10010426_pt1 | contig 13605 bp, 9 predicted proteins | sample RumenRJG_04DNA_FD_203882 | JGI IMG/M metagenome (GOLD analysis project Ga0310695, IMG submission 203882) | Bovine rumen microbial communities from Lethbridge, Alberta, Canada - RJG_04 (v2) (version 2) | ecosystem: Host-associated > Mammals > Digestive system > Stomach > Rumen | place: Canada...
TTCTTTGAAAGCAATTCAATGCAGAACGTGGAATTGAGAACGGTCTCCAAATCGTAACCCGCGACATTTCCCAATCCCCCGAACTGCCTTTATACAAAGAAAGATTGCTTTTTCTATCCAAAATTACAAAATAATCTGATAAGTGATGCATATTTTATCGATATTTACAGATTTTAACCATAAAATAGATACAAGTAAGCCAAAAAATTGCTAACTTTGCAGCCGAAAATCTATTTAGTTACGTAACAATTTATTAAAGTCAGAAATATGAAGAAGTATTTGATAGCAGGGGCATTGGCTCTAGTCTGCAACGGTCTGTTGACTAGTTGTAGTGAAGACATGGGCAATTACTCATCCCTAGAAGAAGCCAAAAAGGCACAATTTGCACAGAACTTTGAAAAGTTCTATGGAACTCCCAACCCCAATCAGGACTGGGGATTTGGTGAAGCAAGTCTCACACGTGCTAAAGCTAGAACACGTAGTCATAATGTCACTGGAAACTTGTGGTATCAGAACTGGGAACGTCCCGTTAATGTTACAAGCGACGAGGCTAAAAAAGTGCTGGCAGCGTTTAGCGTTGCACGCACACAAACCAATAGCATTGCTATTAACTGGAACAACTACTGGGTACACCAAGTACACCAGAGCAACAACACATACTTGGATGGTTACGGTCAGAACACAGGTGATATCCATGCAAGCATGAACAAAATTATTGCCTATAACACCAGTGGCAGCCCATATTACCACGAGCATGTAAACAACTTTAACAATGGTACCAATGAGGTTGAATATACAGATGATGAAACCGGACAAAAATATGTTGGTACTACGCTGATGGTTAATATGGGTACTAGTGCATCGGCTACCAACCAGTTTGGATACCATAACACAAGAGACAGCAAAGACCACTTTGAATACTTTATCATAGCAGGATCTGATATCGATGCATCGCTGAAGGGATACTACTATGTAGGTTTCGACTTCTGCGCATCGCACCCTGACGGACAGGAGGCTAATAAAAACATGGACGTTGCACGCGACTGGATATATAACGACTGGATTGTACGTATCAGTCCTGCCACTCCTATTGGATCTAACAGTTCTACTGGCGGGAACATCAGTTCAAACACAGACGGCACTGAAGTTTACACCAAACAGCATGTATTGGTACACAAGTGGGTTTTCTGCGAGGATTTGGGTAGTTCATCAAACAGACAAGACTACGACTACAACGACTTAGTTTTCGATGCAAGAATTGTAGACGAGTATAAGGTGATCAAGAATGCAGATGGCACAGAAGCCCCTTATACTGGAGACACAAGCCATCGCTACTATGCAAAATTGACTCCACTTGCTGCGGGAGGCGAATACGTAATGTGGTTTGATCAGAACAATCAGCCAATTCATAGTCTCTTTGTACCTAGCACAGCAAATAATGTTCTGATAAATACTTGTAAATCAGATCAGACAATCAGTCTTTCGCATATGGAGGGCCTTCCTGCACAAACTATCATCTATACATTTAACTCGGAAGAGGAGGCAAATATCAACAATATAACCATATTCGTACGATCGGCCACAGCCACTTACGACATAACAGCAATACCAGCAGAAGCCCCTCATAAGCTTTGTGTTCCCCCTGGAACACGTTGGCCTTATGAACGTATGGACATCAGTAAAGCCTACACTGGCTTTACAGAATATGTAGAAGAAAGAATCGACCCATGGGACGATGGAGTTGATGCCAATCTGTATCCGTTGGATGATGTGCCCGACAGTCTGAAAACCAATCAGTACAATCAGTATACATATATAAAGGATAGCAATAATAGCACAGAAAATACTGCCTATAGTGTTTCTCTGACAGACAGCGAGCATGAGATATGGAGGGGAGAAAATGACTTCGCAAATTGGAATGGTAACAATGCAATAACAATAGCTGCTTCAAAATTCTCTGAAGTTGGCGACGGAACTGTTATTCGTTTCTATGGTGTTGCTAATAGCCCATTTAATGTTAAAGCTATCTATGCGGACAGCTGGACAAATATCGATCTTGAAGACTCAAGATGGATAACTAATAACGAAAAGTGTAATTACGGGAATTCTTCTCTTCATAGTTACATAGAACTTAAACTCACTGCTACTACAGCAGAGAAATTTAAGTCAAAAGGTATGCTTGTATATGGCAACCAATTTAAACTTCTCTGCGTTTCGTATGACAATACTAATAAGAAGTCTAGTGCAGAGGAACCATATAAGACTGTAACCCCATCGAATACAGAAACGGATCTTTTGAATGGCGCTGTAAATATGGGTGATTGGATGGACAAACATTTTAATAGTGGTCTAAGCGGCGTTGGAAATGGAACCAAAATCCGCATTTATGGTTATCCCACAGGAAATAGTTACCAAGTTAATTTCCGGGATCGTTATAATAACCATTCTTTAGTTAATGATGGAGCTGTTCAGAACAACAGCAAATCGTTTACACAGGATGGCTATATAGAATATACCATCAATGAAACCATAGCCAATAGCATCAAGGCTGGTGGATTCCATGTAACAGGACAATACTTCTATCTGCGTTATGTCACTATAGACAATACAAATGTAGTTTCTGAATCTGAGACAAATGTCAGTGATAAAGAAACTATCTTGGTAGATCAAGCATATGTGATAGAGAATAGCCCATGGTATAATCCGGTATCTGGCTCAAGTTTCAGTGGCTGTAAAAATGGAAGCATATTACGTATTTATGGCAAACCAACAAATGACTCTAATTGGCAATTGATTTTGAAGACGACTCACAGTACTGATTTATCATTCAATAATCATAAAACAAATTCATTTAGCAACAATAACAATCCAATAGTTAATGGAGTCATTACTTTGAAGCTTACTGCAGACTGTGTAACCAATCTGATTAATCAAGGTGGCCTCATTACAACTGGTAATAATTTCAAAGTTAATAAGATTACCATCCAAAAATAATTGTATATCAAAATTTAAAATAAGACTTTAATAAATGTTGTGAGGGGGCATCTGCGGGAGCAGGTGCCTCTTTTTATAGACCAAACCAAGCAAATTAAGAATTATTAACTATAATTATCAATAATGGTAAACATTTTTTCGTATTTTTGCACGGTGAAAATGAGTAATTTGGTTTTTGACCAAATACTTTGCATCAAATACTTAAACAAACTAAATTAAGGGAGTGAGCGTCTACGTGAGTAAACGCTTCACTTTTTTTATAATAGGTTCTTAATTGCTTGCACATATCAGAAAAATACTGTAACTTTGCACGCTGATATGGTACTTAATTGGATTTGGATAGGATTTTTTATCATCGCATTCGTAATAGCTTTGGTAAAATTAGTATTCTGGGGAGACTTCGATGTATTCCCAGCCATGATGGACTCAACATTCTCATCGTCGAAAACAGCCTTCGAAATATCACTAGGTCTCACAGGCGTTCTGTCGCTTTGGCTCGGAATAATGAAGATAGGCGAGAAAGGCGGAGTAGTAAATGTGTTGGCCAAGTTGCTCAGTCCTATTTTTACAAAACTGTTTCCAAATATTCCCAAGGGGCATCCCGTTACAGGCTCGATATTCATGAACATCGCAGCCAACATGCTGGGACTGGACAATGCCGCCACACCACTGGGACTTAAGGCGATGGAACAACTGCAGGACCTGAACCAGAAGAAGGATACAGCAAGCAACCCAATGATAATGTTCCTGGTACTGAACACTAGCGGACTAACGCTCATACCAATCTCCATATTGGTATATCGCGCTCAGATGGGAGCTGCACAGCCTACTGACATCTTCATTCCCATTCTGCTAGCCACATTCTTCTCAACCTTGGCTGGTATCATCATCACCAGTATGTTCCAGAAGATAAATCTGCTTAATCGCACTATGCTGCTTACACTTGGTGGAGCAGCCTTGGTGGTAGCAACAGTAATCTGGGGATTCGGACAGATGGACTCGATACTGATGAACAAGGTGAGTACCAGTGCCGCCAACATCATGCTGATGTTTATCATCATCGCCTTCATCCTATCGGGTGTTCGCAAGAAGATAAACGTCTACGACGCCTTTATCGAGGGTGCCAAAGAGGGATTTACCACTGCCGTGAGAATCATCCCCTATCTGGTAGCGATATTGGTGGGCATCGGAGTATTCCGTGCTTCTGGAGCAATGGATATGCTGATAGATGGCGTGAAATATGGTGTAGAGGCTTGTGGCGGAAATACTGACTTTGTAGGCGCATTGCCAACGGCACTGATGAAGCCACTAAGTGGTAGTGGAGCGCGAGGCATGATGGTAGATGCGATGACAACCTATGGAGCCGACTCGTTCGTTGGCAGACTGAGTTGTATCTTCCAGGGCTCTACCGATACCACATTCTATATCCTGGCTGTTTACTTTGGCAGTGTGGGTATCGTAAAGACTCGCCACGCAGTAGCCTGTGGTCTACTTGCCGACCTAGCAGGAATCATATCTGCAATCGCAATAGCATACTTATTCTTTGGATAAACAATGGCAAATCTAAAATCATTAGCAAAAGATACGGCCATCTATGGCCTTTCGAGTATCGTTGGTAGATTCTTGAACTACCTGATGGTACCACTCTATACCTATACACTGAAGAGTTGTTCCGACTACGGCATTTATAACGATATATATGCCCAAACGGCATTGCTGATGGTGCTGCTGACATTTGGTATGGAGACTACCTTCTTCCGTTTTATGAATAAGGAAGAGGGCGACAAGATGAGTGTATACAGTACCGCTCTGATGATGGTTGGCGGTGTTTGTCTTACATTTGCTGTGCTTGTGGTACTGTTTATCAATCCAGTAGCCTCAATACTCGACTATCCCAACCATAAGTGGTATGTAGGCATGATGTTTATAACTGTGGCACAAGATGCCTTCCAGGCCATCCCCTTTGCCTATCTTCGCTACAAGCATCGTCCCATCAAGTTCGCTAGTTTAAAACTGCTGTTTATCTTCCTAAGCGTAAGTCTGAATGTCGCAGCTTATTGGCTGATGCCGAAGATCGATCCTTCGTGGGAGATTCACATCGGCTATGCTTTTGCCATCAACCTGACGTGTACCACCATAATATCGTTCTGCCTCATCAGTGAACTGATTGGCTTTAAATGGAGGTTCGACACACAAAAATGCAAGCAGATGCTTAGCTACTCGTGGCCGCTGTTGGTATTGGGTATTGCTGGCATATTGAATCAGGTGGCCGGTCAGATTCTGCTGCCACGTATCCTCGACTCTGAGGAAGGACGCCATCAGTTGGGTATTTATGGCGCTTGTATCAAGATCGCTATGATAATGGCCCTTATCACTCAGGCCTTCCGCTTTGCATATGAGCCCATCGTATTCGGCTCGGCAAAGGATAAGAACAGCAAGGAACTTTATGCCAAGTCGATGAAATTCTTCGTGATATTCACGCTACTGGCATTCCTGTGCGTGATGGGTTATATCGATATATTCAAGTATCTGGTGGGCGACAAGTTCCGCGAGGGACTGGGCATTGTGCCTATAGTAATGATGGCCGAGATATTTATGGGCGTGTACTTCAACCTGTCGTTCTGGTACAAACTTATCGACAAGACCATCTATGGCGCGTGGTTCTCGCTCGCTGGTTGCGCTGTGCTGTTTGCCGTTAACGTTATCTTCATCCCCCAGATAGGCTACTGGGCCTGCGCTTGGGGCGGACTGGCAGGCTACGGCACAGCTATGGTGCTAAGCTATCTGGTTGGTCAGAAGCAGAACCCTATCCCCTATCCTATGAAGGATATCGCCATCTACTTTATTTCCGCGTGCGCCTTCTTTACCCTGATGAAATGGGGCGAACGCAATCTGCCTGCTTGGGCATCGATCATCTGGAATACCCTGATGATTTTAGGCTTTATCTACCGCATTATCAAAACCGATATGCCACTCAGCAGCCTGCCCGTTATTGGAAAGAAATTCAAAAAATAGATATTAAATGAAGAAGTTACTTTTTACTTTACTTGCTGCATGCAGCCTTACAAGCGCTAAGGCCGACGAGGGCATGTGGACACTCTACAACCTGCCGAATGCCGTCTACGAGACGATGAAGCAGGAAAACTATGCACTGCCATACGGTGCTCTCTACTATGGCGACGATGCCATTAAGAACTGCGTGGTGAACTTTGGCGGATTCTGCTCAGGCGTAGTAGTATCGCCCGATGGACTGGTATTTACCAATCATCACTGTGGTTTCGAGGCTATTCGCAGTCACTCTACCGTAGAGCACGACTATATGCTGAACGGATTTGTGGCCAACTCATTCGAGGAGGAGCTGCCAAACGAGCGACTATTCGTTAGTTTCATGATAGAGCAGAAAGACCTGACAAACTATCTCGACTCACTAGGACTGAACAAAGTGCCTGAGGACAAGCGTGCTCACTTTGTGGATTCTATCGAGAATGTGATGCGCAAGGACATCCGCAAGCAGGACTCTACACTCCGTGTGGAGATCAAGCCTTTCTACGAGGGCAACCAGTACTTCCTGACAACTTATCGCGACTACGACGATGTTCGCTTGGTATTCGCCCTGCCCAAATCGATGGGTAAGTTCGGTGGCGAGACAGACAACTGGATGTGGCCACGACAGACTTGCGACTTCTCTGTATTCCGCATATATGTAGATCCAAAGACAGGTGGTCCAGCCAAGTATTCTAAGGACAATGTGCCTTATCACCCCAAGAAGTGGGCACCAGTTTCGCTGCAGGGATACCAGCCTGGTTCGTTCTCGATGACTATCGGCTATCCCGGCACTACCAATCGCTATCTATCCAGCTATGGTATACGTGAGCGAAAAGACGCTGAGAACACCCCTCGCTACCAGACTCGCGAGGTAAAACAGAACATTATGATTCGCCATATGCGTGCCGATGAGGCTGTACGCATCAAGTACGATTCTAAATACGCTCAGAGTTCAAACTACTGGAAGAATTCTATCGGAATGAACAAGTGTATCGACTCTATCGGGCTCATCCAACAGAAGGCCCTGTTCGAGCAGAAGATCCGTCACTATCAGGATTCTACAGGTTTCCTGAAGGGTAAACTCGATTTCGATAAACTGGAGCGTCTATATGCCAACCAATTCAACGCAGTAAGAGCATTTACTTATTTCACAGAGACCTTTAGTGGTCGTAATGCCGATGAGCTGACACGCCGCGCTTATCGTGCCAACAACGGTTCGATCGTAAAAGGCAAGGACGGTAAGCCAAAGGACTGGTATATAGAGTTTGAGGACAACAGCAACGAGTGGGATGAGGCTACCGATAAGGAAGTTCAGGCTGCTGCAATGAAGTTCTATCGCGAGCAGGTAGAGGAGAAATATCTGCCTGACTTCTATCAGGAGGTAGACAGCAAATTTGGCGGCGACTATCAGAAGTATATCGACTATCTCTACAATAAGTCGAAACTGATGAAGAATGGCAAGAAGATCTACATCAACAAGGGGGGATTCCAGAAAGATCCTGGTGTAAAGTACGGCCAGAGTTTGGATGCGCTTCTGAATGATATACTTGCCGACTATCTCGAGAGCTACGATAGCATAGCCATTCAGGAGCGTTATCTCTGCGCTGCCAAGTTGCGCATGGAGGAGGATATGCCTAACTACAGCGACGCAAACTTCACTATGCGACTCTCTTATGGTCAGGTAGGCGAATACTTGCTTGGCGGCAAGCCTTCAGGCTACTACACCACAGCCGAGAGCATCGTAGAGAAGATGAAGATGGGCGAGAATGGTGTGATCGACTACGAGGCAGAACCTATCATGAAGGAACTGCTTTCAGCTAAGGACTTTGGCAAGTATACCGATAAGACTACAGGTAATATGCATCTGTGCTTCCTCTCAAACAACGACATCACTGGTGGAAACTCAGGTTCACCAATGTTCAATGGTAAAGGAGAGCTGATAGGTCTGGCCTTCGACGGCAACTGGGATAGCTTGAGTTCAGACATCTTCTTCGACAAGCAGCTGGCTCGTTGTATTGGTGTTGACATCCGCTATGTACTCTACATGATGGAGAAGTGGGGCAAAGCCGATCGTCTGATTAAAGAGATCGGAGCTAAGTAAACTAATAAAGCCTCGCGATGGTGCGAGGCTTTTTCAATTATATCAACTGGCTGATTTCTTCTAGGGAGTCAGCCGTTTTTATATACTGTCGCCACTCACCACGAATCATACCTTTGGACTGAAGATCATCAAGGAACTCAATTAGTTTATTCCAGAATCCCTTCATATTGTAAAGTATTACAGGCTTGTGATGATAACCTATTGTGGCAGATGCAGCAACAGTAAACACCTCGTCGAGCGTGCCGATGCCACCAGGCAGAGCTATAAACGCATCGCTCTGGTCCATCATCAGCTGCTTGCGGTCAGTAAGATTGTCGCATGGAATCTCAACCTCCACAAAATCGCTAGTGCGACCTGTCTCTTCTACCTTCGTAGGCACTACGCCGATGGTTCTGGCTCCAGCCGTCTTCGCAGCCTTTGCTACACACTCCATCAGACCTTGGTTCACACCACCATATACGATGCTATGGCCGTTGTCAGCAATCCACTTACCCAGTTCTTCTGTCATCACGAAGAAATCTGGATCAATCTGCTCATTTGCAGAACAAAATACACATATCTTCATAATGTTTGCAAAATTACTAAATATTTTGTATCTTTGCAAACGAATAAGATAAAATAAACAAAGATTATGCGAAAACTATTATTATCAATGGCAATGATTACATGTGTTGCAAGTGCTTTTGCACAAAAGAAACTAGTACTTTTCTATTCAGAAAACGGAACTACAAAGGCTGTAGCTGAAGAGATTCAGAAACAGACAGGTGCTGATATTGAGGCTGTAGAGGCTGTAGAGGCCTATACTGGCGATTTCCAGGCTACTATCCAGAGAGGAAATAAGGAAAGAGAAAGCGGTCAGTGGCCTGCTATCAAGGCCATAAAGAAGAATATCAAAGACTATGATATCATCTTCCTTGGATACCCTATCTGGTTTGGCACTTATGCTAATCCTATCGTTACACTCCTTAAGCAGCAGGAATTTGCTGGTAAAACCATCGTGCCTTTCTGCACATTCGGCAGTGGTGGTCTTAATACATCATCTGCAGATCTGGAGAAGGCTCTGCCTAAGGCAAAAATCGCAAATGGCTATGGTGTTCGTACAGCTCGCGTGGCCAAGGCAACCAAGGAACTCGACCGTTTCTTGATTGAGAACGGATATAAGAAAGGCAACGTGAAGCCTCTGGCAGCTTATTCTGAGCAGAAGCCTGTTACTGATGCAGAGAAGGCACTCTTCGATGCTGCTTGTTCAAGCTATCAGTTCCCTCTTGGCACACCTCAGACTGCAGGTAAGCGTGAAACTCCTGATGGCACTGACTACAAGTTCAGCGTAAAGAGTCGCGGTATGAATGGCGAAGAAGCAACCTCTACCATCTACGTGACTGTAGAAAAGGGTGGCAAGCCAGAATTTACAGAAGTAGTAAGATAATTTATTTGGATGAAGACATTTGAGGAATTAGGCGTTTGCGAACAGATTCGCAAGGCAATCGATGAGTTAGGGTTTGTACATCCGATGCCCGTACAGGAAGCGGTAATACCTTACCTTTTAGGCAACGAGAACGATGTGATAGCCCTAGCCCAAACTGGTACCGGAAAAACAGCAGCGTTCGGCATTCCATTGCTTGAGCGCATTGACACCACGCAGCGTTATACTCAGGCTTTGGTGCTCTCACCAACCCGTGAGCTCTGCCTGCAGATAGCCGACGACCTGCGCGATTTTGCTAAATACATAGATGGTCTGCATGTTGAGGCTGTTTATGGAGGTGCTGCCATCGAGCCACAGATGCGTGCCCTGAAGAAAGGTGTCGAGATTATCGTGGCCACACCAGGACGACTGGTAGACCTTATGCATCGCGGCAAAGCCGACTTGAGCCAAGTTACAAATATAGTACTCGACGAGGCTGATGAGATGCTTAATATGGGATTCTCTGACAGCATCAACGAGATATTTGAGTCGCTGTCAGAAGAACATCACACACTGATGTTCTCGGCTACCATGAGCAAGGAGGTAGAACGTGTGGCCAAGAAGTATCTTCACGACTATAAGGAGATTGTTGTAGGAAGCCGCAACGAGGGTGCTGAGAGCGTTAACCACATTTATTATATGGTAAACGCCAAGGACAAGTATCTCGCCCTGAAGCGCATCGTAGACTTCTATCCACGCATCTTTGCGATTATCTTCTGTCGTACTAAGATCGAGACACAGGAGGTTGCAGATAAACTGATCAAGGATGGTTATAATGCAGAGTCGCTGCATGGCGACCTGAGTCAGCAACAACGCGACCTCACTATGCAGAAGTTCCGCAATCACCTTACTCAGTTATTAGTAGCAACAGACGTTGCAGCACGAGGTCTTGATGTGGACGATCTAACTCATGTAATCAACTTCGGATTGCCCGATGATATCGAAAGCTATACCCATCGTTCAGGTCGCACAGGGCGTGCTGGTAAGAAGGGTACATCTATCTCGATTGTTCATAGTCGCGAGAAGTTCAAAATCCGCAATATTGAGAAGATCATTTGCAAAGAGTTTGTAAAGGCAGAGATTCCATCGGCTGAGGAGATCTGCAAGAAGCAGCTTTATAAGGTAATGGACCAGATCGTTAAGACGGATGTCGACGACGAAGAAATTGCACCATTCATGCAGGATATCAATCGCTACTTCGAGTATATCGACAAAGATGAACTTATCAAGAAGATTGTTTCGCTTGAGTTTGGCAAGTTCTTGGCCTACTATGCCGATGCACCAGAGATAGAGGCAGTTGTACCTGACAGAAAGGAGAAGAAGCCACAGAGCGACAAGCAGAAACTGCAGAATAAAGCTCAGAAGGGTTATCGTCGACTGTTTATCAATCTAGGCAAGCGCGATGGTTTCTATCCTGGCGAACTGATGCAGACACTAAATAGATTTGTAGGTGGCCGTCAGGAGGTAGGACATATTGACCTGCTTGATACGATATCGTATTTCGAGGTTCCCGAGAAGGATGCCAAGAAGGTGATGACCCAGTTGTCTGGCATCAGATACAAAGGCCGCACAGTTCGTTGTAACGATGCTGACGAGGGTTTCCCAGAAGGCGGCAAAACTGGTAAAACACAGTCAAAGCCCAAGCGCCAGAAGAAAGATAATTGGCGTGAGTTAATGAATAAAGCACCGCGTGGTTTCAAGGGCGAAGAGCCAGACTTCTCAGAAGAAGGATGGGCCATGCGCAAACCTCGCAAAAAGAAGAAATAGAAAAAGCCTCGCGAAAATGCGAGGCTTTTATTTTACTCCATAGATTCTTGCGCAGCCAAATATTCGGCTTTCTTTTTATCACCAAAGTCGATATCTACGCTATTGTGTAAGCTACCACACACGTTGGCTGCAAACTGCTGAGCCTCGGCAATCACTTTATCCCAGATGGCCTCGTCAACACCTTCATCCAGCATATCACGAGTAACACCATACTTAAGCAGGCCATATACAAAACCTGCATTGAAATTGTCACCAGCACCTATAGTGCTTACCGTCTTGGTTGCAGCTACAGGATATTGCTTTGACAACCCGCCTTTTGCTCTGAATTCGATTGGATTGGAACCTTGGGTGTATACAAAGTTCTTGCAGTAGAAGTCGATCTGAGCGCGATATACGCTATCTGCATCCTTCTTATTATACATTATCTCAAAGTCCTCTGAACTGCCTTTGATAATATCAGCTAGCTCAAAGTTCTCCAGGATGTTTGCCGTTACCTTTACCAGGTCGTTCAGATGCGACGCACGATAGTTCACGTCGTAATACAAGATAGCACCCTTCTCGTGAGCATACTCCAGGAATGCCTGCATCTGTGGACGAATTACTGGGTTGATTGCATAGAACGAGCCAAACATCACCACATCATTAGGCTTAATATCAGGAGTAATAAACTCCAGACGATCGTGTGGATGATCCTTGTAGAATATGTACTCAGCATCGTTGTTCTCGTTGAGGAAAGCCAGCGATACTGGCGATTTAGCCTCAGGATAAACACTGATATTCGATGCATCGACGTGGTTCTCCTCAAGGAAACTGATGATGCGTCGACCTACACGATCATTACCCGTTTCGCTGATAAACGCACAATCCAATCCGGCGCGTCCAAGCGAAATAAGTCCGTTGAACATCGAACCTCCAGGCACAGCACCGATAGGCTGTTCATCTCTGAAGATGATATCGAGGATGGTCTCTCCTATTCCTATTACCTTTCTCATAATCTAAAAAAATCGGCACTGCTTTCGCAATGCCGATCCTATCTATATTGCTAAAAATTAGTCAGCAACGAGTGTGAAGCGCTGGAAGGCAACGATCTTAAGATCCTTGTCCTGCTTAGCAAGCCACTGAGCAACAGTAGCCTTGTCGCCGTCGCCGAACTGGAACTCCTGGTCAACCAGGCAGTTCTCCTTCTTGAACTTCTCAACACGACCCTTAGCGATACCCTCAATCATAGGCATCTTCAGGTTAGCCTCGCCCTCAACCTTTGCATCAGCAATGATCTTGCGAGCCTCGTCAGCCTGCTCCTGTGTGAGCCAGCCCTTTGACATGTTGCTCTCGATGTGATCCTCAGAATCAACGAGGTTGGGGTTCAAGCCAGCCTTCTTGAGCTTCATATCAACGAACTTCTGAACCTGCTCGAGCTTAGACTTCTCAACAGCAGTCTTGTACTCCTCGTCGAGAATCTTTGGATCGATGCTCTGAGCGTCGAGAGCTACTGGCTTCATGGCAGCTACCTGCATAGCAACCATGTGACCCTGCTCAGCAGCGGGCTTGTTGGTCTGAACCATGGTGCACAGAGTGTTCTTGCCCATGTGGTTGTAAACCTCGATGTTCTCACCCTCGAGAGTCAGGTAGCCATCCAGCTCCATCTTCTCACCAGTGATACCAGAGCGCTGAGTTACAGCCTCCTGAACCTTCTGACCGTCAGCCAGAGTCAGCTCCTTAACAGCCTCAACATCCTTAGCCTTAGCAGCGATGGCAGCGTCGAGAATGCTCTGAGTCAGAGCGATGAAGTCAGCACCATTAGCTACGAAGTCGGTCTCACACTTCAGGGCGATCATAGCAGCGAAGCCATCAACGCTCTTAACGAGTACACAACCATTAGATGTCTCACGGTCGCTACGCTTAGCAGCGATAGCGAGGCCACGCTCACGGAGGAGCTCCTTAGCCTTGTCGAAGTCGCCCTCAGCCTCGGTCAGAGCCTTCTTTACGTCAGCCAGACCAGCGCCAGTCATTGCGCGAAGCTTCTTGATATCGTCAATTGAAATTGCCATTTTAATATTAAATCTTAAATGTTTGTAATGTATAAAGTATTACTCAGCAGCAGGAGCCTCTGCCTCAGCCTTTGGCTCAGCGTCCTTGCGAGCCTTGCGTGGAGCACGCTTTGGCTTAGCCTCCTCAGCAGCCTCAGCCTGAGCGTCAGCAGCCTTCTCGTCGGCCTTCTCTACCTTACGCTCCTCGA
>Ga0310695_10010427_pt1 | contig 13605 bp, 7 predicted proteins | sample RumenRJG_04DNA_FD_203882 | JGI IMG/M metagenome (GOLD analysis project Ga0310695, IMG submission 203882) | Bovine rumen microbial communities from Lethbridge, Alberta, Canada - RJG_04 (v2) (version 2) | ecosystem: Host-associated > Mammals > Digestive system > Stomach > Rumen | place: Canada...
TTTTGCGTTTTCCCAAGGTTTTACCACAAAGTCGAACGCGCCTTTTTTCATTCCTTCCACTGCCAATTGCACGTCGGCGTAGGCTGTAAACAGCACTACCTCGGTTTTTGGAGCGGCTTTTTTGATTTCACCAATCCAAAACAGACCTTCGTTTCCGGTGTTGATGTTGGTATTGAAATTCATATCCAACAGCACCACGTGAGGCTTGAATTTTTCTAACTGTGAAATGAGCGTGGCAGGAGAGGGGATAGCCTCCACCTTCTCAAAATGCGCTGGGAGCAATATTTTTAGCGTGGAACGTATGCCTGCGTTGTCGTCAACTACGAGAATTCGACCTTTTTTTGTGTTCATAATACTTGCTTTTTTCTTTTCGGCAAATATAAAAATTTTTTGAATAACTAAAAAAGATAATTCATCAACACATAAAATCCTGATGTGCCGTCGTTTTTGTTGGTGGCTTTTCCCCAATCTACCGAAAGCACAAAGTTTGAGTTCATCGCTATTTTTAGTCCTACGCCTGCGCTTGTGTGGAGGGTTTCGCTATCGTTGGTAAAGTATGTGGCGTATTCGTCGGAAGGGACGAGGGTTTTGTCAACTTTGTAATGTTGAGTTACCATTCCCATATCGGCAAAAAGGTTTGTACCTATCGAAAAAATCTGTCTGCCAAGCATAAATGTGTAAAAAATATGCCTGAACTCGACGTTCGCCATCACGCTGCCATCGCCCACAAGACGGTTTCTAACTATTCCACGCATTGTTTTGCTGCCTCCTATGCCCTGCGATGTGGCTGCTCCGAGCACGCCTGTGTTCCAATGCGGAAGAAGGTAAAACGGTATGTCGCCCCATATTTTTTGCTGCCAACCCAATCGGTAAGCCAGCACAGTGCGGTGTGCGTGAAGGTTGAAATATTGCCTGTGGTATACTGTGAGCCGTCCCCAATTGTTTTTGTCTGACGATAGAAAACTTGGTGCTGCTGCCAAAAGTACCTCAGACCAAATGCCTTGCGTTGCAAATGCCTCGTTGTCGCGGGTGTCGATGCCGCCTCCGAGACGAAGATATGTGTCAATTCCTCCGTCTGCCTCGTCGGGTTTGATGATGTTCCATTCCACATATTTGTCGTAAACCGTAGGAATGTCGGGTACGTTGTGTCTCAGTTTGTTACGTTCTACGCTGCCTATGCGCATATCAAAGAGCGTGAAACCTGCCTGCCAAAAATATTTGCTATCGCTGTTGCTTCGTATGTTGAGCAATATTCGACGCATATCGCGTTTGTGCTTGTAAAATATAGTTGACTTATATTGGTCATCGTCCTCGTCGGTAAATGCCTTGCGGTAAAACGATTCTGCACCATTAAAGCCTGTAAAATCGCAAGTTAGGTCGTTGAACCAAGTGATGTCGGCTGTGGTGCGCACTCCCGGTATCAGCGTGTGCGAATCAAAATAACTGCGCAATAGATAAGTACCTGCCACGTAGCGACTTGCTTCTAAATATAGCGAGTGATTGTAGCGGGGATATGTGCTGCCGTCGCCGTACCAATAAAGGTTTGTGAGCACGCCGTATTCAAATCCGAGGTCGTTGTCGTAGGCGATTGCGGGCAATGTGCCAAACGAGAATCCTGTTTTGCGAAATGTGGTGTCGCTTTGGGCATAGATTGCAGTAACCGCCAAAATATTGCTGATTATCAGTAAAATAATTACTTTTTTCATTTTCCTTTTTGTTCTAAAATTTGGACTGCAAATTTAACCAAACTCTGTAAATGATTTTTTATTTGTGAGTTTTAATTATTAAATGTGGCGATATTGCATTTTTTATAATTCAATCTTTTCGCGAGGGGCAAAATGTTTTGGCTCTTCGCCGTAACCAATTCTGATAACTACTGAGGGATAGTTAGTTAAATTGAGTTCCTCGCGGAGTTTTAATGATAACGGCTCCACTTCGCACGGTTGGTTAGAGAAACTATAAGCAAGGTTTAACTCGGTGATTTTCAGTAACACTCGTTCTAATGTTTTGCCCACTGCGATGTAATCTGCCTCTGATTTTGCAGCGGTTGAGAATAGGCAGAATGCTGATGCTGAATTATTTACGCCATTGTCGGTTTTGTTTTGAGCCTTAGGCGAAAGAAACATTCTTACCATCTTTTTGCCCACGAATTTTGGAGTTGCAGGAAATCCCAACACATTGTAACACAGTCCGTTTTGATTCTCTTTTATATCTTTTTTGTTGAATCGCATCCACTCCACGAGTTCGTTTTTAAAGGCTGTGTCGCTCATCTGAATATCGTTGCCGAGGTAGATTTTTTCCTTGATTAATTTGGCTTCGTTGGTTTCACCGTCGAAAATTGCAAAATCTGTATTTTGTTCTTTTTCAACTGATTGCAGTATAGAAATTAAATCAGACGGAATTTTTTTACCTGTAAATTCCCCCCTGTGAGTGTGACGTTTTTTTATTTGGTCAAAAAGCGGATCGGGAGTTACTGTTTCTGATTGGCGGAATGTTACCACAATTTTACCGTCAATGTATTCATAATCTGATTCATAGCCGTATTGAGTGGCGGCAATCTGCATATTTTCTACCGCACAGCCGAGACTTATAAAAAGTTCGCGGTTTTCGCCGTCTACCACTTTGAGAGTCTTACTCATATCTGGCATTACAATTATCTGATTTTCTGTGGTTTGAAATTTCCACGGCTGCGAATTATGTCCCGAAGGAGCGCAAATTGCAAACGAAATTAATATTTTGGCTAATTCTATAAATGTCAATGTGTTCATAATTATTAAGCGAATATTTTGTTAAACATAAAGTCGATTCCTTCTTTTAAAGTGTTCCATCCCGAATCCTCGTTGATGAGTAGCGAATTGTATACGTCGCAGTTTTCGCTGAGCATATAAAGGTATGAAACTGAGCCTGTTATAAGTGATGAGATTGCCGCTACAAGTTTTTTGTCCTGACCCGACATTTCGCTCACGGCTTCAATTATTTGCAAACCGATTTCTTCGCGTTTTTTGCGGATGTTTTCAATCACGGGATTGTTTGTGGAGAGTTCCCAACGGTAAAGTTTCCTTAGTATCGGCGACGACTTTAACATATTGATATACTGATGAAAAATCTCTTTGGCAAAGTCCTTTACACCGTTTTCGGGAATGAATGTAAAATCGTTTACAAGCCAAAAGTCCTTTTGCTCGATGTATTTTGCCAATAAATTGTCTATTGACCCAAAATACCTGTAAATCAATACTTTGTTAACGCCAGAAACTGCTGTTACTGCGTTTACTCCCACAGCCTCGAAACCATCTTTTTCGATGATTTGCTCCACGGCTGCGAGAATTTTCTGTTCTGTAAGTTCTCTGTTTTTAACCATTTTTTTTACGATAAAATTTATGTTACTTTGCGGTTACAAAAGTATGTAACCAAAAGGTAACAACCAAATTTTTTCGCAAAAATTTTTCTATTTTTTTTAATGATTCAATAAATGGATTGATTATTAATAAATTACACCTCTAAACCAACAACAATAATATCGTCGGTTTGTTTGTAGTGTCCGCGCCATTCGTCGAAACGTTGCTCTATTATTTGGCGTTGTTCTGCCATAGGCAGGTTGTGGATGTCGGAGAGTATGCGGCGATAACCTGACGTTTTGAGCACGTGGTTTTTAGGTCCGCCAAACTGCGATTGATAGCCGTCGCTTGCAAGGTAGATTTTGTCGCCTTTCATTAGTTGAAAATCTTTCGATTCAAACTGTTTTTCGTTGACATACAGTCCGATAGGATTTCTAACAGGCTTTATAATTATTTGTTCGTCGCCACGGAAAAGTATAAAAGGAATGTTGGCTCCGGCATATTGCAGAGCGTTTGTTTTTTTGTCGATTATCAGCAGGGCGGCATCCATACCGTCGCGCATATTTGAGTTAACTGCCTTGTTGAGAGTGTGTTTTATTGTGTCGCGCATACCGTTAAGTACATCGTCGGCTTTGCGGAGGCCTTCGCGACCCACAATTTCGTTGAGTGCCGAAAAACCGAGCATACTCATAAACGCTCCCGGAACGCCGTGTCCTGTGCAGTCGGCTACCATAAATATAAAGTAATCAGCATCTTTGAATGCCCAATAAAAGTCGCCGCTTACCACATTGCGCGGACGGTAGAACACAAAACTATCGGCAAAAAACTCATTTAAATCGTTGTTTTGCGGCAGCATCGAAAACTGGATATGCTGCGCGTAAAGTATTGAGTCGTTGATTTCTCTACGCTGTTCTTCAAGCAGTTTGTTCTTTTCGGCAAGAGTGTTTCGCTGTGTAGAAATTTCGAGGTTCTGCGCCTCAATTTCGTTTTTCTGACTTGTGAGAATCTTGTTTGTAATGCGTTTCTGACGGTTTTTTAATGCAAAAAATACCGCTCCGCCTAATGCCATTACTATAATGAGTACAAGAATCAACCTATGTGCCGAGTCGAGTTCCTGCTCTTTGTGGAGCATTGCAATTTCGTTCTCTTTTTTAACTTTATCTATTTGGTATTCAATGTTTTCCATACCATAAGTCTTGCGAGCGTTCCAAAACGTATCGGCGTATGCCATCACCACAGTGTAGTTATCAATAGCCTTTTGAAGGTCGCCACGTTTTACATACACGTCGCCAAGGTATTTGTGGGCGTTTTTGATACGAAAATCTATGCCGCGCATTTGCGACACTTCGAGACATTTTTCGGCGTAATAGAGCGCGCTGTCGTTTTTGTTGGTATTTATGTAAGCCTCGGCAATTCGTCCGTAAAGGTCGCTCAAAAGGTCGTAATCTTTGATGTCGTAATTTCCCGAAATTGCTGGTATATAAAATTGTAATGCTTCGGCAAATTTATTGTCGGCGGATAGAGCATCGCCAAGGTATTTTTTTACGGTGGCTATCTTGTCCCATTCGTCATCTGTTTTTTCTCTGATAACGAGACAGTTTTGCAAATATTCAAACGCCTTTTGATTTTGGTTAAGCGAAAGGTTTATACGTCCGAGGTTGAGGTACGAGTAGGCAAGAATCGATGAATCTTTGATTTCGAGACCAATTTCAAGGGCTTTGAGCAACTGTTCCTGAGCGTTGTCCCACTCGTCGTGATAAAGGTAGATGTTGCCGATGTTGATGTGCCCGTAGGCAATTTGGTCTTTAACATTGTATTGCTGAGCAAGTTCGAGACCTTTGGTGTAATTTTCTACCGCCTCTTGGTAGTTGCCGATGTTGCGATGACAAACGCCTATGTTGCTGAGTGCTCGCATTTCCATCTTTAAGTCGTTGCACTTTTGGGCGTAAGAGTATGACTTTTCGCCAAATTCGAGGGCTTTTTGCGGGTCGTAGTTGCGAAGTTTCCAACAAATTTCGCCGTAAAGTTTGGCTTTGAGCGTATCGGGAGCCTTGTCGGCAATTTGCGTAAGTGAATCTATTTCAGGAAGGTTGGATTGCGAAATTGCGGCTAAAGGCATTACGGCAAGCACAACAGCGGTTGCTGCGCACGCCAACGCCTTAATTATCAATTTATTCGCCATAGGTTATAATCTCGTTAAAAGTATCAGTTATCTGCCACAAAGATAATGCCTTTTTTGCTAATGTCAAATTTTTTATTGAGGCATTCCATATTTACTCTTTATCACTTTGAGCGCCAATTGGTTAACTTGCTTGTTGAATGATTTCTGTTCGTTTTTGTCGAGATTGTAAAAATCCGTGGCGTTCTCTTTGAGAAAATCGTCGATAATATCCTTGCAATACATTCCGAGCAGTTTGCCGAGGTCTTTGGGAATGTGCACCTCGCCGATGTGACTTATAACGTTGTCTAAACGGTTTTCGGTAACAAAAAGGTCGGCTTTGTCGATTAGTTTGTGAAAATTGTCGGTAAACACCACCGGCGGTTTCTGGTCTTTGGGACGGCGTTTTTCTGATTTCTTTTCGGCAAACTTTGCGTTTTTGTTCTTGATCATCACGCGGATACCTCCGGGAATGTAGGTGGGCACTTCGGGACGAATCACCACGCCTTCGCAGATGTTGCCCTCGATTTTTGGATAGCCAAACTCCTTATATATAGTGCTTTCAAAATCGTTTGGATATTTCAGGCACTCGTCCAAAGTGCCGCGAAAAAGCGTGTGGGCGTAATAAAAACCGCCTTGCTCAAAATATGCGTTGCATTTTTCTACGCCGAGGTATTGGTGAATATCGTTTTTTTCGGACACAAGGAAAATGTCGAACCCATAAAATTCGTGCATCGGACAGTAGCAAACGCCCTTTTGAATTGCTGAAAAACGTGTATCTTTTTTAACCTCCTTGTGCGGATAATAGCCGCCAAAAAATTCTCCAAAGATAATTATGTAGTCAATTTCGGGAAAATCTTTCTTAATCAAATGGTATAAGTTCTTGGCTCTATCTGCGTAACGGTCAAGTAATTCTTCATAATCAAAAAACTTTTCGTTATCACCGATAAGCGCGGTACGTTTGGCAAATTTTATAGTCTTGCCATCGGTGATAAAACTTGTGTTAGAACCGTGAACCTTCTCCTGCACCACATAAATCAGTTTCGGGTCGGTATACTGCCTAACCTTGTCGATATACTCATCATCGAAAGAGTTTTCGATAGAACTATACTTCTTAAAATCTAACATAGCGCCTCCGTGTTTAATATTTTGCCAAAATTACGGAGGAATTTTTAGAAAAGCAAATTTTTTTGTCCGATATTCGATTCTCTGCGGAAATGTCGGTCTTTTATATGAGATTTCCGCAGCGAATCGGTGATTTTTTGGCGATTTACTGCGGAAATCTCACTTTTTTATATGCGATTTCCGCAGTGAATGGGGGTGGGAGAGTAAAAATTGCAAGTTTTTGCTTGATATAGTTTTTAAATTTGACTTTTCCAAAAGTCAATTCTCTATCAAAAATGACTTTTCCAAAAGTCAATTTTTTGTTAATGTATTAACCTCACTCCGTTTTTAGTGTGTTGCTTGGATTTTCGGTGGCGGCGCGGAAGGCGGCGAGGGTTACTGTGAAGGAGGTGATTATTAGCGCGGATAGTATGCAGATGGCTACCACGTACCAATGGATGGGGATATGATAGGCAAAACCGCTGAAATACTTGTTGAGGGCTACTAATGCCACGGGTACTGCCACGGCTGCACAGATGCCTACCAAGATGAAGAATTTCTTGTTGAACATCAGGAGTATCTCGGTGATGGTGGCTCCGTTAACGCGACGTATGCCAATCTCTTTGCGGCGGCGTTGGGTGTCGAACATCACTATGCCAAATATACCTATCACTGAGACAATTATGGTGATTACGGTGAATATGGTTATGAATGCCGACACTTGCTTTTCGGCTCCGTAGAGTTGCTCTTGCTGTTGGGTAAACGACTGTACTTCTAATTCGCTGATAGATGTGTATACCGGGTCGTAATCGTTGAGGGTGGTTTCCACAAACTTTTTGGTGGCGGCCACGTCGGCATCGGGGGCAAACCTGAGGTATATAAAGAAATAGTTTGTTTTGTTTACTATCAGTCCTATCGGCTGAATGCCGTATTGTAGCGGCAGAAAGTTGAAGTCTTTAACAAAGCCCTTGATGGGGCGTTTGCCGTGTGGATTGTCGTTGAGACTCATCTCGGTTGTGAGGTTGTAGCGGTTGCGGGCGTTTTCGTTGAAATATGCTGCGCCAATGTTGCTTTCGCCGTCGGTCTTGGTGGGGTAATCGCCTTCTTCCAACTCTAAGCCCATAAACTCGAAGAAGTTGGGCGAAACATTGAGCACATTGTATTCAAACCTTTCGTTTTCGTTTACAGGATGGTTTACGGTACGCATATCGCTGCTGATGTTCACAATAGGACTTGATGCCCAAGTGATGTCGGTGATAGCGGCGTTTTGGCGCAGAAGGCTTTCTATATCTTCTGGATTTTGGCTTATCTTTTGGGTAACAGGGGTGACATAGAGGTTGTTGCGGTTGAATCCCATATCACGGGTAATGAGGAAGTTGTTGTTGAGGCTTATGAACGTGGTGCCGATGATGGTGGCGAGCGATGCCGCAATCTGACAGCCTATGAGTATGTAACGCAAGACGTTGTCGTGGTTTGAGGTGATGCGTCCGCGAATTGCCAACGCAGGTGATATCGAAGTGATATGTAGTGCGGGGTAGAGTGAGGCTATTACGGCGGCTAAGCACGCGATGCCAACTGATAGTGTACCAATGAGATAATTGCCATTGAGCGTATTTTCGGCATTAACAAGTTCGTATTTAGATAGCAGCGTTCCTGCATATTTTTGGATAAAGTAAGCCAATACCGCTCCTAAAAGCGTGTAAATGAGCGATTCGGCTATCAACGACCACACAAGCGAGGCACGGCTGCTACCGAGTATCTTGCGAGTGTTGATGCTCCTGATGCGGTCGGGAATACGAGCCACAAAAAAGTTGAAATAATTTATGTAGGCTATCAGTATTATTACCACAGCCAAAATGAGCATAGTGTAGGTAAATTTTGGGTCGATGAAAATGTGGTGTCCAAGAATCCTTTTTTGAAAATGTAAATCGTTGAGCGATATTAGTTTTACGTCTCCACGTTCAATTTCTTTGTCAAGTTCTGCGATGGTCTCGAAAGTGTCTTCTTCGGTTAAAAAGGCTTCTTTGGCTATTTGGTGAAACTCTTTGTTAAACTCGTTGAGGTCGGTGTTGTCGTGAAGCATTAAAAAGTAAGAATACGGCCATTGGTTACGGTTGTCAATATTCTCATCGCCCAATCCTACAAAGGCATCTTTGACGCCCAGATGCGTGTTTTTTGCAAAATCTTTAAAAATTGCCACAATCTCGGTTTTTTCTCCATTGTTCATTTCGAGAAAGTCGCCAATGTGGAGATTAAATTTTTGCGCCGCCTTGTGGTTGATAACCATAGTGTTTTTGCCAAAAAAATTGGATGTGTCGCCTTCGATAAACTCAAAACTGAATACATCAAACAGCCCCTTAGAACACGGCAGAGATGAAATCTTTATCCTTTTCTTTTCGCCGTTTTCTTCGCGGAGATATGTATTGTCGTCCCAAAACTTAACGCATCCAGAATGTATCACAGATGGTATCCGTTGTTTAATCTGTTCGCCGATAGCACGGTTCATAAGTCCCAAACGGTCGTAACTACCCGATTGCATAAGTCGGTTGCTGAGCAGGTAGACGTTTTTGTAGTTTTTTATGCTGTGGTCGAAAGTCAGGTCGGTGGCAACTATCGACATAATTATGTAGAATGCTGCTATTGCCACTGCTATGCCTGTGATATTTAGCAAGGCTGCGGGCGAAATCAGTGATCTGAAACGTATGAGGTGCATAATATTATCAGTGTTAAAATGTTATTCAGTTTTTAATGTGTTAATGGGGTTTTCGTTGGCGGCGCGGAGGCTTGCTGCGGTAACTGTTAACGCTGTGGCTATCAGTGTAAATGCACATACTATGGCAAATATCCACCAATACACCGGACAATGATATGCAAAGTTAGCAAAATAATTTGTAATAATGTAATACGCTATCGGACTTGCTATTACAAAACTTATGGCAATCAATATCGCAAATTTTTGGTTAAAGAGCATAAGAATCTCTTTTCCCGAAGCACCGTTAACCTTGCGAATACCAATTTCTTTGCGGCGGCGTTCGGTTTCAAAAATCACCACACCCAAAAGTCCCGTTAGCGCAATAGCCAACACCACAAGCGAAAACATTGTTACAAGTTCAGCCAATTCGCTCTCTTTGGTGTAGTTATGGGCGGTTTCTTGGTTAAACGATAGAATATCTTGTTGAGTAAGTTCATACACAGGGTCAATTTCAATGAGCGATTTTTTTACATATTCGGTTACTTTTTTTAGGTCGCATCCCGCCTTGGTACGGAAATAGAGGTGGTTTTGCGGATCCCACGGATCTTTTCCATAAACATAGAATGCAAACGGGTCGATATTGTATTGCAACGGCTTGTAATTAAAGTCTTTGCAAAATCCGGCAATTTCTGTTTCGTCTTTGTGACCGGAAATTTTTGCTTCTAAGGTTAACCCGAACGCATTTTTGGCATTTTGGTTAAAGATAAATACGCCGTTTTCGCATTTTTCGTCGCTGTCGGTAAAATCTCTACCCTCGCTAATCTCTACGCCCAAAAACCGCAGGAAATTCCACGATACAGGAAAACATTGAAAAGTAATATCTTTGTCCATATATTTTCTGCCCCAACCCATACGCTGTTTGTTTACAATATAGCCCGAAGCCCAAGCCAAGTCTAATATGTCGGGGTTTTGGCGCAGACTTTGCTCCACGGCATCTCGACTATTGGCAATTTTTTGGGTTGTGAATGTGCTGAAAACGTTTTCGTGGTCGAAACCAAGGTCTTTGGCAAGCATATAGTCGTTGTTTTCTTTTATAAACAACGTACCTATAATGAGCGCGATAGATGCCGTAAACTGAAAAATAGTGAGCCCGAGACGCAGTTTTGATTTCGGATTGCCGTTGATAATACCTTTTAATGCCAATGCCGGTTGCACTCCTGTAATGTAAAATGCAGGATAAATGCTTGATAATACGGCTGTTGCAATTACGCTTAGCACTGTAATAATGGCAGTGCTGATGTTTGTGCTTATCGAAAGGTCGCGATTTATAATTGTACCAATTTCGGCAAACGACACTATTTTAACAATTATAAAAGCCACTACCGAAGCCACCAAAGCGTGTACCGCAGCCTCTAATGCCACCGAAAATATCAACGAAGCACGGCTACAACCAAGTATCTTCTTCACATTCACCGCTTTAAGTTTTTCGGGAACTTGCGAGAAAAAGAAGTTGATATAGTTGACAAACGCCAAAAGAATTGTCATTAACGCTGTGATAATGAGCGTGTAAACCACTTTTTTGTCGGCACGGACATGATAACCGACTATTTCAGGATGAAAATGGGTTTTATCAAGAGGAATGCTCAAAAAATGAATTCCTGCCATGTATTCCTCAAATTCGGCTAAATCTTCGTCGTTTTCAATTTTCTCAACATCTTTGAGAATTTGTATTATGATATTATGTGCTTGAACTTCAATGTTTTCGGCACCTTCAACAGCCTTAAAATATAGAGTATAGTTCTGATTATTCCAACTTTCGGCATTTTCGTCGCCCATATTGGTAAACATTCGTACGCTGCCAAGTTCGCTATTTTTTGGAAAATCGTTGTAAACGGCTGATATTTCAAATTGTGTGTAGTTTTCGCCAATTTTGATAACATCGCCGCGATGTAGTCCGTATTGTTCGGATGCAGAGCGACTTATAATCACTTTGTTAATCTCGTTAAACCCATCGAGAGAGCCTTCGGTAAATGTTATGCCGAAAGTTTCCAAAACTCCTTGCGAGCATTTGTACAATGGTAAAGCAATTGATTCAACATTTTCGCCTATTATCTTGTAAGCCACATCTGTACGGTTGTATGGACTGAATAAACCTCCTTTTTCTACAAAAGGCGAGCGTTTTATAAATTCTTCGATAAACGGTCGCGACAAGTTGTTGCTACTAATTCCTTCTTCATCTTCTGCAACCATATAAATGCGTTCATAATCAGGAATATCGCTATTGAAATTGGTGTCGTATTTAGCACATACTACAATGATATAAAATGCTGCCACCGCCAACGAAATACCAAAAATATTCATCAGCGACGAAACTTTCAAAAGGCTTTTAAATCTAAAATTTTTCATATTAACATCATTTTTACACCCTGATACAGCATTACCCGTGCCACAACTATTAACGCCTTGTATAACAATATATTAATAATTGTGGTACGGTGTAAAAGTGTAAAATTTTTTTACAGTGGTGTAAAGGAATTTTACAAAATTCCCCCTCTAATGTGCCTCCAACCAGTTTTTGCCAAAATTACCTTCTGCTTTGAGGGAGACTTTGAGGGAGACGGCGTGTTCCATTGCGTCGGTAACTATCTGCTGCACACGGTCTTTTTCGTCGGGGAAGACATCGAACACAAGTTCGTCGTGCACTTGGATAATGAGTTTTGATTTGAGGTTTTCGGCTTTGAATCGCTTGTGCACCTCAATCATTGCTATCTTGATAATGTCGGCTGCCGTGCCTTGTACGGTGGTGTTAACGGCGTTTCGCTCGGCTTGTGCGCGTACCACGGGATTGCGCGAATTGAGGTCGGGCAGATAGCGGCGACGGTTGAACATTGTGGATACGTAGCCGTTTTTGCGGGCTTGGGCAATGGTGGTTTCGATATAGTTTTTGATGCTCGGATAGTTGTGAAAATAATTGTCGATGAGGGATTTGGCATCGGTTCGCGAGAGTCCAGTGTTGGCGGCGAGACCAAATGCTGAAATGCCGTAAATGATGCCGAAGTTGGCAGATTTGGCTGTGCTTCGCTGCTCTTTGGTAACTTGCTCTAAGTCAACATCGTAGATTTTGGCGGCGGTGCTTCGGTGAATGTCTTCGCCGTGGGCAAAAGCGTTAATCATATTTTCGTCGCCGCTAACGTGCGCCATTACACGGAGTTCCACTTGCGAATAGTCGGCAGAGTAGATTTCGTTGCCGGCAGATGGAATAAACGCCTCGCGGATACGGCGACCTTCGGGTGTGCGGATGGGAATATTTTGGATATTTGGATTGGTGCTGCTGAGGCGACCTGTGGCTGTAACTGTTTGATTAAATGATGTATGTATCTTGCCTGTGGCGGGGTTGATAAGTTCGGGCAGTGCCTCTGTGTAGGTGCTTACAAGTTTTTTGAGACCGCGATAATCAAGTATGGCGTTGATAATCGGGTGCTTATCTTTGAGTTTTTGAAGTTCTTCCTCACCTGTGGCATACTGACCTGTTTTGGTCTTTTTGTGGTCGGGGTCTATTTTGAGTTCTTCAAACAATACCACACCAAGTTGACGCGGAGAACCTATGTTAAAGTTATGCTTTGCATAATCGTAGATTTCTTTTTCTTTGTCAATAATTTCGTTATTGAGAGTTTTTGTGTATTCCTTTAAAAATTCCGTATTGATGCAAACCCCGGCGTACTCCATTTCGGCAAGCACGTAGATGAGCGGCATCTCAATTTCCAAAGTGGCTTTTAGCACGCCTGTTTTTTCTAATTCGGCATAAAGGGCGTTTTTGAGCATATAGGTAACGTCTGCATCTTCGGCGGCGTATTCTTTAATGAGTTCTATGTCAACATCTTGCATAGATTTTTGATTCTTGCCTTTTTCGCCGATGAGTTCCTCGATATGTATCGGGGTGTATTTTAGGTAAACCTCTGAGAGATAGTCCATATTGTGCCGCTGTTCGGGCTGAATCATATAGTGCGCCACCATAGTGTCGAACAGATTGCCGCAAACTTCTATGCCATAGTTTCTTAGCACAAGAATGTCGAACTTGATATTCTGACCGATTTTAAGAATATCAGGCGAAGTGAGGGCTGGTTTGAGGATTTCGAGATACTCTTTTGACTGCGCCTCGTTTTTGGGGTCGAAGGGTATGTAATACGCCACGTGAGGTTCCCACGCAAACGACATTCCCACAAGACGGTTTTGATGAATGGTGAGCGAATCGGTTTCGGTGTCGAAACAGAACTCTTTTTGTTTCAACAAGTTGTCGGCAAGTTCTTTTATTTTTT
>Ga0310695_10010431_pt1 | contig 13603 bp, 7 predicted proteins | sample RumenRJG_04DNA_FD_203882 | JGI IMG/M metagenome (GOLD analysis project Ga0310695, IMG submission 203882) | Bovine rumen microbial communities from Lethbridge, Alberta, Canada - RJG_04 (v2) (version 2) | ecosystem: Host-associated > Mammals > Digestive system > Stomach > Rumen | place: Canada...
GACTGTTCTACGTAATGGACTACGCCAACGGAGTCTGGTCCAACGACGCATTCGGTGACAGAGGATGGCTCGCTATCGCTCTCGTAATATTCACTCTGTGGAAACCGAACATCGCCATCTTCGGATCGATACTCTTCGGCGGCCTGTACATACTGAACCTGTTCATTCCTGGCGCCAGCATGGCAACCAAGGAGCTCTACAAGATGCTTCCTTACCTGGTAACCATCATCGTTCTGGTCATCACCAGCATGAGACGCAAGCGTGAACACCAGCCGCCCGAGGCACTTGGACTCCCGTACTTCAGGGAAGACCGATGACGCAAAGACAATAGAGGACGCGGTACTATGTACCGCGTCTTTTGAAGTATTAGGAAGTATAAAAAGGAAGGCAGAAAAAAATGATATCAGTATATTTCCTTAACAGCCTGGGACTCTGGATAATTCAGTGGGTTTTGCAGATGATTGCGTACTTCTTCGTTCTGAAGAAGATGAATCTGCGAAAGATCATGTGCCTGATACCGTTCCTGGCTGAGCGGGAGCTCACAAAAGAACTGTTCAGATACATGCGCACATTCTACCGCCCGTTCCTGATGGCGGCAATACTGTGCAGCGCCGCGTGGTACATAGGGCCGTATATCGGCATGGGCAAGATTTTCATATGCGTCGCTGTACTTATCTACGGCCTCTTCCTGATGAGGCTCTACTGGCGTCTTGCCAAAAGCTTCGGAAAGAGCAAGCTGTTCGCCGTCGTAATGATTCTGATTCCGCCGGTGTGCCTTCTTATACTCGGACTTGGCAAGTCGAAGTACGTAGGGCTGGAGCTGAAACCGCTCAAGGAATACACAAAGAAACAGCGCGTCATTCACAAGACACTGCTGGGCCTTATTACCACTGCTGAGCTCATAGCCTTCGTGATTGTTGTCGGGTTCTTCACTCTGCAGAGCAACCCTCCGGAAGTGCTGGTGGATTATCTCCTCGATGACTTCTACAGCAGCACGAAGGACATAGACGGAAACGGCGAGGACGCGCTCACAAGAGACGAGCTTATGGGCGAAAACGCAGATCTCGTAGCAGACATGAAGACAAGCCGTGAGAAGTTTTTCCCGGATCATTCACAGGATGAGAGCGTCGTGGTCATGGAGTACGTCATAGGCTCGAATCTGGAGAACAAGAGCGGATCAGCTTCCGCGAACATCCGGCAGATGAAGGAGGCGACGAAGAGAGGGAACGCCCTGACCTTTGTAATGGAAGCCGGAGGATCCGACAGGTGGTTCACGGATGGAATCGACAGATCCACTTATGGGCGTTATGAGATTGCCGGCGGTGATCTCAGGAAGGTCGATGATCTGCCGTTTAACACCTGTATGGCTGAAGGAAAGAACCTGAGTGATTTTATAAAGTGGACGAAGAAGAATTACCCGGCTGACAGATACATGCTCGTCATGTGGGATCACGGCGGCGGAGTCCCTTACGGATTCGGGCATGACCTGATAAACAGAAAGGAAAGCGATGCTACCGGCCAGGGTACAATGGCGACGTCAGAACTGGTGTCCGCAATAGATGAAGCGGGCGTGAAATTTGATTTGATTGGATTTGATGCCTGCCTCATGCAGGACATAGAGATAGCGACCGCATTGGAGCCATACACGGACTACTACCTGGCGTCCGAGGAAAACGAAGGCACCTACGGGTGGTACTATACATCTCCGTTTGGAAAGCTGGCTGCGGATCCCGGCATGAGCACTGAGGACTTCGCCGCGGACATGCTTTCTTCCTATGACCAGCTGAACACCATAGTCAAGGATGAAGACGGCAAGCCTGACGCCCTCGCGACTCTTTCTCTTGTAGATACTACGCTAGCCAAGCCTGCCCATGAGGAATTCAGCAGATTCCTGGAAAATGCGGGCGAAGTGATACGTGACGACACCGGTGCTTACGTGAGCATCGGAGTCGCCGGAACAAACGCGTATGGCTTCTCGGATGACATGCAGATCGATCTGATTGATTATCTTCGTATTCTGAAGAGAGCGGATGTTGAGAATGACCTGGGTTCCGACGAGGACTTCGACAACCTCATAAACAAGATTCAGGCGGCCGTTGTGTCGCGCAACGCCGATTCCGTTTCCGGAATAAACGGAACAGCCTTCGCCTTCCCGTACAAGGAAATCAGCATGTACGGCGACACCAGCAGAGAACTGAAGGCGATGTCCATGGACAAGGAGCGGCAGACATTCGACGAAGTGTTCAGCATAATGGCGGTCCAGAACAAGAAGGCGATGGAGAACAAGGATTACGCTTCAGTGATGGAGGAAATCGCTTCAGTTGAGGGCAACACGATTACATCCGTGATGGACACGCTTCTGGGACAGTATGACTACACTAAGGAAGACTGGTACGTCAAGGGGTTTGAGGACTACGATACAACGGAGGCGCTGATTGACATTCCTCTCAAAGAGACCGACGAGGGATATCAGATTGAACTTCCTGAAAAAACCTGGGACATTATCGCTGACTGCCAGACGATGGTTTATCAGAAGACTGAGGTAGAGGGTTCCGGTGAAGGCATGAGATATATCGGCAAAGATTACATAGGATGCGAAGACGCTGACGGGCATCCGCTGGTTACCATGGATGGCAGCTGGGTGCACATAGATGGACAGATTGTGTGTTATGAGGCCGAACCGGTTCTTGAAACCGAACAGGGGGATGTTTTCACCGGCAAGGTCCGTGCGGAGCTCAACGGCGAGGATGATATCGTTCTGAACATTGAATGGGATCCGATTGAGGAAGGAAGCGATACTCCGCACACAGGACACGTCACCGGTTATGAAATTGAAAATTCCAGCAACCCGTTCAGCTTCATGAACACAAAGGGCGAGCTTAGTCTGAACGCCGGAGACACAATCCAGTTCATCTTTGATACATATGACGAAGAGGGGAATCTCATATCCACGCAGCCGGCGGGAAAGAAGATCATAATTACAAAGCAGAAACGACTTGAAGTCCAAGACGCTCCGATAGGAGACAGCGACATCACCTTCGGCGGCGTGCTGACCGACGTATACCAGCGGACGATGACAACTGAACAGATTGAGATGCATGTGGGCGAGTAGCGCAAAAGGCGCCTGGGATATATAATAAAGACATGTTGAACATCTATCACGCGGGCGAGGCCTGCGACAGGGAAAAGTTCATATTCGATCACATAGATCCTGACGCGGAAACTATTATCATTGTTCCCGATCAGGCGTCTCTTCAGATGGAGCGCGACGCGCTGGATTACTTCCGCGAGAAGGATGGCCGGACGGCGCTCCTCGATCTTATGGTGGCCGATTTTTCGTCACTCGGCCGCAAGGTAATAGACGAAGCGGGAGGACGGCAGCCGGAGCTCATAGACAAGTACGGCCGCCAGATGCTGCTCTCTGTCCTCATAGACAGTCTGGCTGACAAGGGTGAGCTCGGAGTCTACAGAAACATGAAGGCCAGGTCCACATTCGTCTCAAACACGAACCAGCTCATATCAGAGATGAAGCGGTGCGGCGTGACATCGTCTGACATAGGTCAGGCAGCCGGGGAAACAGGCAGTTATCTCAGCCTCAAGCTCTCGGATATCAACAGAATCTACGAGGCCTATGAGGAATCGATCGAAGGCAGATTCACCGACTCCGAGGATTACATCAGGTTCTACGGCCGGCTCATGGAAGACTCGGATCTCATCCGCAGGTCTTCAATCTGGATCACGGGATTCGACACCTTCACTCCTCTCAACATGGAGATAATACAGCGTCTTATCATGACCTCGGAACAGGTCAATATCGTCATGACATGGGATGATGCAAAGGCAGCCGAGCCGGGCAGCGGCCCGGATGCCGACGCGCGCTTTCTGACGACCGGCGGGGGCGAAGGACTCTTCGACCTGACGGGGTTTGTCATGGACAATCTGAAGAATCTGGCTGAAGGCGCCGGTGTGGCATGGAAACAGGAGAAGATTCCACACATCCACAGGGACAGCATCTGGGAAGATGATCCTGCGGATAAAATCACCCTTGTAAAGACATCGAACATATACGCTGAGGCGGACAGAGCCGCAGCGTGCATTACTGAACTTGTAAGAGACAAGGGTTACAGATACAGGGACATCGCAGTCATCTGCAATGACATGGACGTCCGCGGAGGAGTGCTCAGACGGACATTTGAAAGATGGGGCATTCCTGCCTTTGCAGACAGAAAGAGAAAAGTGCTCCACCAGCCGGTGGTAAGATTTTTGCTGTCGTTCATCAACGTGATTTCGGAAGGCTACACCGACAGCGGCGTCATGGAGATGGTCAGCGCAGGACTCATGGGATTCAGCCGCAGGGACGAGGAACTTCTCAGCAACTACGTAAGCGAGGCGAAGATTCGAGGCGGCAAGTGGAAGAAGGAGTTCACCTGGGAAGGAAAGGACGACTACGGCAAGGGGCGTTATACAGATGATCTGGAACGCCTCAACGAGATGCGCGCCTACATCGTGAGCGTAATTGAAGACGCGCGCGAAGAGATAGGAAGGCGCAATTCCGCAGAAGAAAAAATCCGAGGGCTCAGCAGTTTTCTCGAGGAGAAATTCGGAATCCTCGGTCGCATAGAGGAACTCATCGCGACGCAGACAGAGCTTGGCCTTGCCGAAGGCGCGGCCGAGACAGCCCAGAGCTGGAACATGATCTGCGGCATTTTCACTCAGGTGATAAATGTGCTGGGCGAGGAAAACATAAGCAACAGGCAGCTCGGCGACATTCTCACCGAGGGTCTCAGAGAGATGGAAATCGGACTTGTTCCGGCCAGTACGGATTGCGTGATTATAGGAACGCTTCAGAGGACCAGAATAAACAGAAGTCCGGTGCTCATCGTCACCGGGGCAAATGAAGGCGTTCTGCCGATGAGCAGCGGCGGCGGGGGACTCCTGACTGAGAGAGAACTCGAAACTCTGGAGGAGCTTAAATACAATATCGCCAAGAAGGATGAGGTGCGCAGGCAGGAGGAGCAGCTGGCAATATACAGGATGTTCTCCCTTCCGTCTGACGAGCTCATCGTCATGTGCAGCATGGCGGATCAGGATGGCAGGAGCATAAGCCCGTCGGGCGTTTTCGCGGTTCTCGAAGAGATGGAAGGAGTCAGAAAACTTGGCGATCTCGGCGATGAGGATGTAACGGACATGATAGCCTCAGGCAAAGGCAGTCTGGCCTTCATGGCGGACGCCATGCAGGATTATCTCGAGAACGGCAGGATAGACGAAGCGTGGCTTGCGGCCATGAACTGGTACGCGGCACAGGACCCTGAGAGCATAAGAAGAATCAGACAGGGTCTGGATTTCGACAACCGGGTAAAGAATCTGGAGGAGGATTTCGCGGACAGTCTTTACTTCGGAGACAGCGATTCGATACGGGTGAGCGCAAGCAGGCTGGAAGTCTACGGCAGCTGCCCATTCAGATATTTTGTTGAGAAGGGCCTGAGGGCAGAGGAGCCTGAAACCTTTGAAACGTCGGGAAGCTCTCGCGGCAGCGTTTTCCACAAAGCGCTGCAGGAGCTGTCGCAGCGTCTTACAGATAAAGCAAAAGCAGCCGGGCTCATGATTACAGATGCTGACTCTCCTTGGATGACGCTCACCGAGGAGGAGTGCAGAGCGCAGATTGATGAGATTATAAGATCGGCGACGGAAAGCTATAAGGAAGGGGTATACCAGAGCGATAACGAGACGAAGCTGCAGCTGGAGAAGATAATATCCACCTGCTCGGATATCGCCTGGGCCATGATCGGCCAGGTTAGAAAGAGCAGAGTTAAGGACATGTACTTTGAGGAATCCTTCGGTCCGGGGAGCAGACGTCTTCCGCCTGTGGAGATAGAACTGGAGCGCGGCAGAAAGGCGGTGCTCACAGGAATAATCGACAGGCTCGATGTTATAGATGTGCCGGGGGACAGCGCGGAAGATGGCGGCGCAGAGGCCGAACGTGAAGCTGTCCGAATCATAGATTACAAGACCGGAAGCGATGAGATCAATCTGAAGCAGATAGAAGAAGGCTACAAGCTTCAGCTCATGGTATACATGAACGTGGCGGAGAAATCCGCCGGTTCGGAAGGCAACGCCGTACCTGCGGGTGTCTTCTACTTCAAGATAAAGGATGTAAACGATGACGCTGAGAAGACTTCGGTCTCGGACGGACCGGACGGAAACCTGGAGGACAGGATAGCGAAATCCTGCAGGCTCGAGGGGATCATGGTCGATGAGGAGCAGATTCTGATGGCCATGGACAGCACGATTGAACCGAAGGCATCAAGCAGCGTCCTTCCTGTAAAGCAGCTGAAATCCGGAGAAATCAAAACAATAGGATCGAGTGAATTGCTTACAGCTGAAGAGTTCGATGGCCTTTGCGAGGCTACTATCGAAAACGTCAGAAAGATATGCCGCGACATACAGGCGGGCCGCATAGAGATCGAGCCGACCAGAGACAGAAAAAACAATTCGACTGCCTGTACCTATTGTCCGTACAGGAGCATTTGCCTGTTTGATACGAGCTTCAGAGGCTGCAGATATAAGCAGGTGTGAGTTGACCGCATTTGTGGTAAAATGATTATGTATAGATAGTTATCCTACATTTAATAACAGGTGGTTTTTATGAACGTAAACGATACCGGAAAAGGTTTAGGAAAGAACAGCGTGCTCATTGCAGCGCTGGGAATTCTGCTGGTCATGCTTATACTTGTGCTTGGCTCCATATGGATTGGACGAAGCGCCAAGGCGGATTCAGAAGATGCGGTCACTACAGTAAGCCATTTGTATCTGAATGAGCTTGCCGGAAGGCGTGAACAGGTTGTGGAAGCCAATCTTCAGCAGCGCATTGACGACATGAACACAGCTCTCGATCTCATGACGGGGGATGATCTCAGCAGTGTCGAGAACCTGCAGAATTATCAGGCCAAAATGAGACGGTATTTCGGCCTTGAGAGATTCGCATTTGTAAATGAAGAGGGGAAAATTTATACTGCCGACGGCATTAAACATGATATTGATGAATATGACGTTGATTTCTTTTCGCTTAAGGACGTCAACATCTCAATAAAAAATCTGAAAAGCAAAGACAAGAAGGTTGTCATTGCACAGCCGGTGGCCAAGTATGTTGACGGTAACAAGCTTATCGCCTGTTACGAGGAGATAGACATGGATGAAATGCTCAAAGGCATATCCATGGACGCGCAGGAATCCGACGCTACATTCTCAAACATCTACACCACTGATGGTGTCGCCCTGACAGATTCCATCCTGGGAGGACTGGCCGTCGAGGACAACCTTGTTGAAGCGCTTTCGCACGCAGAATACGATGAGGGCTATTCCTACGATAAGGTTCTGAAAGAATTCGAGGATCAAGAGCGCGGGGAGAGTTCGTTCACATACGGTGATATACACGAAACGCTCAGTTATGTTCCGGTCGAGGGCACAAACTGGATGCTGACATATCTCATAAGAGAGAGCGTAATAAGCGATAAAATAAGCTATGTATCGGACGGGATCATATTCAGAAGTATCATACAGTCAATTGTGACTATACTGGTACTGCTTCTCATATTCGGATACATATTCATTCAGAATAGAAGGAGCATGGCGCTGCAGGTCGAAAAAGAGACTGCGGCAGCAGAGGCTAAAGCAAAGCAGGAAGAGTTGGATTTCAGAATTGAAACCCAGAAAAAGCTTGAGGAGCAGAGCCGCGCGCTGAGCGACGCGCTCAATGTGGCCGAGGAAGCCAGCAAAGCCAAGACGGCATTCCTGTCCAACATGAGCCATGAGATAAGAACTCCGATGAATGCCATTATCGCACTGGACAACATTGCGATTAATGATCCGGAAACACCGGAGAAGACCAGGGAGTACCTTGAAAAAATCGGTGGCTCCGCTGAGCATCTTCTGAATCTGATCAACGACATACTAGACATGTCAAGGATAGAGTCCGGAAAGCTGACTCTGAAGAATGAGGCATTTTCATTCCAGAAGCTGCTGGAAGGAATTAATACAATGTTCAGCAGTCAGTGCGCGGACAAGGATATCGATTACCAGTGCCATATAAACGGCCATGTGGATGATCACTACATAGGCGACAGCATGAAGCTCAAGCAGGTGCTGATTAACATACTCGGCAACGCAGTCAAGTTCACGCCTGAGGGTGGCACTGTCAGCCTCGATGTGGAGAAGAAAACGTCCTTTGACGGCAAGACAACACTTCAGTTCAAGATTACAGATACAGGCATAGGAATGAGCAAAGACTTCCTGCCGCATATATTTGATGCTTTTGCGCAGGAGAATATGTCGACGACAAGCAAATACGGAAGCTCCGGCCTGGGCCTTGCAATCACCAAGAACATTGTAGAGATGATGAACGGCACGATTGATGTAGAGAGTGAAAAGGGCAAAGGCACGACATTTACCGTTGCAGTCACTCTCATGGATGATACGCGTAAGGCCTACGGCGAAACAGAAAACTTTGATCCGCAGGAGATGAGCGTTCTTATTATCGATGATGATCCGGTTGCCTGTGAACATGCGAAACTGGTGCTCGAAAAAGTCGGAATATCCGCGGAAATCGCAGAGTCCGGCAAACAGGCCCTTGAGATGGTCAGCCTCCGTCAGACCAGGAGAGATCCTTACAATCTGATTCTCGTCGACTGGAAGATGCCTGAAATGGACGGAGTTGAAACAACCCGCAAGATCAGGGAAGTCGTTCATGATGAATCGGCAATAATAATACTGACAGCATACAGTTGGGATGATGTACTGGAAGAGGCGACCAGCGCAGGTGTTGACAGCTTCCTTGCAAAACCGCTCTTCGCGGCGACGGTCATAGATGAATTCAAGGCTGCCGTGAGCAGAAAGATTGAGAGCGAGAGCGAGCAGGCAGGAAAAGCCGAGCTTGCCGGACGCCATGTACTTCTCGCGGAAGACGTCGCCATCAACGCAGAAATAATGATGATGGTTCTGCAGAGCAGGGACATGACGGCTGATTTGGCGGAAAACGGCAGGATAGCTGTTGAAAAATTTGCCGCAAGCGAGCCTGGCTATTATTCAGCGGTGCTCATGGACATGCGCATGCCGGAGATGGATGGACTTGAGGCTACGAGAAAAATCAGAGAAATGGATCGGCCGGATGCTGCGGAAATTCCTATAATTGCGCTCACAGCCAACGCCTTTGACGAGGACGTTCAGAGGAGCATGCAGGCAGGTCTCAACGCGCATCTGTCCAAGCCTGTACAGCCTGATGTTCTGTTCGAAACTCTCGAGAGCCTGATCAAGGAATAGAGAACCGCTCTGACTAGAGATTAGAGAAAACACAATGAAAGAGATACAGATTACCGATATTGAGAATATAAAAATCGGACAGGTTGAGAATGTGGAAGCCGGTACAGGGTGTACGGTTTTCATATGCGAGGAAGGAATGCGCGCCGGCCTTGATGTGCGCGGCGGCGGTCCTGCGTCCAGAGACAGCCAGCTCCTGAATCCGCTGATGGCGGCTCAGGTGGTGCACGGCATTCTTCTTTCAGGGGGAAGCGCCTTTGGGCTGGGCGCGGCCAACGGCGTCATGCAGTATCTGGAGGAGAACGACATAGGCTTTGATGTCGGCGTGACTAAGGTGCCTCTTGTAGTCCAGTCGGATCTGTTTGATCTGACGGTTGCGGATACGTATGTCAGACCTGACGCTCAGATGGGATATGAAGCGGCGCGCCTGGCTTTGGAAGATCCTAATTATCTCGACGGCAATTACGGCGCGGGATGCGGCGCGACTGTAGGAAAAATCGGCGGCATGGAGACGTGCATGAAGACCGGAATCGGCAGCTACGCCCTTCAGGCCGGTGATTTCAAAATAGGAGCGGTAGTAGCTCTCAACGCCCTCGGCGATGTGTTCGACTGGAAGACCGGAGAGCAGATCGCGGGACTTCTGAACGAAGACAGGACGGAGCTGAGAAGCACTTCCGAAGTGATGAAATCATCTCTCGACGTCGTGGAGAACAGGTTCGTCGGAAACACGACTCTGGGAATCGTCATAACAAACGGCCGCTTTGAAAAGGCCCAGCTGTGCAAGATCGCAGGCATGGCTCACGATGGGTATGCCAGATCGATCAGACCGGTCCACACCTCCGCGGACGGGGACAGCATATACGCGGTTTCCGTCGGTGATGTCGCTGTAGATCAGGACGTTGCGGGAATCCTCGCAGCGGAAGTGATCAGCGAGGCGATTAACCGAGCGGTATACAGCGCCGACAGCGCATACGGATACATCTCCGCGACAGAACTTGAAGGCAGAATCTAATGCAAAGGCAGGAAATGCGGAAAAGTTGAACAATTAAATATAACAAAATGGAGAGGTCATAGACCTCTCCGTTTCGTTGGTGGAGCATAGGGGGCTCGAACCCCTGACCTCATGACTGCCAGTCATGCGCGCTCCCAGCTGCGCCAATGCCCCGTATGGAGCCACTGGCCGGGATCGAACCGGCCACCTGCGCGTTACGAATGCGCTGCTCTGCCGGATGAGCTACAGTGGCTTACGGGCAGGATGTTACTCCTGCATCTCCTCAATCAACTCGTCGATGTCGTTGTACTGATGAGTTTCATCAACATTAGGACCCTGAGACGAGTCGTCGGTCGTACCGACCGTGAGGAAATATATTATACCTGCAATCAGGAATAATGCAATAATAATTCCGAAAATAAGGAACGCTTTTTTGCGCTTTGCTTTTTTGATTTCAGCCTCGGCTGCTTCCGCTGCGATGGTTTCCGCATCCTTTGCGGGTTCTTCAGCAGGGGCCTCCTCGGCCGGTTTCTCTTCCGCCTGAGCTTCTTCAGCAGGAACCTCTTCAGCTTCCGGAACTTCTTTTTCAGGTTCAACCGCCGGAGCCTCTTCGGCTGGTGCTTCTTCCGCCGGCGCCTCTTCAACCGCCGGAGCTTCCTCAACGACCGGGGCTTCCTCTGCAGGCTTCTCAACCTCAGGCTCCTCTGCCTTTGCAGCAGGCTCTTCTGCCTTTGCTTCAGGAGCTGCCGGTTTCTCTTCCGGTTTCTCGCCGGATGAAGCTGCCAGGGCGGCTGCGATGGCGGATGTATCGATGGACTGTGTCGCACGCGCGTATGCGGCGCGGCGTTCGTTCATCTTCTGAATTCTCTTGAACAGAATCGCGATCGTCTTGCCGTCAGGCTCATTATAAAACAGCTTTACCCATTCGCCGTTGTACTTGAAAAGATAGGCATGGTAAGCTGAGGAATGCTTTATCTGGCTGATTCCTGTGTATGAATATACCTTATTATCTATAGTCAGCGCGCGTTTTGAAAATTCGACGCTGTGGCCTTTAACCTGATATTTTATAGAATCCATTTTGCCTCCGGCTTTAAGGTATTGATGTTTTTGCCTGAAATTAAAAAAGGTCCGCAGACATAATAACAAATGGAAACAAAAAAAGCAAATTTTACAAGACAAATCTATTATGTAATGTTATAATAACGTATAAAAATGCGTGCATTTATAATTACGTAATTATTTTTTAGTGTAAACAGAGGAAAACAATATGGATAAGAGTGCATTAAAAGACAAAAGACGTGAAACCGTTATCGGCCTTCTGAAGGGCATGAGCATCAGAAAGGATACAGACGGCGGGTTTGAAAAGGACGATGTCTACGGCTGCATTCAGGAACTATGCAACCTTTACGAAGATCACATCACAGAGCTGGAGAGCAATTACGAAGCTGAGATCTCTGAGCTGACAAAGAGATACCAGAAGTACGACGAGAACAACGAGCTCTACGTCAGTCTGATACTCGAGGCCAAGAAGAGCAGTAACGAAATAATCAACCAGGCCAAGACTGAGGTCGATGAGATTCTCAAAAACGGAAAAGAGAAGATCAGGGTTCAGGAAGAGCAGCTTGAGCAGTTCCGTGCCGACAGCGAGAAGGAAAGAGAATCCATTGCTGAAGAGCTGAAGGCCAGCAAGGAAGTTGCTGAAGCAGAGAAGGCTGCCATGAAAGTCGAGATGGAAGCCGAGAAGGAGAAGCTCGAGGCCACTAAGAATAAATACAGACAGCAGATCACCGCGATGGAAGATGAGTTCGCTGAGATCAAGACGAACATCCTCAGAACGTCGGCAAGACTTGACAGCCTGAAAGCACAGACTGAGGAACTGTCCCCATCAATCGACTGGGAAGTTGAGGAAACTGATATTGAAGTAGAAGTTCCTGACGCGGATGTCGAAGTTGAGGAATTTGCTGAGGCAGAAGCCGTTATACCGGCAGAGGAAGCGCCTGCAGAGGAGGCTCCTGAAGAAGAATCACCTGCAGCAGCAGTGCCGGTCATAGATGAATCGGAACTGCCGGAAGCAGTAAAGTCAATCGAGCTGGTCCTGGACGAGCAGTTCGAGGAACCTGTTGAAGCTCAGGTCGAAGCACCGGCCGAGGAAGAAGCACCAGCTGAGGAAGCTCCTGCAGAGGAAGCACCTGCTGAAGCTGAAGATCTCTTCGCCGATTCATTCCTGAAGGACGACCTCTTCAACATAGTGGAGCCTGAAGGCGACGATGTAGCGAAAGTTGAGCAGGCCCTTGGTGATGTACCTGCAGAAGCAATTGAGCCGGCGGGTGAGCACGAGGCGACAGTTGAGGAACTCCTGGCAAGCATGGACGCCCTGACAGATGTTGACGGAGTGGCTGAAGCGGGTGAAGTAGCAGACGGCGTAGACGATCTGCTCGACGAAATCTCATTCGATGATCTGATCGAAGAAGGTACTGAAAAACTCGATGCTGTTGCAGAAGAAGTAACCGAACCAGTTGCGGAAGTCGCAGCAGAAGCAGTTGAAGCCGCAGCACCGGAAGAGATTTCATTCGACAGCCTTGAAGCACTTTTCAAAGATGAACAGTAAAACAGTAAAGACAGACAAATAGACGGTGGGTACGCGGCGCAGTAGTGTCGCGTACTTTATTAATCCACCGGAGGAAAGAGCCATGGAATCATTAAAAGAAAAAATAGTAACGGAAGGCAGTGCCATTGGAACTGAGATAGTAAAAGTCGACGGTTTTCTGAACCACCAGATCGATGTCAAGTTTCTGGAGGAGATCAGCGAGGAGTTCAGGAGAAGGTTTGACGGAGTGGAAGTCGACAAGATTCTTACCGTTGAAGCAAGCGGAATAGCCATAGCTTGCATGTGCGCGCCGCTGTTCGGATACCCGCCTGTTGTCTTTGCAAAAAAAGCAGCACCGAGCACCATGAACGAAGGGTTCTACGAAGCAGAGGCGAAGTCCTTCACAAAGGGAACGGTATCGAAGCTCAAGGTTGCCGAGAAGTTCGTCAACGAGGGAGAGAGAATTCTGATCATCGACGACTTCATGGCGAGCGGCGAGGCTTCGGCGGCTCTGGCAAGGATAGCTGAAGAAGCGGGAGCTGAAATCGTAGGCATAGGAGCTGTAATAGAGAAGGGATTTCAGGGAGGCTCCGACAGACTCCGCGAGATGGGATACAGAGTTGAATCCCTGGCGGTAATAGATAAAATCGAAGATGGAGTCATCACTTTCAGATAGATAATATGGACGATTACAAAGTAGATTTTCACATACA
>Ga0310695_10010432_pt1 | contig 13598 bp, 11 predicted proteins | sample RumenRJG_04DNA_FD_203882 | JGI IMG/M metagenome (GOLD analysis project Ga0310695, IMG submission 203882) | Bovine rumen microbial communities from Lethbridge, Alberta, Canada - RJG_04 (v2) (version 2) | ecosystem: Host-associated > Mammals > Digestive system > Stomach > Rumen | place: Canada...
GAGTCGCCAGCACTGCGTTCATAGAGTGCCTGCCACAGCTCCTCAGTGATAAACGGCATGAAGGGATGGAGCAGCTTCAGCAGCTTGTCGAAGAAGCCCAGCGTCGCATCGTAGGTTGTCTGGTCTATTGGCTGCGGCTTGCCGTCAACGTATGCCGGCTTGATCATCTCGAGATACCAGCTCGAGAACTCGTCCCAGAACAGCTTGTAGACCACCATAAGTGCTTCGCTGAGGCGGTATTTGCTGAAGAGGTCGTCCATTTCGGCACTTGCTTCCTTGAGTTTCGCTTCGAACCAAGCCACTGCCGTCTTGCTGGCATCGGGCTGGCTGCCGCCTGTCGGGTCAACAGTCCATCCCTTGACAAGACGGAATGCGTTCCATATCTTGTTGTTGAAGTTGCGTCCTTGTTCGCAAAGAGCCTCGTCGAAGAGTATGTCGTTGCCTGCCGGAGCCGACAACATCATTCCCATACGCACGCCGTCGGCACCGAACTTGTCGATAAGCATGAGCGGATCGGGCGAGTTTCCGAGCGACTTTGACATCTTGCGGCCAAGCTTGTCGCGCACGATGCCGGTGAAATAAACGTTCTTGAAGGGGTACTTGCCCATGTATTCCTCACCGGCCATTATCATTCGGGCCACCCAGAAGAAGATAATGTCGGGTGCGGTGACGAGGTCAGCCGTGGGGTAGTAGTAGTTTATCTCTTCGTTTCCGGGGTTGTTGATGCCGTCGAAGAGGGATATTGGCCACAGCCACGACGAGAACCACGTGTCGAGAGCATCCTCGTCCTGTCGCAGGTCGGCAGCCTGAAGGTTGCTGTTGCCGCTTTTCTGGTGTGCCAGCTCAAGTGCTTCCTCGGCTGTTTCGGCCACCACAAAGTCGCCTTCGGCATTGTAGTAGTAGGCCGGAATACGGTGTCCCCACCACAGCTGGCGGCTGATGCACCAGTCCTGGATGTTCTCAAGCCAGTTCTTATATGTGGTCTTGTACTTTGCCGGATAGAAGTTCATCTCGCCGTTCATCACCGGTGGCAGCGCAATGTCGGCAAAGTGCTGCATATTGAGGAACCATTGCAGCGACAGGCGCGGCTCGATGGCCGTGTCGGGGTTGCGTTCCGAGTAGCCCACCTTGTTCACATAGTCCTCTACGCGCTCCATCAGTCCGGCCTCCTTGAGGTCGTTTGCTATCTGAGTGCGGCAGTCGAAGCGGTCCATTCCCACGTAGAGCGGACTGGCTTCGGATATTGTTCCGTCGGCGTTGAATATGTCAATCGTCTCAAGATTGTGGGTTTTGCCCAGCATATAGTCGTTGGTGTCGTGGGCTGGAGTGACTTTCAGACAGCCTGTACCGAACTCGATGTCGACATATCGGTCCTCAATCACCGGAATGACGCGGCCAACGAGTGGCACAATAACCTTGCGGCCCTTGAGCCACTGGTTCTTCGGGTCCTTGGGGTTGATACACATTGCCGTGTCGCCCATGATGGTTTCGGGACGTGTGGTGGCCACAACGGCATAGTAGCCGCGCTCGTCGTGGTGGATTATGTTGCCCTCGTCTATGAGCTGCTGCTCGTTGTCGAGGCTGTCAAGGCCGTCGACATAGTATTTCAGATGGAACAGATGGCTCTGCTCTTCCCTGTAGATTACTTCCTCGGTAGACAGCGCAGTGAGTGCCTTCGGGTCCCAGTTGACCATTCGCAGGCCACGGTAGATGAGTCCTTTGTTGTATAAATCAACGAACACGTGTATCACGCTCTTCGAGCGTTTCTCGTCCATAGTGAACGCCGTGCGGTCCCAGTCGCACGAAGCACCGAGCTTGCGGAGCTGCTTCAGGATGATGCCGCCGTGCTCGTGGGTCCAGTCCCATGCGTGCTTGAGGAACTCCTCACGCGTGAGGTCGCTCTTCTTGATGCCCTGCTCGGCCAGTTTCTTCACCACCTTAGCCTCTGTAGCTATCGAGGCATGGTCGGTTCCGGGCACCCAGCAGGCGTTCTTGCCCTCCATGCGGGCGCGGCGAACGAGGATGTCTTGTATGGTGTTGTTGAGCATATGACCCATGTGGAGCACGCCAGTAACGTTTGGTGGCGGTATCACCACGGTGTAGGGCTCGCGCCCGTCGGGTTTGCTACTGAACAGTTTGTTGTCGAGCCAGTATTGATACCACTTCGACTCCACTTCTTTCGGATCGTACTTTGTTGCTAATTCCATATTTGTATTATTGCGTTTTGGGTTCAAACGAAAATCCTTGCAAAATTACTAATAAACGACTAATTATCAAAAAGATTGCCCTTTTTGTTTCCTGTCAGTTCCTTCGGTGCCTTACACAAACAAGAGGACAAGCGGCAGAACTACTCTCTTGCCCCTTGTCCCCTTGCTGGATGTACCTCGAAAGAGGATGTCTTAGAAGTTGTTGGCCTGCAGCTCGAAGTAAGCCTGCGGATGGTCGCATACCGGGCATACCTCAGGAGCCTGCTTTCCGATTACGATATGGCCACAGTTGCGGCACTGCCAGATGGCATCTCCGTCGCGCGAGAACACCTTCTTCTGCTCTATGTTGTCTAAAAGCTTGCGATAGCGGGCCTCGTGGTGCTTCTCGATTGCAGCCACGCCGCGGAACTTCTCGGCTATCTCGGTGAAGCCTTCCTCGTCGGCCTCGCGTGCCATACGCTCGTACATGTCGGTCCATTCAAAGTTTTCGCCCTCGGCAGCAGCCTTCAGGTTCTCTGTCGTATCTTTGATTTTGCCGCCCTCGAGCAGCTTGAACCACATCTTGGCGTGCTCTTTCTCGTTGTTTGCAGTTTCCTCGAAGATGGCAGCTATCTGCACATAGCCGTCTTTCTTGGCCTTCGATGCCCAGTATGAGTACTTGTTTCTGGCCTGCGACTCGCCTGCAAAGGCTTCCTGCAGGTTCTTTTCGGTTTTGGTTCCTGCTAATGCTTTCATAATGCTTTGTATGTTTTTGTTAATATTCAGGTTGTTTTATGGAGTGGAAAGCTGGCCTCGTCGGCCACTTTCAGTATGATGCTTGTCGCACCGATGGTGAAAAGAGTGTCGTTGTAGATAATCCTGCGCTCCTTGTCGCCCAGTATTTCGTTGTCAACGAAGGTGCCGGTGTTGCTCGGCCCGTCGCTCAGTGTGAACCTTAGCCGTCCTTTCTTGTCGCGGCCAACGCTTATGCGGCAGTGGGTCATGTCCATGCTCGGGTCCACGGTTTCTATAGGGCAGTTTATCGGATTGCCTTTCTGGTAGCGGCCAATGGTGTTCACGCCCATGTAGAGGGGGATAACCTGCTTGTAGTGGAACACGTTTTCTATCACCACGAGCTCGCCCACGGGCTGTCGCTCGGCTGTTGCATCACCGTCGCTGTCCTCGGCTGTTGCCGAGACGTTGTCGGGGTGCATGGTGCGCTGCTCTTTGTCGAGCACCTTGGGTGTCCCTATGCGCACTCCGAACTGTTTGCTGCAATTAGGGCAAGTGAAAATCAGCGACTGGCCGGCTTCGTATTTCGTTTCGTCAAAGGTGATGAAGCTGTCGCATTTGGGGCATCTTACTCGTTTCATTCTGTTATTTTAAGAAGCCATCCTATTTTGAAATACTTGTTGTCTCTCAGTTGGCGAAGTGCGTTCTGGGCCTCTTCCTTTGATGGATATTTTCCGTAGACAACCTTGGCGTTGGTTTCCTTGTCGATGACGACAGCCTCGGAGAAGCCGTCCTTGTGTATCATCTCGGCATAAATCTCGGCATTCTTCAGTCCCACACGGCTGCAGAGCACTATGCTCCAGTACTCTTTGGGCTGCGGAGCAGCTGCTACGGGTTTAGGCATCGGTGCAGCCTTGGCCTTGGCGGGCTTGCTGGCAGGCTTGTCAACGGGGCTGATGGCTTTGTCCGACTTGCCTGCTGTGGTCAGGATAGGCTTGAAGAGAAAATCGGGTTTTATGGGTTTGCCTACGTCGAACACGTTGCATAGGAAGCCGCAATGGAGCTGCTCGATGTGGCGTCCGCCCTTGTTGAGGTCGAGCGGCGAAGCCAGTAGGAAGAAGGCTGTGGCCAGCAGTGCTGCCACGGCTGTGTTGCGGATGGCGCTGAGGCTGATGGCAACAAACCGCTTGCCTGTGTTGCGGTCGCTGGCAATGCCTATCACCTGCGTGCGAGGGCTGATGGTGATGGGCTTTGTCTGTGGTTCTGCTGCTTTGGCAGCTGCCTCTTGCTGCTGATGGAGTGGGGCAGCGGTGCTCTCTGGGGCTGATGCTGGGGCGCCATTGTGCTTTGAGCGTATTGCGGCCAGCGGCTGAATGTCCAGACCGCTGAGTGCGTAGAAGTCGGGAGTGAGTATTCCGGCCTCGTTGGGCAGGAACTCAAGGTTGCCTTCCTTGTTGACAGTCAGCGTGCCTACGCCGTTCAGCTCAACAAAACCCTCGTCGGTGAGCTGCCGCCGCAGTGCTCTTACGTCGCTTTCGACCATTGCCACGGCTTCGGGATAGCTCGTGTCGTTGGCCTCTACGTATGACTGTGCCAGCAGAGAGTCGTTCATCACGTACTTGGGATTGAACCCGACGGTGCGCAACGGCGGCAGATACACCCCGTCGTGCTCGTCGTAGCGTGCCGCAACATGATGGGCAACAAAAGCTCCCAGGCCGGGAACTATCACACAGTCGTTGCCGAGCAGCAGTATTTCGATATGTCTTCCGAGTTCAATCACGTTTGCAAAAATAGGTATTTTTTTCTTTACCGCAAAATATTTTGGGTTTGTTGGTGTCCTTAAAATTAAACATCTGTGGCTGCCCGACCATGTGGCTGCCCACCCGAGGGCTGTTGTCGCCAACCAATATGGGCCATATTACCGACCAATATGGGCCATATTACCGACCAATATGGGCCATATTACAACCCCACTCCCAACCACTCCCCAAGGCAGGGGTGCCGTAAGGCTCTCCCATAAGTCATATAAGGCTTATAATTCCCATAAGACCTATAAGACCTATAAGCCATCCTCCCTTCGGGGGGACTGAGGGGGGGCTACCAATATGAGTCATATTACCGACCAATATGAGTCATATTACCGAGCAATATGAGTCATATTACTTTGAGCTTGCTGCGTGGGCTTAATGTTGTGCAGGCTTCAGCTCTGTCAGGGAAGGTGCTGGGGGCTGGCCTTGGTGTGGCTAATGCTGTTCCCTGCGGGCTGTGAAGTCGTCGATGAGCATACGTGCTATCGACAGTTTCTCGGGCAGCGTGGGCAGGTTGCGGTAGTCGAACCATCCGCCTTCGGCCAGTTCGGAGCTTTGCAAGTGGAGTTCGCCGCTGGCATATTCGGCAGTGAAGCCCACCATCATGCCGCATGGGAAGGGCCAGGGCTGGCTGTCGAAGTAGCGAAGGTTCTTGATTGATATGCCCGTTTCTTCCTTCACCTCGCGCATCACGGTTTCTTCGAGCTTCTCGCCTGTTTCCACGAAGCCTGCCACAAGGCCGAAGAAGTGGCTTCGGAAGTTGCGTGCCCTGACGAGCAACAGCTCGTCGCCGCGGTTGATGCGCACTATAACTGCTGGCACCACCTGTGCCCATACCTCGTTTCCGCAATGCTTGCAGGTTTTTGAAATGTCTGTTTGGGGAGTCAGTGGGTGCCCACACACACCGCAATACTTGTTGTGAGAGTCCCAATAAACTATCTCCCAACACTTTCCGGCCTTCCGATAGAGTTCGGGTTTAAGCTTGTAATAAGACTTGCGGAGGGGGCAGAGCTTCCACGACCGATGCTGTGCAGGCTCTTGCAGAGATGTTTCCGGCAGGCTCAGAGTGCGCACTTCGCGCCCGTCATCCATGGCTGTCACGGTGTGGATGGTGGTTTCGGAGGGCAGTGTCAGGGGTGGCTCATTGCCTTCTGGAACCGAAAAAGTTTCATCGGCGTGTTGCTCAAGCAGCAACTCTCCGCCGATGAATATGAACCAAAGAGTCTGTTCTGTCATTGTTAGAGTTGCAGCTCTTTCAGTATCTGAGCCATCTTCTGCTTCGTTGTCACCTTGGTTGGAACGAGCGGAAGCCTCAGTTCGTTTTCAATCATGCCCATCTCTGAGAGCAGTGCTTTCACTCCGGCAGGGCTTCCGTCGACGAAGAGCAGGCTGTAGAGCTCGGTGAAGCGGTGGTGTAGGCGGCGTGCGGGGCCATATTCGCCACGGAACTCGTAGCGTATCATGCGCGAGAACTCCTTTGGCAGTGCGTTTCCGATGACCGAAATCACACCTACGGCACCGCTGGCAACCATCGAGAACGTCAGTGCATCGTCGCCGCTGAGCACGTCGAAGTCGGCTGGCTTGCCCTTGATGATCTCGTCTACCTGTTCGAGAGAGCCGCTGGCTTCTTTTATTGCGACGATGTTGGGGCAGTCGTTGGCCAGTCGGATGGTGGTCTGTGGGCGCAGGTTGATGCCCGTGCGGCCCGGAACGTTGTAGAGCACAACGGGCAGCGGACTGGCCTCGGCTATCTTCTTGAAGTGCTGGTAGAGTCCTTCCTGCGACGGTTTGTTGTAGTATGGGCATACGCTCAGTATGCCGTCGATGCCGCTCCAGTCAGTGTTGCGTATCTCTTCGACCACGGCCATGGTGTTGTTGCCGCCGCATCCCATGAGGATTGGCAGCTTGCCGTCGACCAGACGCACAACGGTTTCCTTGATGCGGACTTTCTCTTCTGCGCTCAGACAGGGCGTTTCGCCTGTCGTGGCAAGGATGCAGAAGAAGTCGGCACCACTCTTAATCTGGAACTTTACTATCTCTTCGAGTGCTTCCCAGTCAACAGAGCTGTCGCTTTTGAATGGAGTAATGAGGGCAATACCTAAACCTTTGAATATGTTTTGTGCCATAAATGAATATAATTTTGTTTGCAAAAGTGCGCAAAGAATATCCAAACGCTACCGCAAACGCTGTTTTGCTTTACAAAGATGTTACTTATAAAACCGCCGCAAAGATAGTAAAAAGTTTAGATACCCTGCTTATGTGGCTGTTATTTTTTTGATTTTATGCTTCGTCGGAGGGCATATCGTAGCTCACATCCCACAAAAACAGGGCGTGGCCGGGCATGGAGTCGCCGGCAAGAGTGCGCTTGCCGCTTGCAACTATGGAGCGGAACTCGTCGACCGTAATCTTTCCCCGTCCCACAAGAATGAGTGTTCCGACCACTGCGCGCACCATGTTGCGCAGAAAGCGGTTGGCCGTGATGACGAAACACCACCGTCCGGGCTCGTCCATCTCAGTCCATCGAGCTTCGCTCACATGACAGATGGTGGTCTTCTGGTCGCCTCCTGACTTACAGAAGGCGGCGAAGTCGCTCACGCTAAGCAGGTGGGCTGCTGCGTTGTTCATGGCTTGGAAATCAAGGCGATAGGTCATTTCGTTGGAGTAATGGCGCAGGAAAGGTGCCTTGTGCGTATGTATATAATAATGGTACGTGCGCGCGACGGCAGAGAAACGGGCATGGCAGTCGGACGGTACGCTTACTATGCGGTCGACGGCAATGTCGCGCGGCAGCACGCGGTTGAGCTTATAGGCCAGCTGCTGGCAGTCGGCTATAGGCTCCTCGGTATCGAAATGTGCCACCATTACATGGGCATGGACACCTGCGTCGGTGCGTCCGGCACCTACCACGCTCATGTCGCGGCCCATCAGAAGCAACAGGGCGCGCTGCATTTCGTGCTGCACAGAATTGCTGCCGGGCTGCACCTGCCATCCGTGGTAGGCCGTGCCGTCGTAGCTAAAGTATATAAAGTAACGTTGCATCAGAACAAGTTGGGTTTCCTTTTGCGTGCCTCGCTGAGCGAGAGTATCTGTTCCTGCTTCTGCGAATACTCTTTGCGCATATCGGCATAGAGACTCTTGAGCTCTTCCTGATAGGCTTCGGCGGCTTCGGCTGTGGCAAGGCGCGAAGCCACCTGTGGATTTTGGGCGGCATCTTTCACCCAGACCACGGGGCCGTCGTATATCGGAGCTATCTTCAGGGCTACGTGCATACGGCTCGTGGTGGCTCCTCCTACCATTATCGGGACGCTCAGTCCGGCTTTCTTCAGGGCCTTAGCCACTTCAACCATCTCGTCGAGGCTCGGTGTGATAAGGCCAGACAGACCCACCATGTCGGCCTTGTTGTCTATCACGGCCTGCACAATCTGTTCGGGCGGAACCATCACCCCGAGGTCGATAACTTCGTAGTTGTTGCACGTCATCACCACAGAGACGATGTTCTTGCCTATGTCGTGTACGTCGCCTTTCACCGTAGCCATGACCACTCGGCCTGCTTTGGTGCTGCCTTCCTGTTTTCCGGCCTCGATGAAAGGTTGCAGGATGGCTACTGCCTGCTTCATGGTGCGGGCGGTCTTCACTACTTGCGGCAGGAACATCTTGCCTTGGCCGAAGAGCTCTCCCACCTCGTTCATGCCGTCCATGAGCGGTCCTTCGATTACGTCTACGGCCCGGGGATATTGGGCAAGGGCTTCGCGGAGGTCTTCTTCGAGGTATTGCGACAGACCTTTGCGCAGCGAGTAGCGCAGACGGGAGTCCAGCGGCTCCTTGCGCCACGCGTCTTCTGTCTGGCTGGGAGCAGCTGAGCCTTTGGCACCGGCTGCCTGCTGTTGCTCCTTCAGCTTCATGGCGAGGGCTATAAGGTCGTCGGCAGCACCTTTGCGGCGGTTGAGCACCACGTCCTCAATCACTTCAAGGTAGTCCTTCGGTATGTCGTCGTATGCCACTTTGGTGGCCGGGTTGACGATGCCGAAGTCCATTCCGTTCTGTATGGCATGATAGAGGAACACAGCGTGCATGGCTTCGCGCAGGTAGTTGTGCCCGCGCAGCGAGAAAGAGAGGTTGCTCACTCCGCCGCTGACGTGTGCTCCAGGCAGGTTTTGGCGTATCCAATGGGCTGCGCGTATAAAATCGACGGCATAGTTGTCGTGTTCTTCCATGCCGGTGGCTATCGCCAGGACGTTCGGGTCGAATATTATGTCGCGTGGGTTCATGCCCACCTGTTCGGTGAGCAGGCGGTAGGCGCGTGCAGCTATCTCAATCCGGCGCTCGTAGGAAGTGGCTTGTCCCTGTTCGTCGAAGCACATCACCACCACGGCGGCACCATAGCGCATCACGTCGCGGGCGTGGCTGAGGAATGTCTGCTCGCCTTCCTTGAGCGAAATGGAGTTGACGATGCTCTTGCCCTGCACGCATTTCAGTGCAGCGAGTATCACAGGCCACGATGACGAGTCAATCATCAGCGGCACGCGGGATATGTCGGGCTCGGCGGCAATGGTGTTGAGGAAGGTGGTCATTTCCTTTTCGGCATCCAGAAGGCCGTCGTCCATGTTCACGTCGATGACCAGTGCGCCGTCGGCCACCTGTTTGCGGGCTATGGCCACGGCCTCTTCGTAGTTCTTCTCGTTGATAAGTCGCAGGAACTTGCGGCTGCCTGCCACGTTGCAGCGTTCGCCCACGTTGGTGAACGAGGGCTCGGTGCCATGTTCCCGTGGCGGAGTCATGGGTGCTTTCACGCTGAGCGCCTCCAGTCCGCTGAGCAGCATCTCGTCGCGAGGCGCAGGAAGCTCTCTGGGAACCTTGCCGTGAGCCATGGCTGCGAAGCTGGCAATAAATTCATCGGTAGTGCCGCAGCAGCCGCCGATGATGTTCACGAGTCCCTCGTCGACGAAACGGCTCATGGCGGCAGTCATTGCCTCAACGGTTTCGTCGTATTGTCCCAGTTCGTTGGGCAGTCCGGCGTTGGGATAAACGCTGACAAGGCACGGTGCTTTAGCAGCCAGTGTGCGAAGGAATGGCATCATGTCGGCTGCTCCAAGCGAGCAGTTGAGTCCGACGGAGAAGATGGGGTAGGACGACACCGATGCAAGGAATGCCTCGGGAGTCTGTCCGCTCAGCGTGCGACCAGCTTTGTCGCTGATTGTTATGCTGAGCATGATGGGCAGCTGTCGGCCTTTTTGCTCCATCACCGATAGCGAAGCATCGATAGCTGCCTTGGCGTTGAGGGTGTCGAAGATGGTCTCTATGAGCAGCGCATCAACCCCGCCGTCGACAAGTGCTTCCACTTGTTCGACGTATGCGGCACGCAGCTCGTCGTAGCTGATGTCGCGGAAGGCTGGATTTTCCACGTCGGGCGACATGGAGCAGGTCTTGTTGGTTGGGCCTATGCTTCCTGCAACGAAGCCGTGGCCGTGTGCTTCCACGGCGCGGCGGGCCAGACGGGCACCCTCGAAGGCCATCTTGTAGCAGTGGTCTTCGAGTTTATAGTCGGCTTGGGATATGCGTTGCGAGGAGAAAGTGTTGGTTTCGATGATGTCGGCCCCTGCTTCAAGGTAGCGGCGATGTATGTCGCTCACCACATCGGGGCGCGTAATGTTGAGCAAGTCGTTGTTGCCCTTGAGCTCTACGGTGCTCTCTCGGAACCTCTCTCCACGGAAATCGTCTTCCGAAAGAGCATAGCTCTGCACCATAGTGCCCAGTGCTCCGTCGAGGATAACAATCCTTTTGCGGGCCAGTTCGTTTAGTGTCATTGTCAGTAGTGTTTTATTGCGCGGTCCATTTCACGGCGGTCTTCCTTCTCCTTGAGGGTCTGGCGCTTGTCGTAACTCTTCTTTCCGCGGCACAGTGCAATGTCAACCTTTGCCCTTCCGTTATCGTCGATGAAGACAAGTGTGGGCACAATGGTGTAGCCTGGCTGCTTTTCTGCGTCGCTGAGCTTGCGTATCTCGCGCTTTGTCAGGAGCAGCTTGCGCTCGCGTTTGGCCTCATGGTTGGCATAGGAACCGTAGAAATAAGGCGAGATATTCATTCCCTTGACCCATATTTCGCCGTTGATGATGTAGCAGTAGCTGTCTACGAGTGATGCCTTACCGGCGCGGATAGACTTTATCTCGGTGCCGGTGAGGACAATACCAGCCGTGAACTCCTCAACAAAGAAGTACTCGAACGATGCTTTCTTGTTACGTATCTGAACCGGACTCTTGCGCCGCAGCTCTATCTGGTCTTTGTTCATGGCTTCACAACTTTAGCAAATTGGTCGATGTGCTCGTCTATATAATGGGCTATCTGCCCAGTCCACAGCTCCTCGTTCTCCACAAAATCGTCGTCGAAATCGTCGAATTGAGGATACCGTTCAAACAGAGCCATGAACTCGTCATCGCTGTAGTCGGCTTCAATCTCGGTGTGATAGGTGTTGAAAAGCTTGCCGGCCTTCCTTATGTGGCGGCACAAATCAACCAAGCCCCATTCTTTCACGGCGGCAGCAAAGGGGTTGCGGAAGATGAAACCTCCGTAACCGTTGTGTATGAGCTGTATGTAGCCGCCGTCCATCACCTCTTCATGGAGCACGTTCCATGCCAGAAGCGTGATCTGGTGGCTGTTGAGCTGTGACATTGTGTCGGTGGTTATCTCATTGCCGATGGCATTATTGATAGCGTCTACGAACACTCCGACGAACGCATCCATACCTTCGGCAGCAGCCTCTTGCAGTTTCTTGTCGCTAACTGTTACTTCTTTCATTCTGGTTTGAGAAGAAAATTTACGTTGCAAAAATACTAATTATATTGTAAATCGAGCTCAACTTTCCACTGAAACTGCCAGAACCGTATTACAGCAGATGCCTTGCGCCTGTCTTGGCGTATAGGTTAGAGTCTGCCTTTTCGTGGTGTTTTCTGCTTGTTTCTTTTGTTTTTTCCTACGGGTTGCGGTCTTTCGGGCTTCGATGTAGGCTGCTTTCGCGGTGCCCGGGCATTGTCGGCATTTCTCGAAAACAGTTCCTTGATAAGGTCGGAGCGCCCTATACGCCTCAGTTCGCGCTCGATGTTGTTGCGCTCCGAAGGCTTGTACCAGAAGAAGAACTGCCTCTGCGCAAGCTTGTCGCGAGGTGTCTTGGCGCAGTAGACGGGCTCAAGGGTGTACGGGTCGTAGCCTGTGTACCACGTTTCTGTGGACACTGTCATCGGCGTAGGGGTGAAATCCTGAACCTGTTCGAGGTGGAAGTCGAGGCGCTTTGTCTGCACCGCCAGCTCTGCCATGTCCTCTTCGCGACATCCCGGGTGCGAACTCATGAAATAGGGAATAATCTGTTGCTTCAGGTTTTCTTCGCGGTTGATGCGGTCGAACACGCGCTTGAACTCCTCGAAGAGTCTGAACGACGGCTTGCGCATCAGGCTGAGCACGCGGTCAGAGGTGTGTTCTGGAGCCACTTTCAGCCGTCCGCTGACGTGATTGCATATCAGTTCGCGTGTGTACTGGCGCGCAGCCTTGTCAACGGCTTCGTCACCGCTCTTGTGCAGAAGCAAGTCGTAGCGCACTCCGCTGCCGATGAAGCTCTTTTTGATATACGGCAGTGAGTCGACGGCATGATAAATGTCGAGCAGCTTCGTGTGGTCGGTGTTGAGGTTGGGGCATATCTTCGGGTTGATACACGACGGACGTTTGCACCGCTCGCACGCTTTGGTGTTCTTGCCGCCCATGCCGTACATATTGGCCGACGGTCCGCCGAGGTCGGAGAGGTAGCCCTTGAAGTCTGGCATGGCTGCAATCTGCTCCACCTCCTTTAGTATGCTCTCCTTTGAACGGCAGGTAATGAACTTGCCCTGATGGGCTGAGATGGTGCAGAACGAGCATCCGCCGAAGCATCCGCGGTGGATGTTCACCGAGTGGCGTATCATTTCGTAGGCCGGAATACGCTTGTTCTTGTACTTGGGATGGGGCAGACGCGTGTATGGCAGGGCAAACGAAGCGTCGAGTTCCTCGGTGGTCATCTGCGGATAGGGAGGATTGACCACCGTGTAGAGCCCGTCTACCGCTTGCAGCAGCCGTCGGGCGTGAACGCTGTTGGCTTCCTCCTCAATGTGGCGGAAGTTTTCGGCATGGGCTTTCTTGTCTTTCAGACATTCGGCATGGGAGTGCAGCACTATGTCGTCGGCTGTGATGCCTCCCGGTATGTCCTCTTTCTTTGACAGATAAGCTATCTGCGGTATGTCGTGCAGGCTGTCGAGGCTGTCTTGCCGGGCGAGTCTTCGCGCTATTTCCACGATTTGTTTCTCGCCCATACCATATATAATAATGTCGCCGCCCGAGTCGCAGAGAATACATTTGCGCAGCTTGTCCTGCCAGTAGTCGTAGTGGGAGAGGCGGCGCATGGATGCTTCGATGCCTCCGAGCACCACTGGCACGTCGGGATAGAGCTTCTTCAGTATCTGCGTGTAGACTATAGTGGGATATTCCGGGCGGCAGTCGTGCCGTCCGTCGGGGCTGTAGGCATCCTCGGAACGCAGCCGGCGGTTGGCTGTGTACTTGTTCACCATTGAGTCCATGCACCCCGGAGCAATGCCGAAGAACAGCCGTGGACGACCCAGCTTGCGGAAATCGCGGAAGTCGCCGTGCCAGTCGGGCTGCGGAACGATAGCCACACGAAAGCCGGCAGCCTCGAGCGTGCGCCCGATGACAGCCGCGCCAAACGATGGATGGTCTACGTAGGCATCACCCGAAAACAGAATGATGTCGACTTCGGACCACCCGCGCAGTTCCATCTCCTTCTTTGTGGTGGGGAGAAAGTCGGTCAGCTGAGGCATTGCGAGTTGTAGAGCGTGAT
>Ga0310695_10010436_pt1 | contig 13593 bp, 9 predicted proteins | sample RumenRJG_04DNA_FD_203882 | JGI IMG/M metagenome (GOLD analysis project Ga0310695, IMG submission 203882) | Bovine rumen microbial communities from Lethbridge, Alberta, Canada - RJG_04 (v2) (version 2) | ecosystem: Host-associated > Mammals > Digestive system > Stomach > Rumen | place: Canada...
CAGAGCTCAAATAAAAAATAAAGAAATAAAAAATAAAAAATAGATTTAAGTTTAACAATTAAAGAATAGAAAGGAAACAAGATATGGCAGCAAATGTAACACCAGTAGTACTCGCAATAGACGGATTCGCAGAGCGTGAGGTAATGATGGTAGACTATAAGTTCGACCAGGCAACAGATAAAGAGGGTCAGATTTCAGGTATCCCCCGTGGTGGTAAGGTAACAATCCGCGTTAAGGCAATGAACGACGGTAATAACGAGTTGGTAGCTTGGATGCTCGACCCGACAAGTCCAAAGAACGTATCAGTGAAGTTCGTGAACACCGTTGACGGCGCAGCCATGAAGGAGCTCAAGGGCACTAACTGCTACTGTATCCACTACGTAGAGAAGTGGGAGGATGGCCAGCAGCACTTCGAGGAGATAGAGATAGTATGCCAGAAGCTCGAGAACGGACCTGTTGCCTTCGACAATCCTTGGAAGTAATAATAATAGAATTAGCTATCATAAGAGAATGGTGCAGCTCGTAATGAGTTGCACCTTCTTTTTTGCATATAAGCACCTTACGCAACGTTGGCAACAGGCATCACCCGAAGAAACTCTCTTCATCGACGATAGCCCCAAGAACTGCGCAGTAGCCCAATCCCTCGGCATTCACACCCTCTGTCCCAAGAACAACGAAGACTGGACTCCTTCACTCAAGAGCTATCTCAACCAGCAAGTGGCTGTCTGATCAGCTGGGAGTAACACCATCAACTGTTTCAAAGTGGTGTACCAATTCGTCACAGCCTGACATTACCAATCTTTTGAAAATAGCAAGTCTCTTGGATGTTGACATCAAAGAGTTGTTGGTCAGTGAGTATAAGAAGAACTACCTATTGCCACAAGAGGATAAACTTTGTCCTCTGCGAACGGCCTCCATGATTTCTGTCTCTGTCAGAGCCTTCATTCTTTTTATTCGCTTCTATACGTTATGCGACAAGTTCTCGAAAATATATCGCACTTTCCAGAACTTTTTTTCAATTCGACTGCAAATAAACGATTTTTTTGTTTATTGGCATCGCACAAGCGTGAAAAGTGAGAAGGTAATTACAGGCTGGTTCGGCAAGTTACTTCCTGGCGTGGTTCGCCCCCTTAATCTGTATTAATCAGTAAACTCTCCGCCTAAAGCTTTATAAAGTTGTATGGTAGATTCCAATAGTTCATAACGATGGCTGAGCAGGGAGAGGCGCGCTTCAAGCAGTGAATGGCGGGTCAGGAGCACTTGCAGATAATTGACCTCGCTGTCATACTGCATCCGTTTCTCTGTTGCATCCAGCACATCCGTGAGTTTATCTACTTGCTGTGAGATGAGCTTGGTAGCCCGTTGGGCATATTGGCGGGTGGCGAGGATATCATTGACCTCTTGTCCTGCTTCGAGAATGGCCTGACGGAAGGCTATCTTTGCCTCCTCTTGTTCGGCTTTGGCCTGCTTGACGGCAGCCCTCAACTTGCCATTGGCAAAGACGGGCTGGGTGAGCGAACCTAATGCCCTCGTGAGCAGACCCGCCGGAGAGACCACTTCATCAGCATCATTGGTCCAGCCGATGATGCCCGAGAGATTCAGCGAGGGGTAGAGGGCCGCGCGTGCCTCGTTGGTGAGATAGAACGCTTTCTTGAGGGCGGCCTCTGCCTGACGGATATCAGGACGCGCGTCAAGTGCCTGGATATTCACTTTCGGTATCAGGGGCATCTGTTCATAGGATGTCAGGAAGTCACCCCTTTCAATATGACCGCTGTAACGCCCTAACAGGGCACAGAGTGCATTTTCTGCCTCTATCATCTGCAACTGCAGTGCCTCAAGGGTCTCCTCTGCCACAAGCTTGTTGGCCTCTGCCAGATTCACCTCGTCGCTGGTAGCCTCACCCACAGCCATCAGAGCTTTCTGGGCCCGTACACTCTCATCCCAGCTGTTGACGATATCACGGGTATCTTTTATCTGGGCATCGTACATCTCGAGTTGGTAATAACTGGTGGCTATCGTGGCAACCAGTTCCACCTGCACAGCCTGTACATAGGCAGCCTGTTCCTCGACATTAGCAGCGGCGGCTTTCTTGGCATTCTGCAGCTTTCCAAAGATATCGACCTCCCAACTGGCTTCTGCACTGAAGCCAAATTTGCTTTCCGTCTGTGGATCGTTTCCCGAATTCTTGAAACGACCCGTCTCACCTTTGGCCCCGAGTTCGAGTGAGGGGAACAACTCGCCCTTGGCATTGCGCAAGGAGGCTTTGGCCGCATCTACATGGAGCTTGGCGATGTTCAGGTCGCTGTTGTGTGCCAACCCTTCTTCGATGAGAGCCACCAGACGGGGCTCTGTGAACATCTCGCGCCACCCCTGTGGAAACGAGGAGTGAAGCGTAAAGAGTGAAGCATCTGCCTGTGCAAGGTCTGAACGGACGATACTGTCGTTAATGATGGAGCCTTGGCGATGATAGTTGGAATAAGTACCGCAGCCTGTCAAGACGAACAAAGAGATGATGAGAGGTATTACACTTTTATGTATCAGCTTAGGCATATATTTCTCCTCCAGATGCTGGAAGATGATAAAGAATACGGGAACGAAGAAGAGCAGCGCAAACGTACCAATCGTCATGCCTGCGATGACACAGATGCCCAACGATATGTTGCTGACGGCCCCTGCACCTGTTGCAAAGACCAGTGGTAACAGACCAATAATAAGCGTCATGGCCGTCATCAGAATAGGACGCAGACGGACTTTGGCTGCCTCAAGAGCCGCATCGCTGATGCTCATGCCCTCACGGCGACGGGCACTGGCATATTCCGTCAGCAGAATAGCCGTCTTGGCCAACAGACCTATCAGCATGATGACACCCACCTGCATATAGACATTATTCTCCAACCCGATCAAATAGACGACCGCGAAACTGCCTGCAATACCAAAAGGAACACTCATCAATACGGCCAACGGGATGAGCATGCTCTCATAAAGTGAGCAAAGCACAAGATAGACAAAGACCATAACAAGCAGGAATATCCAGGTCATGTTAGCGGTGGAAGAAATCTCTTCGCGAGTCGTTCCTGTGAAATCGTAATCATAGCCCTGTGGCAATGATTGGCTAGCCACCTCAGCAATAGCTTGAATAACATCACCTGAACTATAGCCTTCTTCTGGGGATATCTCGATACCAATACTAGAGAACAGGTTGAAGCGCCCCAGCGACTCTACACCATAGGTTTTCTTGAATGTCGTCAGTTCGGTGATGGGAATATAGGCGCCACGATCGGTATGGATCAGGATATTGTTGAGGTCGTCTCTGTCAGCCCGCAACTCCGAATCGGCCTGCAGAATGACGTGATAAAGTTTTCCGAAGGCATTGAATTGCGAGGCATAATCGCCACCAATATAACCATTGAGAATCTTGAGCACAGCTGAAGGCTCTATACCGTAGCGCTTACAAATGGCGGCATTGACAGATACGGTAAATTGAGGGAAGTTCACTTCGTAAGAACTATACACCTCACCGATCTCTTCACGTTCGCCCAAGGCTTTAGCAAAACGGTCAGTTACCTCTTTCAACTTATCTATCGAGCCACCTTCATAATCCTGCACATACAACTCGATACCATCGCTAAAGCCATAACCTGTCACTGTTGGCAACGCGTAAGCAAACATGGATCCTGTCTTTATGGTGCTGACACGCTCCTCTATCTTCTCAATCACATTGTCGATACGATGTTCACTGCCGCTTCGCTCATCCCAAGGTTTAAGTTTCATGATTATCATGCCCATATTGGCACCATCACCACCGAGGATATTCCAACCCGCAATGGAAGCACTCGTTTCCACTTCTTCAATATCCTTCACTGCTTCTGCCACCTTATGAACAGTCTTTTTCGTCTGTTCCAAAGTAGAACCTGGAGGCGTTGTGATGTCGACCATCGTAATACCAGTGTCCTCGTCAGGTACCAGGCTCGTTGAAGTGACTTTCTGGAGCCAGACCAGCAAGACAATGGGTACCACAACCAAGATAACAGCCAGCCATTTGTGGCGAATAAACGTTGACAATCCTTTCTGATATTTCTCCGTCAGCACTGATACCGACGCATTGAAAGCATTTCCGAATCGCTGTCCAAATGCTTGAACCCCACGAGAGGGGGCGGCGTAAGCAGGGGTCGAGCCCCCTTCATCTCTAAGAAGCAATGCGCAGAGGGCTGGGGAAAGAGTAAGTGCGTTCAGCGTAGAGAAGACAACAGCAGCAGCCATTGTCAGTCCAAATTCCTTATAATATGTGCCACTCAGGCCGCCAGAGAATGAAGCCGGAATAAACACACACATAAACACCACTGTGGTCGTAACAACAGCCGTACCGATATTGCCCATCGCATTGAGGGTGGCCTGATAAGGGCTCCGCACCCCTTTCTCGAATTCGCTTTGTACAGCCTCCACCACCACAATCGCATCATCGACCACAGTACCGATAACCAGCACCAAGGCGAACAACGTAATGAGGTTGAGCGAGAAGCCAACCATATACATAAAGGCAAACGTGGCGAAAAGCGAGACGATGATGGCAAAGGCCGGTATCAGTGTGGCACGACGATTCTGCAGGAACAGCAGTACTACCAACACAACCAACAGAATGGCCTCGACAAGGGTCTTATAGACCTCCGCCATAGAGGCATTGAGGAAATCATTGCTATCGAGTAGCACCTTGAACTCCACTCCCGGCGGTAATTGAGGACGGGCCTGTTCCATAAGCTCGTCTATCTCCAGGTTCACCTGTCGCGCATTGGAACCCGCCTTCTGCGTGATAAAGGCCACCGTACCATTATGACCGTTAATCCAACTGTCAGTTGCATAACTTTCAGACCCCAGCTCGCAACGTGCTACGTCGCACAGGCGGAGCTCTTCACCATCGTGCAGTGACTTAATGACGATGTTCCCAAATTCCTCTTCGCTGAGCAGTCGTCCGCGATATACCAACGTGTATTGAAAGGTATGCTTGGAATTTTCGCCCAATGTGCCGATGGCTGCCTCGACGTTTTGTGCCTCCAAGACTTCCTCAATGTCTTGAGGTAGCAAGTCGTAATGCGCCATGCGCTTCGGATCGAGCCATATACGCATGGCAAAGGTATTGCCAAGCACATTCACCTTACCAACGCCCTTGATACGTTGCAGGCGCGGTTTGATGTTAATATCGAAATAGTTGGAGATGAAGTCACTCTCGAAGCGGTTGTCAGGACATTCCAAGGCAATGACTTTCAGGAAGGTCTGCTGGGATGTCTCCACATGGACACCCGTCTGGAGCACCTCCTGAGGTAGGATACCCTCCACCTCGGCCACCTTGTTTTTGACCATCACCACAGCCATGTCCGGATCAATGCCATTCTTGAATACTACTTGGATGAAGGCAGATCCACTACTCGTCGATGAGGAACTGATATAGTCGATGCCGTTGGCGCCATTGATAGCCTGCTCGATAGGTACAATCACACTTTTCTGGACAGCCTCAGCACTGGCTCCTGGATAATCAGCACTCACCTCCACGATAGGCGGTGCCATGTCAGGGAACTGCTCTACAGGCAGATGGACATAGCCGACGATGCCCACCAACGCCATCATCACCGCAAGGGCAATCGACAATATCGGACGGTCTATGAAGAATTTGCTTTTCACTTCCTTACCTTTTTACTTTTTCACCTTTACCCTCATTCCATCTTTCACCATTCCTGCTCCTTCAGCAATGATCACATCACCAGGTTTCAAGCCCTCAGTCACGACATAGTCTTTTCCATCATCATAACGGAAGACCTTGATTTCACAAGCCTTGGCAACCCCATCAACCACTTTATACACAAACTGTTTATTCAGGATGTCGTATGTAGCCTCTTGTGGGATGACAATGGCATTCTTAAGTTCGTAGGGCAAGATTATCGTACCATTGCTGCCGTTACGGAACAAGTCTTCTGAATTCTCAAACGAAGCTCTGATGACAAAAGAGCCTGTTGACTCATCCACATTACCACTAATGGCTGTGATGCGTCCCTTTTGACTGAGTTCCTTTCCCCAATAAGTAACGAGTGACACCTCTGGCAGGACTGAAGGCAGGTCACTCACACGGCAATTATATATGTCCGCCAAGTTGTGAATCGTCTTTTCCGACATAGAGAAATAGGCGAAAAGGCGCTGAGGGTCAGTGACGTTAGTCAACTCTGTCTCCATCGAGGGATCTACCAGTTCACCCAAGCGGTATTTAATCATGCTGAGCACACCATCTGAAGGACTGGTGATGACCGTATAAGACAGTTCATTGCGGGCTGTCTCCAAGTCTGCTTGTGCTTCAGCCAGAGCACCCTCGGCCTCAGCCTTGGCATTGCGGGCTTTATTCAAATCGAATTCGCCCACGACATGCTGTCTGTACAGCTCTTCCTTACCCTCTAAGTTCTGACGGGCAGTAGTCAGTTGTGCCTTTGCACTGGCCACCTTTGCCTCTGCATTTCTCACAGCAGCCTGATAGGGAGCCTGGTCAATGATAATCAATGGCTGCCCTTTCTTCACCCGAGCGCCTTCTTCTACACAGATCTTGGTGATCTTACCGGTGATCTGAGGACGGATGACCGCAGGATTTTCCGTCTCAATTTTGGCTGTTAACTCACGAGTAACGGTGTAATCTTGCAACTTAATCGTCAAAGTGCGGTATTCTTCGTCTTGCTCTTCATCATCCTCGTCGTCCATCAGACTATAGAATAATCCAACAGCCAACAACAGCCCAACTAACAGACAAATGGAAATCCATAATTTCTTACTCATCTTCTTATCATTTATTGAGTGCAAAGATATGAAAAAACATTGTCATTAACAAAAACTTAACTGTTTTTCTTTGCTATTACCTCAGTTTTATGTATCTTTGCGGTCAATAATCAGCTGCGATATGAGAATGAAATGCAAATTATGGCTAGTGATGCTATTGGTATTCATGGGCATTTTCTTTGTACGTAATCTGATGCTGCCTATGGCATCTGACGACATTCCTTATGCCTTTGTATGGGATGGAGAAGATCGAGGTAATCTGCTCGACAGTGTAGGCCCGCGTGAACGAATCACGTCATTTGGTGATATCGTCCGCTCACAATATTCCCACTACATGACGTGGGGAGGGCGCATCATCGGCATCGGACTGACACAACTTTTTGCCTGGGAGGGCAAAGGACTCTTCAACGTGCTCAACACGCTGGTGTTCACCGCACTGGCCCTGCTCCTGTTCCGTGTAGGTACAGGCAAGAAACTCAGCGAGATAAATGGCGTCTATATGTTTTGGCTCCTTTTTGCCCTATGGTTCCTGATACCCGACCCCTTCCTCACGGTGCTCTGGATGTGTGGCAGTTGTGTGTTCCTATGGACAGCCGTCATCGGCCTGCTCTTCCTACTGCCATACGCCAAGGCTTACTGGACTGAAGAAGACCCGCTACCCAACAAATGGAGTCTACCGCTGATGGCTTTTGCTGGCCTTTGTGCCGGCTGGTCTGTGGAGACGAGTGCAGCCGTGCTTGATTTTGTGGTTTTCTTTGCCCTTATCTGGTTCTTGCGGCAGAAGCAACTCAAGTCGTGGATGGTGGTGGGCTTTGTGTTCCTCTGCATCGGCTCTGCCATGTTGGTGTTTGCTCCTGGCGAGACCGTCCGTCTGGAACTGCAGCGCCTGTATGAGTATAATCCAGCACTGCCAGAGGACATGTATTGGACACCACTGATGTTTTATATCAACTACATAGAGTGTTTCTACCCCGTTGTCAGCAAACAGATCCCGTTGCTACTGCTGATAGGCTATTACGTCTGGCACTTGCCTAAGGGGCAACGATGGAACAAGACCACCCAGTTTCAGGCACTCATGTTTGCTGGTTCCATGGTGGTGATGATCATCCTGATATTTGTACCAGTAGCTCCTGCCCGTGCCGGTTTCTTCCCAACCTGTGCCGTTATTCTTGCCTCACTCTCTGCCCTTCGTGAACTGCTGAAGGAGCGGGAGGCTATCTGGCAGCGTCACCGTCGTCTGATACAGGGCTTCGTAGCCGTTAGCCTGGTGCTGTGGGTTGTGACAACCTCTATCTGTTTTTATATCGAATGGGATGTGCGCCAGCAGTGGATGAGCCGCATCGACTATATCAATGCCCATCAGGATCAGGACATCGTGGTGGTTCATCAGATTGACGTACCGCCAATAGCCGACGAACTACCCGACTGGTGGCTGTACAACTGTGCGTCATGGAATACCGTCGTACTGGCCTGGGGTTCTGACTTGGAACCACGCCCAGAGGGTAGCCATAACCTGATGTACGCACAGTATTACGGATGGAAAAAAGTGATCACCGATGGCGAGGATCGGCGTAAAATAGAATAAGAATAAGGTGCTCAGTTGGGCACCTTATTCTTTAATTCTGATCTCCTTCAGTTTCTTACTTTGGTCACCGATCAGCCACAGTGTATATTCAGCTGAAAGACGGGCCATCGTGTCAAGCTGTTCCTGTGTATAGAGGGCTTCGCTGCCCTCAACATTGAAGGTCAGCCCCTCTTCACGTATCTGCACCACCAGGAAAAGATGCGCCTCGCTCTCTGGCATCTCAATATGAGCACAGGGGTAGTCGATGCCGTGAATGTCAACATACTCATAGATACCAGTGCCACTGACGTTCATCTCTGTGCCTACCTGCTCTTCGGGAGGAACCTGAAGGTCTCTCATCTGATGGAGCCAAGGGTAGATAAGGGTGCGCATCGTGCCGAAAAGAGTGGTGCGCGTCTGACCTATCAGCTCTGCCACGCTCTGCTCGGGATTCACGTCGATGCGCAACGACAGGCTCTTTAGGAAACAGCCCATCACGTTGCCTCGCAGGCGTTTGTCTAAACGTCCGTGATTGGTCGTCATGAAGACAACATCCGTTGTTCCTGCCATCTGTCCTAAAGCCATAGCATAGGCAGCCACGCAGATGGTAGTCATCATCGTATGCTGTTGCTCTTCTGACATGGCACCGGAATTCAGGCGGATGTGCTTCATACGGTCATAGTCCAGCAGATAGCAGGCATAGAGCGTCTGCCCCCAAGGGTTATCCGTCTGACGACAGATGTCCGTGTATTTATATCCTTTGAACTTTTCACACACCACTTGTTTGGCCCGCTGATAGGCTTCGCTCTCATAAGAGGCAATCTCTTCTCTGTTCCATACGGCAGCAATGTCATCCTGATCCTCTATGGGGATGCCGTTAAGGATATTACTGATGCCAGAAACAAACAGTTTCATAGAGATGCCGTCGAAGAAAATATGACAGTACGAGATGCAGATAACCGTATGCTGCTCAGTCTCGATGACGCTCACTCTGACACCAGGCTCCTCCAGTAGCTTGAAGGGACGTGCGAACTCGTTTTGGCGCTGTTCCCACTCACTATGTGTCATCTTATAGCGATGAACATTATTGGGCATATCCGTGCTTTCACTAATCATAAACTGTCCGTCCTCTTGTCTGACCAGATGGACATGGGCATAGTGATTGGTGTCTAAGAATTCCTGACAGGCAGCAGCCATATCGTCAGCACTCAGACGTTTGGCTGGAACTTCAAAAAAAGCCGTCACCTGAAATCCGTTCTCCATCGTCTCCATGTTGCTCTCACGCAGCATGTCTTCTTGGGTTGAATTTAAAGGATATATATTCATCTATTGCTGGTTTTATATGCAAAAGTAGTAAATACCGCTTAAAAAAAGGCAAAAAAAAGATTCTTTTTTCCCTTTTTAAGTATTTTTGCTTATCTTTGCATACAGTTAAATTATTATAAACGTTTCATGGCGCGAATCCTTAATACTTTAACAGGATGTTGGAGACATACACCTTGGCAGGTGGTATTGCTATTGTTTGCTGTACCATTTCTCATCCGCAACCTGCTGTTGCCAATGGTGGGTGATGATTTCTCTTACGCTTTCATCTGGAACGGTGACGATCTTGGCAATCTGATGGACGACATCGGTCCACGCGAGCGCATACATTCCTTTTACGATATCCTCGTCTCACAGTGGTCGCATTATTTCACCTGGGGCGGACGTACGCCTTCCATGATTTTTATCCAGCTGTTTGCATGGCTCGGAAAAATATGGTTCGACCTGGCCAACACCATCGTATTTACACTGTTGATGCTGATTCTCTACTGGATCTCTGTGGGCAATACGCTTTCTCCTGCCCGGCATAAAAGTGTGTTCTTCTGGGTAATGGCCGGCATACTCTTCGGCGTTATCGATTATATCAGTACCATGCTGTGGATGACAGGGGCATGTGTCTATTTATGGGCAGGATTCTGGGAGTGTCTGTTCCTGCTGCCATTTGTCACTCGGAAACATCCGTCAGTGCTCCTGATGGCGCCATTGGGTTTGCTGGCGGGATGGTCGGAAGAGGCGGGCAGCCTGATTACCGTGATGCTGACAGCGTGGCTGATGTTTGTCTCCTGGCGACAGAAACAGCTTGAGAGGTGGATGGTAGTAGGCTTTTGTTTCCTGCTGGTAGGTTGTGGCTTGCTGATGCTGTGTCCTGGTTCTTTACATCGCGAGGACATCATGCTCGAATATGCGCCGGAATATGTCTTGCCTGCTGAGGACTTGTTCTCAGCAAGGATGTTCTGGGATAATTTTACAGGCGGATTCCTGCCCATCCTTATTTGGGAGAGTTTCCTGTTTATCCCTATCGTCATCTATTTCTTCAAGAGAAAGAGCCTTTCACCCAATCCCATCATTCCCCTATTCACGGCTGGCGGACTGCTGGTGCTTTGCGCCATGATGTTTGCGCCCGAATTTGAACTTCGCACGGGATTCCATTCCACCTTGTTCCTGACCATAGGTTCTGCTGCCGCCTTGAAGGAGATTGCCCCATGGCTCAAGCAGGCGCTTGTGGCCACCCCTTGGCGTAGGGCCATCACACTGACCATAGCCGGTATTGTAGGGACATACAGCCTCTTCGTGCTGGTAGGCTGTCTGGTGGTTGAGACGTCTTTCCATCAACAATTCAACGAGCGTCTGTCCTACGTCAGGCAGCATCAGGATGCAGACTCGCTGGTAGTGCCATACTACAAGATCCCCTACAATCTTGACCGCTATCTCGGTCCTCGCTCAATCACCGATTTTCATATTATCTACGCTGGCGATCTGGAGTCGAAGACCACAGATAACCGTTCTCTTATGTACGCCCGCTATTACGGCATTCCCCCCATCCGTATTGATCGCGAAATAGACTGGAATAAACGAAATGAAGACTGACCGCAATTCATATCTCATCTCGAAGGCCCTGAAAAGCTTTGTTCTGGCCTCCATCCTAACAGCTGCTGCCGGACAGCTGGCCAGTACCTTCGATGCCATCGTCCTGGCACAATTCGTAGGCGAGGAATGCGTTTCCGCTCTCAGTCTGGTGATGCCAGTCACCACGTTTATCAGTTGTCTGGGCCTTTTGATGGCCTTTGGAGCGAATGCCCTGGCAGCCCGCGAAATCGGGAGCCATAACCTCGAAGGTGCCTCTGAATTCTTTTCCACTGCCGTCTGGTCCATCCTCACTATCGGTATTGCCTTCTCCTTGCTGATGTATGCAGGCATACCTGTCATCATGGATATTATCACCGATGAAGAGGTGCTCCGCGACTTGCCTGCTGAATATCTGAGTGTGTATGTGCCGGGGGCCTGGCTCGAGATGCTGTCCTACGCCCTTTGCCTTTTTGTGGCTACCGACGGTCATCCGCGCAGGGTGATGATGGCGGTCTTTGCAGGTGTACTGGTCAATGCCGTCGTCGATGTGCTGGCAGTCGGATTTCTGGACTGGGGCATGAAGGGCGCTGCAGGGGGCTCGTTGGCTCAGTATGCCGTCAATATCCTATTACTGACGCTCTATCTTCGCCAGCCTGCCTGCTCCTATAGCCTGAAGTGGCCGGGGCGAAAGGGCTTTCGCTGTTTTGTGGAGAACCTCAAGGAGGGAGCGGGCGTATCCATCAGCAATATCCTGATGGCTGTCAGCGTGCTCCTTATCAGTAATATCGTCTACAATGCACTCGGCGAGCCCGGACTCTTCTGCTGGTCTGTCTGCCTACAGATGCTTTTGGTGTCAGCGGTCTTTATCAATGGCGTGATGGAGTCACTCTTTGCCATTGGCGGTGTGATGCTTGGCGAGCACGACCTGAGAGGCTTCGATCTGCTGTCGCGAAGGGCCCTGATCACTGTCAGCCTTCTGGTATTGGCGATCATTGTCCTGATGTACATCCCCGGAGCTGTTGGCCTGTTGTTTGGAGTCGAAGACCAACAGGAACTCGCTGCTCTCGACCACGTGTTGCGTATTTACTCCCTGGTCATGCTCCCCTTTGCCTTGACACTGGTGCTAGTGGCCGTCTATCAGGTGCTCGAAATGATAGTGCCCAGTGTCATCTGTGCGATAGGTCAGTTGGCGACATCTATTCTCGGTATATGGCTTTTTGCCACTTACGCCCCGTCGCTTTTATGGTGGGGATTCCCTCTGACCAGCTTCCTTTTCCTTCTGGGGCAATTATTTGTCTCCTTTATTTACAGTCGCCGTCAAGGCTGTCGTGTCTCTGCCCTCACCCTGATTCCGTATAGTGAGGGAGGACGGACGTTCGACATTTCTGTGCGCTACCAGTCTGATGAGGTCTATACCATACTGCGAAATATTGACGCTTTCCTTCAGGAGTCAACAATGAGTGAACATGATCTATTCCGTCTGAACCTCTGTTGCGAGGAACTCATGACCAACATTGCCCAACACTCTCAAGGGCATGTCGTCCATCATTCATTCGATGTTCACATCTATTCCGACGACAAAGGCACCTGTGTGGCACTGAAGGACGGCGGTAAGCCTTTCAATCCGCTATTCGTAGGCAAAAGACTAACCCCAGACCTCAGCAGCAAGGAAGGCTGCGAAGGACTGGGTCTGTGCCTCATCAACAATCTCGTAGAGAATATCTCCTACAAATATATGTATGGCTTGAATGTTGTATTAATTAAGATATAAGTGCATGATATCATGCACATTGGCTGCTGTCATATCATAGGAATGAATTACTCCGCTGATACCGCACAAGGCATGAAGCTTGTAGCCGTAATAGTACATGTTTTGAGAGGCGCAGTAACCCCAGGATGGCGCATGCCCTATGTCGTCCTTACCCATCTGACACCTGTTAGCACGGGCATTCTGACAGACCTTTACAGGCTTAGAGTCTATGCTGAAGACGTCTTCGCTTCCATAATTCAACCAACGGGTTTAGAATTTTTATCTTTATCATCCCCTGACTGGTTAAACCTATTGGACGATGTTTCTTTAAGGTCGCAATTTGCGACCTTGAAGATTGTAACTCTGCTAAAGCTGTGCTAATGGCATCGAGTTGTGCGCGTGTAGATTCATTGATATCGTTTTGATCGGCGAGAATCTCATTCATCTCATCCTTTACTTTCTCTATTTCTTTCTTTAGTTCATCATAAGCCTTGGGCAGAGGGAGTGTTTTCAAGTGGTGGAACATTACAAAAGCTCGCATAATCCTTCTATTTGCTTCAATAGCTGTATCTGACTCCAGGAC
>Ga0310695_10010438_pt1 | contig 13593 bp, 11 predicted proteins | sample RumenRJG_04DNA_FD_203882 | JGI IMG/M metagenome (GOLD analysis project Ga0310695, IMG submission 203882) | Bovine rumen microbial communities from Lethbridge, Alberta, Canada - RJG_04 (v2) (version 2) | ecosystem: Host-associated > Mammals > Digestive system > Stomach > Rumen | place: Canada...
CACCCAGCACGTGCTGAGTCGCATCACGGGAAAAGAGCTTGCCGAGTTGGTCAACGACCTGCTACCCAAGGCCCTTAACATCCTTGACTTCGACAACGAGACGGAACAGCGTGTAAGTGATGATAAAGTCCGTCAATATCTGTCCGAACTCATAGGTGGTGCCAGTGCCTCCAGCCTGCAACATTACGAGAAAGAGGAGCGTAACCGCATCATCAAACAGTTGAAAGACTTTGGCGCCAGCATCCGACAGATCAGTCGCCTGACGGGTGTCAGCTTCGGCATCATCCGCAAAATCCAACAAAGTGCACAATAGGGTCCGCTGTGCACTCAGGAAATAAAAGAGCTCCGTTTTAACAAGTCGCTTGCCGATTCAAACGGGGCTCTTGTTCTAAACGGAGCTTAAAAGTGCTTCTATTTTAATAAGTCGCTTGCCAATCCAAACGGGGCTCTTACCCTAAATAGGTTCCTTTCGTGCTGCAAAGATAGGAACTTTTTCTGAAAGTTCCAAATTTTCGAGCAGCGAAATCAAGAAAAAGTTCATTTTTCTATGATGAGTCGCGAGACAACCGATGGAGCAGTAAGAGCCATCATGCCTGCATGTTTGGCCGCGTCGTGACAGAGGTCAACGCAGTTAAATTCGCTAAAGGCAAATTTTTCGAAAATTTATCAATAAATAGGCAACAATATCGAATTTATTTGCTATCTTTGCATTCCGTATGGATTCGACTATATTTGAAGAAGACGAAATCGCATTTGGGGCGTTTGACGAAGAGGACGGCTCCGTTTTGATGGCTGCGGAGAGCCCTTGGAGAGGTTTTGCGATTGAACTGCAGGACTTGCATTATCTGAAAGGTGCCTCGTTTATCAATCAACTGAAACTTATTATCAGCTCCGGCGAATTCTTTCCCGTTGAGGGCGAGCATGGTATTTTCAGCGCCATCGGCAATCAAAGTGACGATTACGACAATTTGATTAATGCGGCACGCAAGGCCGCAGAGCATGGCTACCGCGTCTATATACTACCCAACCCAAGGAGTTTTCGTACAGCTGATTTCATATTTGAAAAGAAAGGTATCCTTGGACTCTATGATTTGAAAACAGTCTATGGTAAAAGTTCAGTAGAGACACAATTGCTTGATTCCATTGGGCAGACAAATCGTGTATTACTAAATATGCTAACAGACTATAATGCACGTTTGTTGGCTTCAGACATTAAAACCTATTTTGAAACAAATCATGATGCAATTGAAGTATTGATATTCAAGGGGAAAAAGATTATTACTGTTAAGCGCGGATTGGCTTGCAATCCAAGTTTCAACCGTATCTTCAGAAGAGTATATGAAAAATAAAAGCCACCCTTAGAGGTGACTTTTAAATGGAGCAGGGGCGATAAGGTCTTACTCCCCGCACTCAGCGGCGTAGTCAAAACATACATTTTGACACTGCAAAGATAGAAACTTTTTCTGTAAGTTCCAAATATTTTCCCCAAAATCTACTTTTTTTCGACAAAAAGAAGGTGGTTTCCATTTTTTTTGCTATCTTTGCATTCAAGTACTGGCGAATCGTCGTAAACGACAAAGCTACGGCTTAGTCTCTGAGTGCAGAGTGCTGGTATGATTTTAGTTGGAAAATAATAGCATCAGCTATTTGTTCAGAGACTCGTGGAACCTCGGAAATTTCATGAAGTAGTGCTCGAACAAGTCAGCCGATGCCCGTGCGATAGCGCGGGCATGACTTGTATCTTAGCACTACAGGTACATCCGAGGACCTCACGAGACAAGAGAAGAGTTATGAACGCGCTTCTTTTGTGTCCTGAGGTCTCTTGGTATTTACCTGTAAGCAAGCCTGAAGATATAGTCTGCATGCTCATAAACGACAAATATGAGTAAATAAATAACTAACAAAATATTGCGTTTATGCATCCTTGCTTTGACTGATGAAGCAGAATTAGGACACTGAAACAACGTCAGTTCAGACAAGACAAACGGATGTTTACGCTCTTCACAACGGAGGGCGTGGACAGAATGGTTGTTGTCTGACGTGGGCCGTCCTAAGCCCTGCTTCACACGCCTCTTCCTCGCCCTCTTTTCAAAAACGAAAAGGGGGCTTTTTCGTGAGCCTCAGAGCACATATATGACAAAGAAAAAACTGAATGTTAGTATATCCCATATTCTAAATGGAGATTGTATTAATATTATGCGGTCAATACCAGATCAAAGTATTGATTGCATAATTACTGATCCTCCTTACAATCTCGGATTGTTTATGCATAATCGAAATACGAACCTTGCAAAAATGCGTCAAAACCAGTTCGCATATGCAGGATGGGACAATCTCGATTATAAAGAATGGAAGAAGTCTATGATGAAGTTCCTTCTTCAATGTAAGCGAGTGTTGAAGAAAAGGGGTACACTTATTATTTTTATGGCCATAATCAAAGTTGCTGATATCATTCAATTGGCAGAAAAAGTCGGCTTCTATTATAAGACAACGGGTGTTTGGCACAAAACAAACCCTATGCCTAGAAACATGAATATTCAGTTCGTCAATTCTACGGAATGTTGGCTTTACTTTATTAATGGGCATACTTCTGGTACTTTTAATAATGAAGGAAAGGTAAAACATGATTTCTTAGAATCATCAGTATGTCCTATATCAGAGAAAAAGCATGGAAAACATCCTACTCAAAAACCACTTTCTATTCTAAAAGAACTAATACAGTCTGTTACAAATCCTGGTGAGATTGTATTAGACCCATTTATGGGAAGTGGCTCCACCTGTGTTGCTGCTGCCCTTTTGGGAAGAAGGTACTTCGGGATAGAACTTGATAAAGACTACTACGAAATAGCTAAAGCAAGAATAAAAGAAATAGAAGAATTATGATGAAAGTCGGTGATTTGTTCGCAGGTGTAGGTGGAATGTCTCAAGGTTTCAAAATGGCAGAAGATTTTGAAATAGCTTTTGCCGTTGAATTCGATAAAGATATTGCTGCTGCTTACAAAAAAAATCATAAAGGAACTGATATCTATGCAAACGACATCAGAGATATTGACGTGAAGGAGTTACATAAGAAACATCCTACAATTGATGTAATTATCGGAGGACCTCCTTGTCAAGGATTCTCACAGAAAGGCAAACGTTTAAGCCTTGATGACCCGAGGAACTTCCTCTTTCAACAATTCGTCAGATTTGTTGACGAGTTTAAGCCTAAGTACTTTGTATTGGAAAATGTGCCGACAATCGTAACAACAGCAAATGGCTTCTTTAAAAACCAAATAGTTGAAGCTTTCAATAAGTTGGGATATGATGTCACTTATGGTGTTCTTTGTGCTGCTGACTATGGAGTTCCACAGGATAGACGTCGTGCTGTTTTCCTTGGACAATTGGGTAAATTGCAAATCTCACTTCCTAAGCCTTTAGAGAAAAAAACAACGATAAAAGAAGCAATATATGATTTGCCTTTCATCGCTTCAGGTGAAGGAAATGAAGAAATGGATTATGACAAACCTGCAACTTCTGACTATCAGAAGATCATGAGAATGAATAGTAAAACTCTCTTCAATCATTCTGCGACTAAGCACAATGCTTTGGCCCTAAGAAGATTGGCCATGATTCCAAAAGGTGCTGGTAAAGAAGTTCTACCACCAGAAGAAAGAACAAAATCAATATATAGTGGAACCTGGTCGAGAATGATAGAAGATGATATTTCCGTCACAATAACAACGAGATACGATACTCCTTCTTCAGGCAGGTTTACTCACCCAATCCTTGATAGATGTATAACGACAAGGGAAGCTGCAAGAATACAATCTTTCCCTGATACTTTTAGATTCTATGGCACCAAGACTTGTCAAATGAAGCAAGTCGGTAATGCCGTTCCCCCGCTGTTAGCCAAAGCAATCGCAGAAGTAATATCAAATAATGAAAAATAATTGTTATTATGGCAAACTATCCTCTTCCATTAAAGCAAAGAGACGAATTAAATCTTCGTCTTGGTATAAAATCATCATTATCACAGCTGAGACCCGTTTTAGCTTCACTATATGTTTTATACTGTGCAAATGACAAAAATGTAAGATTCCAATATTCTCAAGAAAAACAATCTAATAATGGTTTCATATCCATAATATTAGATAGTAGTTTGAAAGAGAAAGTTAACAAGTTCTATAGTAACAATTATTCTCAATATATTGAGAATTCTCCATTGTTTACATCCCAATTAGAAGCTTTGCAAGTGGGTTTGGAATTATTCTTTCACATATGCAAAATAGATTTTGTAAAAGCTGGCATATCTGAAAGAACTGGTTTTAATCGATACGATAAAAGTATATCTTTTTCAACAAATATGCTTTTACTAGATTTGTTCCTTTCAAGTTATTCAACTGAAGATGTTAATAAACTATTATTAAATTGGTTACAAGACAAAGAAGATGATTCTGAAATAGAAAGAAAGTTAAAAATAATTCTAAACACATTTACAGAAGAAACGCAATACAAAATCAGAGACAACAAATCGAACGAAATTATATTTAATCAAGAAGGTGTATATTCAGAAATCCTTTCGTCAAATGCTGTAGCTAGTAATGATTCAAAGGAACAAGTTGGCCCCTATAGAGTTTTAAAAGCTTACATTTCAGGGGGATTACACCCTTTCTTAATAGAATATAAACAAGCGTTTAATTTACGTAGAGATATAAGCAAAGATGTTCTGAGCCGATATACTGATATGGTTGACACATCTTTAAACTTAATCCCTAAACGTAGTGTGGTAACACAAGAAGTAGAAGTTCAAAAAAACTGGACTCATTCTTATAATCCAATTATAGCTATTCCTCTCCAGCAAATCTGTTATGGCGCTCCTGGTACTAGTAAAAGTCATGAGGTGAAGAAGTTAACGGGGGAATTATCAGTAGATAATGAAGATAGAGATTTGCCAAACGTATTCCGTACTACTTTTCATCCTGACACGGATTATGCATCTTTCGTTGGATGTTATAAACCCTCTATGCGAAAAACAGGCAAGAAGCATCAAGTAGATGGAAAAGATGTAGATGATGAGGAGATAATCTATGAATTCGTTCCTCAGACTTTTACTGACGCATACGTCTATGCATACAAGAATCCAACAGAGCCAACATATTTGGTTATTGAAGAAATAAATCGTGGCAACTGCGCCCAGATATTTGGCGACTTGTTCCAGCTATTAGACAGAAAGAACGGTGTCTCTGAATACAGAATCAAATCCGATAAGGATTTAGCTAAATACTTATATGATGAATTAGGAACTGATGCTGATGGCATAAAAGACGGGAAACTTCGTTTGCCTGCTAATCTGAACATCCTAGCCACTATGAATACCAGCGACCAGAGTCTGTTTCCAATCGATTCTGCTTTTAAGCGTCGTTGGGAGTGGAAATACACTCCAATAGCCCAAGGCAAAGATAAGAGTGGAAACTTATTGAAATGGAAGATAGAGGGTCAGGGAGAGAACTCTTGGTGGACATTCATACAAGGTATTAACGAGGTTATTGACGTGACCACTCATAGTGAGGACAAGAAATTAGGTTTCTTCTTCTGTAAGGATCAAGGCGGAGAGATAAAGAAAGAAACATTCGTAAACAAGGTGGTCTTTTACTTGTGGAACGATGTGTTTAAAGTATATGGTTTTAAGTCTGAAATATTCGACAAGAAGGGGAAGGACGACAAAACGGAAAAGATTACGTTTAAGAGTTTCTATAAAGATGATGGCTCTGTGAACGATGAAACCATGAGTGTTTTCGTGAAGAATGTTATGGCAAAGGCGCCAAAGGAGAATTCTAATGATGATGCACCAAATGAAAGCGAAGAAATAACCGAAGGAATCGAAGCAGAGGCATGAAACTGCTGATAGAGGGTTATCATTATAGTCCTGAAGCCATTAAGTCGCTTGGGCGACTGATGGGTGACTTGACGTGGAGAGACGGCACAAAGAGCAAGGATTATGTGGGCTACTATTATAGCGCACAGCTTGCAGATTGTGTCTTTTTCCTCCCTAAAGTGGTGCTTGACAAGAAAGGGCTTTTATTTGGCAGGTATAACCCCAATGATGTAGTAAATGTTGAGAAATTGCTGGAGAACCCCCAGTATGGTACAAGTGACTATGATTTCTTGTATGGTTTTACCGTTTGGCTTTATCGAGGTCTGAAAGAGTTTGTGAGGTTAAACCCCAAGTCCAGCATTGTAAAGATGAAGGATATCAGTGCCGTTGATATGCAAGGTGAGAAAGTGTCGAACACCTATCTGGATATTATGTTGTCGTTGCAGAAATTCCAGGAAGAGAATCCTGACTACTTCACGTTTATAGTGAAGAATATGCACAGTGGCATGAACAAGGTGAATTGGACAAAGACTGTAAGCCATGAAAATGCAATAATACAGGAAAGTACCCCTATATACCTTAATCTAATAAACAAGAAAAGACAGATAAATTTCGACGAAGAACTTTTGGTGATATTCTATTCTATCTTGAACTACATGAAGAGAGCATTCGGCTTTGAGGTAAATATCAATTACAACTACGAGCTGTTGACCGATATGGAGTTTGAGAATTGGATAGATTATTATGGAGAGGTTAGCTTGAAACAGATACGATATAAGTACTTCTCAGATAAAGACCTTCAGTTATGGACTCTATGCAACGATTTCTTTGAGAGAGCAACGAGTATTCATAGTGACAAGCAGTATAAAGACTACCTGATAGTGGAAAACTACCACATAGTATTCGAATCAATGGTAGACGAACTGTTGTCAGACAAGGGGCTTGATGTGGATGACTTGAAAGCACAGGAGGACGGAAAGAGAGTTGACCATATATATGCTTACCAAGGCTTGATAAACAAAAACAAGATATACTACATTGGTGACTCAAAATATTACGGAATAGGTGCGTCCGTTGCTGATTATTCTGAATACAAACAATATACGTATGCAAGGAATGTAATACAGCATAATCTGAGTTTATTTCTCGAAGACACAAAAGATGCACGAGGAAGACGTAAGAATATAGGAAAAACATACCTTATATACAGAGATGAGGATACTGATGGGTATAGCATAACTCCAAATTTCTTTATCTCAGCACGTATTAGTGAGAACGAAGAAGATAGAGGGTATTATGAAGATCATCTTCAAGCTAGAGATGAAATTAAAAGCATAAGGCATTTTGAGAACCGTTTGTTTGATAGAGATACCCTTCTACTGCAACACTACGACATTAATTTCTTTTTCGTATTGTCTCTTTATGCACAAAGCAATGATGGACTAAAGAAGGAGTTCAAGGAAAGGACCAAAGAACAATTTAGAAAGAATGTATTATTATTCTTGAAAAAGGATTATGCATTCTTCTCGCTTCAGTTAAAGCCAAAAGCAGATAGGAACGAAGGCGAGGATGATGAAAATGTACTTGACGGAATGCACAAGGCCATAGAGAAGCATTTCCGTAGTAGCATAGGCAAAGTGTTCCGTCCCTATAGTGATGAAAAATTCATGTATGTAGGATTGGAAAACAATGACAAATTCTATGAAGATAATCATAGGTTATTGGCCGAGTTGAGCAAAGACTTTACCATACGTCACTATACCCTTGATACGAATCCAATTGACGAACTTAACAAACTATATCAGTTGGAAGCAGAGTTGGATAGCACAACCTCTTCCAACAACGAATTCATAGAATTTGAAGAGGTTGCAAATGAGGTGTTTCTTATTGGCGGTTGGCGTAAAGAGAAGAATCAACAGGAATGGATTCACCAAAACATGATGTACAACATACGTAGAAAGAGTAGCAAAACTCAGCGTAGTGGTGTATTTAAGAAGGTTGATACAGATGTCGTTTCTGCAAAGTATCTCATACTTTATGAGATTGGAGCAGACTCTTCTTCATATGAGGTTTATCGTATAGAAGGACATAACCTACGAGGCGAAGAGTATATGCGGAAGATGAATTACATCAGCCCTGATGGAAACTATGTGGTTTATGACATAAAGCATATGCCACGTAACTTCAACCCCATTGATGTAAGAAAGATAATAGATGCAGCCCGAATAGAGGAACTGGAAAGAAGACGCAAAGAAGGCACTTTAGAAGATGGATGGGAAAAGAAGTGGTATGGAACACCCATCTTTAAAAGAGGTGAGGAATTAATCGCGTTTAGAAAAAATTTGTAATATAGCAATATAAATGGATAGGCTCACTCCACAACAGCGGCACAAGAATATGGCTGCTATCCATGCAATGGATACGAAGCCTGAGATGATTGTGAGCATATGCCACGGGGGCAGGAGACTGACACGCTATACTGATGTTAGAAGTAAGAAGGAATAAAGTACGGGACAGGACGAGGATGGAATCCTCGTGAAAAGGACGGGACAGGGTGGGAGTGGAGTGCTCGTGGAAAGGACAGGGCAGGACGAGGATGGAATCCTCGTGGAAAGGACGGAACAGGGCGGGAGTGGAGTGCTCGTGGAAAGGGGAAAGAAAAAATTTGCACGTTGATGGCTGTAATCTGCAAAATAATTACTATTTTTGCAGGGTATATGAATGATGGGCAATAGTTTGCAGACAGATGTCCCGTAACTTTGCAGAAAATTGGATTTCTGCGGGATAGGGTAATCGTTGTGAGCCACCTGCCTATAGAGACAACGAAAGAATGATGACTAACGATAGTTCAAAAGTACCACAGAACGAGACCTTTACATGGTTGCAGCCTGGTGCATGGCGTAAGCCTTGTATAGTGCATGTGACGATGGTGGCTAAAGATAGGCAGCCTTTGTTTGGTAGCCTTGCCCATGATGGTGCTGAGGCTGTCGTGGAGAAAACGCCTATCGGTTGGATACTCGTGAATCAGCAGCGGCGATTGTTGGAACTATGCCCAGAAATAAAGATTCTTGCAGACAAGGTGATGCCAGACCATCATCATATGGTGGTGCAGGTTAGGTGCACGATGCCGCGTAGCATTAAAGAGGTGTTACGGGGTTATATGCAGGGTTGTAAGGAGGCTGCACGTAAACTGGGAGTTACCGAGAATCTGTATGATGCGCCACCATTTTATAGGGTGCTCACTCATAAAGGTCAGTTGCATGCCATGATAGAATATGTGAAGGCTAACGCTGAACGTGCATGGCAACGTAAGCAGAACCCTGAGCTGTTCCGAATGCACCGTGAGACTTCGGTGTGTGGATTGCAGTTTACTTCGATGGGCAATCATTTCTTGCTTGACTGGCCTGAACGGCAACTGGTAGAGATGTCTCGTAGTGCCAGTGAAGAGCAGATCAAAAAGCGCTTAGCAGAGGTGATGGCAGCGGCACATAATGGGGCTGTAACCTATACGGCTGCTATCAGTAACGGTGAGCGACTTATTGCGCGAACAGTACGTGAACAGAAATTCCCTTTAGTTGTGCTGATGAATGACGGTTTTCCTGCTGCAGGGAATCCTCATGAGCGCTACTATAAACCTGGCGGGGTGTATTTCGATGCTTGTTCGAGAGGACATTTGTTGCTGATGGAACCTGATAAGGGCGTATTCTCTAATCCGATAGTGCAACAGGCTACAGAGGAGGTGCTTCGTAAAAAGGCTGAAGCAAAGCATCTGATCTATAGGAACATACCGATAGAATCGCAAAGATACCGGTTTGTGGCGCTTAATGAAATAGGGCGCATGTTGGTTGAGCGATGAGGAAATGGATACGAGGATGGAATCCTCGTGGAAAAGACGGGACATTAGCTGCCATTTTCGGTGAATTTGCCTGGCATTCTGTGATAGACGGTATCGGTGCCTTTTTCTAAGGGGATGCCTGCAAAGCCGCCCCATGAGCGAATGACTAAACAGTCATTGGTCAGGGATTGGATTTTGTAATACATCTCGTCGGGATTGGGCTCGGAGTCGCGCGGTCTGGTACTGATGTCAAGTGCTCCTGTGTCGTCAAGCCAGAAGTAGCCCCAGTGGTATTCTACATAGTTGTCTTTTCCGGGCTCTGGATTGGTGCGGTATTGCCAACTCAGAATCTCGCCGTCGGCGGAGAATATCAAACCGCTGAGGCCCATGGCATTTTCGGAAGTCGACATCCAATAGCCTATGGGATTCGTACTGCTGCTGGTGTTTGCACTCTCATCGTCGTTGCTGCATGCTGTCAATAGGAGTAGGAGCATGCTCATCCATAATATGCTTTTCTTTTTCATCGTTTGAATGGTTTTGGTTTTCTATTACTACCATGTAAAGACGGAAAAGGGGAAATACTGCGCGGGGAAATGTTAAAGATGCTGAAAAACGGAAAAGATAATGAGCCCGGCAGGAATGCCGAGCTCATTATTAATAAGGTGTTGTCACATGTGACATTATGCGAATGGGCTCTCTGTGGGATAGAAGTTACCCTTCGGGAAGTTGTAGTCGATCTCGTCAACGGGGATACCCATGTACTTGAGAACCTCCCAGAGGTACTTACCCTGATGGCCGAACATAACGGCGCAGTGGTGTGGGTAGTGCTTCTCGATGAGGACGTGACGATAGAAGCGGCTCATGTTCTTGATACCGAAGGTACCGATAGAACCGAATGAGCGGGTAGCTACAGGCAGAACCTCGCCCTGAGCGATGTAAGCGCGGAGCTTGGTGTCGGCAGGTGTGTCATGTACCAGGTTCTGACATAACTGGATACTAAGAAAAAAACGGCAGACCATCAATCAAGATGTCTGCCGTTGTCTTTCTATAGAATAGATAAGTATTATTCCACAGCAATAAGCTCATGGCCTATTTTATGCAGACCTTCAACGATGCGACATATTTTTTTGCCGGTTCATCCGAGAAATGACGTGATAGTTTGTATATAGACAAAGAAAAAGCTGGAAAAATCGTATCTTTGTAGCGACCAAACTATAAACGATATGATAAGTTCCAGCTTCCTGTTTTTCGCATTTGGAATCGATGGATTCCGCTGTAACAGTTTCGGCTACAAAAGTAGCAAAATAGTTTTAAATATCCAAAAGGATAGTCCTAGAAAGTGCTGCCCATGCTGTAAAAGTCGCAATGTTGTGTGGAATGGTTATGTCTGGCGTGACATCAAGACAGTCCCCATTGGGCATCATCCCGTGCTTCTTCATACCAAGATTCGTCGAATGAGATGCAAAGACTGCGGTTGTGACCAGAATGAACATATTCACTTCATCCATGGCAAGCGGACCTATAGTACCCGTTTGGAGAATCTTGTAATGGATATGCTGCAGTTTGCCACCATTAAATCTGTGGCCAACCATCTTCATCTGACCTGGGATACAGTCAAGGATATCCACAAACGGAGGCTTACTCGCAGATATACCCCTCTTGACATCCGTGGTGTAAGAAATATCGGCATTGACGAATTTGCCGTCCGCAAAGGACATGTGTACAAAACTATCGTCGTGGATCTTGACACTGGACGGATTATCCATGTGGGTGATGGAAAAGGGGCTGATGCCTTGAAGAGATTCTGGAAACGCGTGGAGCATTATGGCGTGGTGATTGAGCATATAGCGACAGATCTGTCAAAAGCCTATATAGCATCTGTTATGGAGAATGCGCCAGTAGCTATACATGTTTTTGATCACTTCCACGTTGTCAAACTGATGAATGAGGCGCTTGACGAACTCAGGGCAAGAATGTACAGGGAAGAGTCTGAACTTAACAGCAGGAAGGTGGTCAAAGGTCTTAGGTGGCTGTTGCTATGCAATGGAAAGGACATATACGACGAGAAGTACAAGACGAGACTGGAAAATGCACTGGCCATGAACAAGCCATTGGCACAAGCCTACTACCTGAAAGAGAACCTTAGGGAAATATGGGCGCAGCCCACAAAGATGATTGCAGAACAGGTATTACAGGAATGGATCGAACAGGCTAGAAGTACTAGAATACCGCTTATAACGAAAGTCGCAAATACCATCGCTGCACACAGGACAGGAATACTTGCATGGTATGATTGTAACATTTCTACTGCGAAAGTGGAGGGGATTAACAATAAAATCAAAGTACTCAAAAGAGAAGCATATGGTTTTAGAGATGAACAATACTTTAAACTCAGACTTTATGACCTGCACAACAAGGGCATCACGTCATTTCCAGGGCAGACGCTCAATAATATTAACATGTTTTTTTGATTCCCAATACCTTGTCTCTTGTGTTCTCGTCCCAACTGCAAAATTTCCTCTTGCTAGCAATGCCAACCTTCTTGTCCCATGCTTTGAGCATCATCAGCGCCATTTTTCCTAATGCGGAGAAATTTATGGCGGCATTGTCTGTCTTTCTTGTATAGTCTTCCCTGAAGGCCACGTCCATCCTCCAGTGCAGCTGGTTCTCAATGGACCAGTGTGCCCTTACAGATTTAAGAATCATCTCTGGATCATCAGGCAGAGATGTGATGTAATACCTGGTTTCTTCGGAAACGGGACCGTCGCCAATCTGCCTTTTAGTTGTTACCCTAGCTAATGTGCGTACCCCTGTCCATCCTTTGAGAAAGAATTTTGCCAGCTTCTCAAAATCCGTGCATACGCACTCGCGCCATTCGTGCCTTCCATGCCCGTCATTACTATGCTCACACCATTTGCAATAGCCCTCAATCTCCTTCTTGCTCTCGTCTACATTGAATGCAACCAAGTCCCTAAGATGCTTCTGGTTCTTCTTTGCACACAGCACGTAATCTGCACCTGCTTTCACAATGTCTTCGGCTATGGATTTCTGGCAGCCGATGGCATCTATCGTTACGATGCATCCCCTCAGGTCCAATGCTTCGATGAGCTTGGGAATGGCCGTTATCTCATTTGATTTGACGCCGACCTTCTCCTGCCCAAGACAGATGCCATTGGCCTCAGACCATGCACTCACCATGTACAGACGGTTCCTCACACTGTTGGACGTGTCTGAGGGATTCCTGCAGACAGCCTTGCCGTCGATGGCAACCACGCCTGATATCCGGTCACAGACGTCTTTTACCCAATCACGGAACACCTTTTCAAACCATGACGGGTCAAGTACGGAGAAGAAACGGTTAAGCGTGTCATGCGAGGGTACTCCGCGGAGACTAGGAAGCCGGTCCTTGAAATACTTGAAGTTGTATTCGCAGAACTCCTCTATCTCATTCCACGTCTCTGAACCGCAGAGTACGGCAACCACAGAAATAAACACCAGTTCAGAGGCGTCATAGAGCCTGTTCTTCTCGTTCCTGCAGTCGGGAACGCGCTTGCTAAAAGTCAGTATATCCATTGTACTTTAATAATGATGATTATAAAGTACAAAGATAATAAAAATATTTGATACACGCAAATATTAATAGTTAATATAATATAATGTATATCAGATATATACATAATTAGAAATATCTATAAATACATCTATAATATTTTACAAAATACAATTTGTAATAACTATTGAGCGTCTGCCCTGACGTCATTTCTCGGATGAACCTTTTTGCCCTCAAAAGAGGTTCTGCGTCAATTTGGGTGGTAATTTATTGTTGCATTATTTAACTAACTACCTAATAATCAATACATTAGTTAACTAAATAAAGTTGCAGATGTGCGTATTTTTTCGT
>Ga0310695_10010439_pt1 | contig 13591 bp, 12 predicted proteins | sample RumenRJG_04DNA_FD_203882 | JGI IMG/M metagenome (GOLD analysis project Ga0310695, IMG submission 203882) | Bovine rumen microbial communities from Lethbridge, Alberta, Canada - RJG_04 (v2) (version 2) | ecosystem: Host-associated > Mammals > Digestive system > Stomach > Rumen | place: Canada...
TATAATGCTCTTTTTCGCACTTGTCTTAGCTTCCCTACTCAACAATCCAAACTTAAAATACAAAGGCGTTTTTCGCACGCTTGTCTTTTTGCCTTGCGCAACGGCTTTAGTTTCAAGCGCGCTTATCTTCAAGTCGATTTTCTCGCCCGACGGTCTTATCAATGTGCTTTTACTAAAAGAGGGCTTTATCAAATCCCCGATTAACTTTCTAGCTCACCCCGTTTGGGCTAAAGTCATCATTATCTTTTGTATCACTTGGCGATGGACAGGCTACAACACGGTTTTCTTTTTAGCAGGTCTTCAAAACATAGACACAGGAGTGTATGAAGCCGCAATAATAGACGGAGCTAGCCCTAGACAAACTTTCTTTAAAATCACGCTTCCCCTTTTGCGCCCCGTAATTCTTTTAACTTCGATTATGTCGATTAACGGTACATTGCAGCTTTTCGACGAGGTAAGAAACCTTACAGGCGGAGGACCAGGAAACGCGACAATCACGATTTCACAATACATCTATCAGCTTTCTTTCGTCTACAATCCGCAATTCGGCTACGCTTCGGCGATAAGCTACGCGATTTTGATAATGGTCGCTTTGCTCTCTTTCATTCAGCTAAAAGTAGGAGATAAAAACTAATGAGAAATCCACACAAAAAATTGAACCGAGTCAGTCGCAAGGCTTATGCTTTTCTTATCGTGGTCTGTTTTTTTTCAGTCTTCCCGTTTTACTGGATGATTATGGCAGCAACCAACAAAAGTTCAGACGTGATTTCAGGTAAGCTCACATTCGGCTTTTACCTTTTCGAGAACATCAAGACCATGATAAAAACAGTGTCGCTCGGTCGAGCTTTTTGGAACAGCCTCCGCACAAGCCTTTTACAGACTCTTTTGAGCATAATCGTTTGCTCAGCAGCAGGCTATGGCTTTCAAGTCTACCGCGACAAGAAAAAAGACACGCTCATGGCAATCTTGCTTTTGTCTATGATGATTCCCTTTGCTTCGACTATGATTCCGCTTTTCAGAATGTTTAGCAAAGTGAAACTTCTCAACACCACAGCGGGCTTTATCTTGCCCTCTATTTCCACAGCATTTCTAATTTTCTTCTTCCGCCAAAACTCCGCCAGTTTCCCGATTGAAACAATACAGGCGGCTCGCGTTGACGGATTGAATGAGTTCCAGATTTACGCTCAAATTTATTGTCCGATTATGGCTCCCACTTTTGCGGCGGCGGCAATCGTTACATTTATGAACGCGTGGAATAACTATATGTGGCCTCTAATCGTTATGCAAAGCCAAAAAATGCAAACAATGCCTCTTTTGGTTACAGGCTTGACGGCGGGCTACACCACAGATTATGGGCTTTTGATGCTTTCGGTTACAATAATGACGCTTCCGACTGTTATTCTATTCTTTACGCAGCAAAAACGCTTCGTTGAGGGCGTTGTTGGCTCAGTCAAGTGACCGTCTAAGACGGTTTTTAAAGCCACAGGCTGTTTTGCAAAGTCATAGGCTGAACCTTTACAAAACAGTCTTTGACTGTTGCACCACTTGAAAAAGTGTCTTTGACACTATAATATAAAAGTCATTCTACACTAAAGGAATATTCCAAATGTCAGACGATATAGTACTATGCACTAGACATATCATTTCTAGCGCACAAGACGCAGTTCTTCGTGCTTGCTATTCATTAAGCGATTCTGTTGCCTACTCTTCACCTGTGCCAAAACTGGCAGAAGAACTAAGAAATGTATACGATATAGATGTTGCAAGCCTCTCTTTAGCAAGCCCTGAGGCAGCGATTTCTGCTCTTTTAGGATTTCTGACATCTGGAAGTCTTTCTGCAGCTGTTTTAACTTCTGGAGGAATTAGCCGAGCCTTGCCTATTCTTTCCCGCCTTGCAGGAAACTTGACAGGAGGTGTTGTCCACACTGCCAATAAAAGCCTTAGCTCCTCTGCACACTGCATTGACAGCGACGCAAGCGATGCTATGAATGTAAGAGGCACTGGTTGCGCTATTTTAGTATCTTCAAATGCACAAGAGGCTTATGACCTTTCTGTAATTGCGCATTTAACAGCAGTCAAGGCAAAAATTCCTTTCGTGCATTTATTTCAGAGTGAAAAAGGCTCTTATGAACTTTCCGATGTATGCTATTTAACCGACGAAAAGCTAAAAAGTCTTATCGATGATAACGCATTCCGCGCTTTCCGCGAAAACGGCTTATCTAGCGAAAATAGCTCTGTCTTCGGTACTGTGCAAGACTCTTCTACATACTTCCAAACAAGAGAAGCTGTGAACCGCTATTACAGCGCGCTTGGAGAAATCTTACAGCGAGAGCTTGACAAGTTTGCAAAAGCAACAGGCAGACAATACAATCCATTTGACTATGTAGGCTCAAAAGAAGCCTCAAAGCTCATCATCATCATGGGCTCTGGAGCAGACACTGTTAACGATACTGTTGAATATCTCAATAAAAAAGGAGAGAAAACAGCCGTCATAAAAGTGCGCCTATATCGCCCCTTCAATGCAAAAGCCTTGATGAATATTATCCCAAAAACAGTGCGCTTTATCACTGTGCTAGACAACACAAAAGAAGCTGGCAGCGAGGGAGAATGTTTATATAAAGACGTATGCACAGCTATAGAAGAATCGGGCAGAAGATTTAACGCTATTTTAGGCGGAAGATACGGACTTGGCGGAAAGAGCTTTACAAGTGCCGCTGTCGCCTCTGTTTTTGACAATATGACAGCAAAGTGCATAAATCATTTCACAGTCGGAATTACAGATGATGTGGAAAAACTGAGCCTACCTATCGACAAGAATTTCAATCTTTCAGACAAAGACACAACAGAAACTCTCTTTTTTGGCTCAGCAGAGCAATCAAGCATCACTATTAAAGAGCTTTTAGGCACTATCAGAGAGATGAAAAAAGATTGGAAAGTAAGCGCATATTCAAAAGCCTTTTTAACTACTTATGCTTCCCCAACCCTTTTCACTCTTCGCACAGGAGAAAATGCGAAAAGCAAGCAATACACTTCTTCAACTCCAGACTTTGTGGTATGCGGACAGTGCCGCTATGCAGAGATTTACGACATATTGCAAGGCTCAAGGGAAAATTCAACTCTTCTTTTGAACTCGCAATATTCATCTGACGACGTGTGGAATCATCTGCCTATTGAAGTGCAAAAGCATATCATCGAAAAGAAGATGAAATTCTATGTTTTAGACGCAGCGGCTGTTGCAGAAAAAGAGAGCGCAAAAGTCGATGATATAATGCTTGTCGCATATTTCAAGGTATGCAAGGACTTTGCAGAAACAGAGGCTGTTGCAAAATTAAGCGAGATTGATAAAACTTTCGATAAGATTGCACAAGAAGTCTTCTCTTCTATCCGCGAAATAATGTACCCTCCAAAAACAGGAAAAGCAAAGATAAAACTTTCTCTTGCAAAGAACTCAAGTCCTTTTATCCGAGATGTGCTTAGCGAAGTAGAAGCCTTTAGAGGAGATAACATAAGCGTAGGTAAATTTAGCGAAAACGGTTCTCTTCCTCACAGCGTATCTCAGTACGAAAAGAAAGCCGTCATTGCCTATGCTCCTATATGGGACAGCGAAAAATGCTCACAATGCGGAATGTGTTCTCTTGTTTGCCCTCGCTCTTGCATAAGAATGAACTTATTGCCGGAGTTAAAGGCAAAACACATGCCTAAAGATTTCCCTATGACAAGCATAAAGCCTGTAGCTGTTACGGGTAAAAACATTACACTACAAATATCTATCGATGATTGTATAGCTTGTCGTGAATGTGAAAAGGTGTGCAAAGAGAAAGCTATTTCTTTTGAAAAGCTAGGATATCTTTTAAGAGAGAAGCTGCATGAAAATTACGAGTATTTCTTAAAACTGCCGCCTCAAGAGCAAAGTACTCTTAACCTTGGCATTATCAGAGATCTTGCACTAAGAAAACCTTTATTAGAATTCTCTTCATCTGCAAAGCCGTCATACAAAAGCGTGTATATCAAGCTCATAACTCAGCTTTTCGGCTCTAGAGCAGTTTTTACAGGCGCACCACTAGAAATAGCAGAGCTTGTAGCAGGAAGTCCTGGAATTGCACTTTGCAAAGATGATGAAGGTCACGGCGGCGCATGGAGCAGTGCAACTATGGCAGAGGCTGCAGAATTTGCACTTTCACTCCGCTCTTCTTATGATGAAATGCAAAAGAACGCTAAAAACTTAGCAGAAAGAGTTTTAGTAGAAGGCATTTCTGTAAACTCAATTCGTACTGTTTTAGATAGCAGTCAGAAAAACGAAGAAGAAATCGAAAAGATGAGAAAGAGTATTGCTATTATGAAAAAGTATCTTTCTAAAAGCAAAAATCAAGATGCTCTTTATCTTTCTTCTATCGCAGATTGCTTTTTATCCCGTAGTATATGGCTTATTTGCACAAGCGATTGGGCAGAGAATGAAGGATTTATGGGCTTAAACGAGATTTTTGCTTCAAACAGAAATGTAAACATCTTGGTTTTGTGCGATAAAGAATTGAAAAAGAAAATTCACGCCATCTCTATGACCTATGACAATGTATATTCAGCTGCTGTTTCCATAGGTTCTAATCCTCAACACACAATCGACACCATACGCGATGCAGAAAGCTATGAGGGAACTTCTATCATCTTTGCAGATAGCACTTTCGGAATCGAAGAACAGAAAAAAAGAATAGATTCTGGAGATTGGATATTGTTCCGCTACAATCCGACGAGAAGAGATGAAAACAAAAATCCCTTTATTTTGGACAGCACAGAAACAATTGAAATGAGCGAACAAGCAAAGAATCGCTATAAAATGCTCTCATATCTTGCAGAAAGAAAGTGGTAATCTTATGGAAAGTATTGTAAATCAATCAACTAAACCAAACAGCAAGGAAAGAAAAGTATTATTTCTTCCGCTAATCATTTTCACACTTTTTTTGATTATCTTTCGCTGTAGCATTTCTACTTTTTTTACAATGAATGCTTCTCATATCTTTCTTTTAGTGCTAGCAGCTTTAGTGTCGATAGTGGTAAGTAATCCCTTTACCCTACCAGTACTTTTGAAAGGTAGTAACGATAAGCAATTTCGGCAAGCTCTTCTTATTTTTGGCATAATATATTTTGTCATCTCGCTTCTTTTGGTTATCGGTATCCCCTCGGATTCTTTGAGAGTTGACGTGGGCTATCTCGTACTGTTTATGATTTCTTTCCTTTATGGCTTAAACTTGTATCTCACACTTTTATGGCTTCACCGCTTACCTGTAAAAACTGATAAATCTCAAAAGGCTCTAGACCTAAAAAGCCAAATAGTGCGCCTTTTAGACGGTTTAGCCGCAAGAGCTGACGGATTAAGTGAAAGCTACAGCAAGGAAAAAGAAAGAGTGCTTCTTTTGCCAGAAAAAGCAAGAGAAATAAAAGATGCAGAAGCTATCGAAGCCGCAGTAATGGAGCAAAACATAATGAGCCACATAAGCGCATTCACTTCAATTTATGAAAATGCCCTTTCTGGCGCAACTCCTGACCTCAAGAAATTCAATCAATCTCTTGACTCTTTGGAATCAATAATCCAAATGAGAACAAAGCTAAACAGTTAATATTTCTAGCTATGTATTTTCGTTTACATAGCTATGTTTTCTTAATTACCTAGCTATGTTTTTTAAAATACATAGCTAGGTAATTTTTTTTTACTAGCTAGAGTAAAACTATTTTACAGCAAGCTGATTTTATTTAGACAACATTTCCATATAATTAGCGAGAACTTGCAAAAAAAAAGAAAAAAATGCAAAAAAAATATCGAAAGTACTAGACAAAGAATTCAATATCTGATATAGTATTAAACATCAAGGGGGCGTAGCGAAGCTGGTTTATCGCGCTGGCCTGTCACGCCGGAGATCGAGGGTTCGAGCCCCTTCGCTCCCGCTTAAAGCAGTTACTTCAAGTAGCTGCTTTTTTTTTGCGAGGTTGAATAATGTCCAACGATTTCAATTACTGTCCTATCTGCAAAAGCGAGCATATCCAATACAAAAACAATCGCAAATGGTACTGCAACGACTGCGGATTTGATTTATACAACAATGTAGCGTCTGCTGTTGGTTGCATCATCACAAACAAGAAAGGCGAAGTGCTTTTTGAAGTGAGAGGTAAAGAGCCAAGAAAAGGATTTTTAGCTCTTCCAGGCGGATTTACAGACCCTGAAGAAAGCGCAGAAGAAGCCGTAATGAGAGAGTGTAAAGAAGAGCTAGGAGTAGATGTTTCAGATGTAAAATATCTTTGCTCTTTCCCCAACACCTATGAGTATCGTTCTATCACTTACAAAACCTGTGATTTATTCTTTACGGCAGTGTTAAAAGAAGGAGAAGAGTTTAAGGAGCAGAAAAGCGAAGTTGCTGGGACTGTGTGGAAAAGTGTAAACAAAGAACTTTTTGAAAAGCTAGCTTTTGAGTCTGCAAAGAAAGCTCTTACTAAGTGGACTGAGGAAAAAGTAAAATGAATTATTCTATTGTCATCTGTGGAAGTGCATATATCTTAAGCGCGCTGCTCATTGCCCTGTCTCCAGTAAAAGAGAAAAAAGCAAAAGAAAGTGCAGGCAAAGCGATATTAGAGCTAAACAGAAGCACTTCAAAGACCTTTATTGCTGTTTATATCATCTCGATAGTGATTATTACGCTGATTTTGCTAAAGAGCTTCGGACTTGCAATAGATGCAATTCTTTGCGGTTGTGCAGTGCTTGCAATAAATCTAATCTCTCGTGATAGGATTTCTCGAAAAATGGCTGGCGTGTATGAAAATGCTTTTATCTTTGACGGGAAAACTATCTTTTTGTCAGATATTCTCTCTCTCCCCACTCTTGCCTATGAAGAAGACAAAGACACAAGCTCTCTAAAGATGGTAACAAAGCAAGAAGGAGAATTATTTTTAACATTCACAAGTAGCGAAGAAAGAAATAATGTAGTAGAAACTCTTTTGTCATTAAATCCTGCTCTAAAGCCTGAATAAATACAAAAAAACCGCCTCATTAGAGAAGCGGTTTAGAGGCGTCTATCGGAATCGAACCGATGCATAGTGGTTTTGCAGACCAGTCCCTTACCACTTGGGTAAGACGCCATCGTGATTCCTATAGTATCAAATAAGAAAAACTTTGTCAACAGGTAAAAGTTTTTTTTGAACTTTTTGATACGCCTTTTTTATCTTTGGCAACTAGAGTCGTGAACACGCTTTGCGACTTCTTCTCCGCAAAGATAGCGAACTATCTCCATAGCAAACTGCTCAGCTGCTCCCGGTCCTCTGCCAGTAATTAAGTTGCCATCGCTTACAAAAGGAACATTTGCAATGTGAGTTGCATTACAAGAAAGAGAGACCATCTTTTCCATATCAGGATAGCAAGTGTACTTTTTACCATTCAATACACCTGTTTTAGACAAAACAACGACAGGAGCTGCACAAATGGCTGTAACGAGCTTGTTTTTAGCAAACATTTCTTTGATAAAATCATTGAGAGACTGGAAGTCTGAAAGATTCTTTGCTCCTGGCATTCCGCCTGGAACAAAAAGAGCATCAGGTAAATCTCCATTTAATTCGCTTTTCCATTCATCAAAAGACTTGTCGGCAATATAGATAACGCCGTGAGAAGCCAAAACTGCATGAGGGTCTAAAAGACTAAAGACATTTTCTCGTCGCTCTACTTTTGTTTGAGCAGGCACTGAAACTGTCACCACGTTCACACCAGCACGACGCAAATAATCAATAGGAGTAACGGCTTCTATCTCTTCAAAGCCCTCTGATAAAAAAACTACAACGCTTTTCATAAAAAACGCTCCTTATAGAATTGTTTTCCTTGAAACTCTAGCTTTAATAAGCTAAAATATAAAATGTATGAAACAAGTCCTAATTATAAACGCTTCACCGCTCTTTCACGAATTCCTTAAAGACAAACTCAAGTCAGAAGGTGTAGAAGTTGAAACAGCAGAAAAGCGAGATGCATTTCCTAAGATTGTCTCTACTCTTCCAGACCTTGTTGTCATAGACATCGAGGCTCTGAAGGATTTTGCAGACCTCAGCGAATTCTTTAAGAAGAAGAAAGTTGAGCCTAACACTTCTCGCACTCCTGTTATCATTGCAGGCCCTAGCATCAAACGCGACAAGGTTCGAGGTTTGACCGAGTTCGGAGTCGTAAAGTATTTTTCAAAACCCATCAAATTCGATATCTTTTTCGAGTCTATCGGAAAAATCTTGAAAACAGGATTTACGTTTGATAAAACTCGTTCCATCGTAGATATTCACCTTAATAATAATATCATATTTATTGAAATTGCACACGGTCTAAATCGCGAAAAACTTATGCTTTTAAAGTATAAGATTTCAGAGCTTATCACAAAGAACAATATCGAGCGTCCCAAAATAGTCGTTATGCTTTCTGATATCGAGCTTAGCTTTGTAGACGCTGTGAATCTTGAAATCCTCTTTGACAATATTGCAAACGAAAAGAGGATAGACAACAAAAATGTAAAAGTTCTCTCGCTTGACCCTTTTGTCAAATCGCTTATAAAAGGGCACGAGTTATATAAAGGCTTTGAAGTGGTTAAAGATTTGTCTAAAGTTATGGCAAATCTTGTTGACGACACCCCTAGCGATGATGTTACAGACCTTATTTCAAACAAGGTTTTGATAGCAGATGCAGCAAACCAAGGTTCTATACAAATGCAATTCTATTCGGAAAGCGCAGATGAAACTTCTACTGGCAGTATGCTCCGTGTGGCTGTGGTTGACGACGATATAAATATAAGAAAGCTACTTTATGCTACTTTCTTAGCCATTAACGCAGAATGTAGTATGTTTGAAAACGGAGAGGCTTTCTTAAAGGCTTCACAAGAAAAGGAATTTGACCTAGTTGTTTTAGACATAATGATGCCGCCGGGAATTAATGGATTTGAGGTTTTAAAGCAGCTAAAGGCAAATGAAAAGACTTCAAATGTGCCAGTCATTATGTATTCGCAGATGACACAGAAAGAAGCTGTTGTAAACGCTTTGCAAATGGGAGCAGCAAGCTATCTTGTGAAACCGCAAAAGCCTGAAGTTATCGTAAAAAAAGCAATGGAACTTCTCCATGCCAACTGATGAATTAGAAACAGGTAGCAGATTTCTTGCAAACACATTGCACGAAATCCGCACTCCAATTCAGACGATTATAGGGGCAAGCGAGCTTTTATTAGACACAAAGCTATCAAGTGAACAGCTAGAATATTTGCATCAGATTCAATTCAGTGCAAATGTTCTTTTAGCACTTGCAAATGATGTGCTCGACTTCTCTAAAATCCGCTCTAAAGAATTCAAGTTAGAAAAAATCCCTTTTGACGTGGCTCTTTTAACTGAGCAAGTAGCTGATTTAGTCAGTATAGACGCAGCGTCAAAAGGCTTAGAGCTAATCACAGACATAGATTATTCATCTCCTGACTTTGTTACAGGCGACCCTGTAAGAGTACAACAGATTTTGCTCAATTTACTGAAAAATGCTGTGAAATTCACTCATTCAGGATATATAAAAGTATCTTTTCACTTTTGCAAATGTGAAAAAACAGGCTCTCAGTTCTTAGACTTCCACGTTATCGACACAGGAATAGGCATAGAAAAAGACAAACGAGCCTCTATCTTTACCGACTACTATCAAGTAGATGCTTCAACCTCTCGTAAATACGGTGGGACAGGCTTGGGCTTAGCTATTTGCAAAAACTTAGTTAACGCAATGTACGGCGATATAAGCGTTGACGACAATCCCGAAGGTAAAGGGTCGGATTTTCACTTTAGCATTCCAATGCTTGAATTTGTTTCTTCTCCATCAGAACACAAAGTACTCAACATAGACAAAGAAAAGAGCATTTTAATTGTAGACGATATAGAGCAATCAGCACTTTCTTTATCTAAGAAAATCTCTTCAATAATCAAAAACTGCACCATTTCAACAGCTCTTTCTGGCGAAGAAGCCTTGAAAATGATGAGAGAGAGAGCAGAAGAAAAAAGAGCATTTTCACTTGTGCTAATCGATATGATTATGCCCGTTATGGACGGCTGGAGACTTGCGGCAACAATAAACCAAGATAAAAGCATAAATGGCTCTTTGCTGTATATGCTGGTTCCTGAGGGGCATTTAACAAATGACGCAAAGATGCAGGCTCTAAACTGGTTTAACGGATATATCCGAAAGCCTGTGAAAAGAGCAGACTTAGAAACCAAAATATTCTCCGCCCTCGATACATCGTTAGACCTAGAGCCAATCGACGAAAAGGAGGCAATGCCTCTTTCTCAAGAGCCAAAGGCTTTTTCTCAAGAACAAGATATGTCTAAAAAACAGGCTGAGCCTACAAATCAGGCTGAGCCTGTGGCTGTGGCAGTAGCGGAAGACCACCCTGTGAACAGCAAGATAATGGACGCATTTTTGAAGAAATTCGGTGCTACTACTTATCTTGCTTCAGACGGAAACAAGGCTATAGAACTAATAAAAGAACACCCTGACATCAAAATCATCTTTATGGACATACAAATGCCAGAGAAAAACGGAGTAGATGCTACTATAGAAATACGCTCTTTAGGCTTTAAGGGAGTAATCATAGCTTGTACAGCAAACAATGATACACAAGATTTTGAGAGCTATAAAAAAATCGGTATGGACGATATATTGGTAAAACCTTTTAAAAAAGACACTGTAGGTGCAATGCTCGACAAATGGACTACCATTTTAAACGCAAGTTTTGCAAATACAGCTTGCTTTACAGGCACAACCTGCTTAGATTTGATGAGGAAAGGCTAAGATGAAAAAAACTAACTATCACACACACTCTCTTTTTTGCGACGGAAAGAAAAGCGTAGAGGAAATGACAAGAGCTGCAATAGAAAAGGGATTTGACATCTTGGGATTTTCTTCTCATAGTATGTGTAATTTTTCTGACTCTTGGCATTTACCTGCTCGAAATCATCAAGCATACATTGACGAAGTTAGACGCATACAAAATGCTTATTCAGACAAAATAGCCATACAGCTAGGATTTGAAGCAGATTATATCTGTGGTTTGTGTAAACCTCACAAAAACGATGATTATGCAGCTTTCAAGATAGATTATTTAATTGGAGCTGTGCATTATGTGATGAACGAAAACGGCTGCTTTGCTGTTGACGACGCAGTAGAGAATGTGCAAAAGGGGCTTGAAAAAGTCTTCGGTGGAAACAAAAGAGAGTTAGTACACGCATATTTTGAAGCAGAGCGAGAAATGCTTGCTAAAGGCGATTTTGACATAATTGCACACGCAGACCTTATCCGAAAGCCAAACAAGGCACTAGAGCTTTTTGACGAAGAGTCAAGCGAATACAAAGAAGAGTTAAAGCTGACTGCAAAAGCCATACAAAAAGCTGGCGTTATCGCAGAGGTAAACGTAGGAGGTATGGCGAGAGGCTATATGTCTTCACCCTATCCATCTCCATATTTTCTTTCTTTGCTTCAAGAGCTAAAAGTTCCTGTAACCTACAGCGCAGACGCACATAATACAGAAAACCTTGATTACGGCTACACAGAAGCCATAGAGTACATAAAAAAAGCTGGATACAAAGAAATTGCTTTCCTTGAATCCAACTCATTAAAAATGCAAGGGATTTAAGTCCCTCTAAGCTTTAGCGGTTGCGCTTTTCTTCTTTTGCTTTGCACTCAATGCAAAGGTCGGCATAAGGGATAGCCTCAAGGCGAGCCTGTGGTATCTCTTTGCCACACATCAAGCATTTGCCATAAGTGCCGCGCTCAATGCTATCGAGAGCATTATTGATAAGAGTAAGCCTCAAAGCGTCTTGCTGACCAATAGAATCGAGCAATGTGCGATCGATTGCGTCTGAAGCAACATCTGCTTCATCTCCGCTCTCTCCAGCCCCTGTAAGCTTTCTCATATCTTCACTCTGAATAGAAAGAGAAGCCAAAATCGTGTCGCGCTGTTCAATGAGCTTTTTCTTCTGCTCTTCAATAAATTGTTTTTCCATAAATAGAAACACTCCCCGTGTTGACAATCTTGGTTGTTTTGTAGATACTAATATAAGTATAATCGTCAAAAGACAATCTTTTTTTTATACCTTATGTCTTTTTTTGTTTGATTTTGGAGGAACCGTGGCTAAAGAAGAAGCTATTGAGGTCGAAGGCATCGTAAAAGAGGCATTGCCTAATACGATGTTCCGTGTTGAGTTGCAGAATAAGCACATTATTCTTGCACAGCTTTCTGGAAAAATGCGCAAGCATTATATCAAAATCGTTCCTGGCGACAGCGTAAAAGTTGCTCTTTCGCCTTATGATTTGAATCGCGGACGCATTATCTTTCGCGAACGCTAACAGCCACAAGCTGTTTTTCACACACCCAAAGGGTGTTTTACAAAAAGCGTTTGTTCAAAAGGAACTCATTTGCAGTTCCTTTTTTTTATGCCCTCAACTATAGCTCTTTCTTCACTTTATCACGAAAGCTAAAAGAATTTAGTAAATCTTGAGCCAATTACTTTCACATTCCTTATTATTCCACTTACTCCGCCTATCAACATCATCAAGCCGATGGGGAAGAACCACAAAAGATTTATTCCCATAATCGTCAAGATAAAATACAAAATTATCGATAGCAAAGAGCTTGAAATAGACGGCTTATAAGAATCTGTGCTTTTCCAGTTGTTCCAAGTGTAATAATGATAGCCGTTTCTTGTGCTAGAGCCTTCATTTCTAAACCACTCATTAAATGGGTCAGTATAATCAGAAGAGCCATAGCTACCATAATTTGCAGAACCATAGCTAGAAGAGGCAGACGAGCTATAAGTGTTAGCAGAAGCAGAACCAAAGCGGTCATAATTAGACCTTTTTGCTTCATCACCCAAAACTGAATATGCTTCCCCGATTTTCTTGAACATATCTTCAGCTTCTTTGTTTCCAGAATTGCGGTCTGGGTGATACTTGAACGCTTTTGCTCTATAAGCTTTCTTTATCTCTTCTGCGCTCGCATTCTTATCAACGCCTAAAATATCATAGTAATTCTCTGCCAAAGCTAAAACCTCTTATATCTATGAAAATCTCTGAAAACTTATTTCGTTACACTTTATATTAAAGATAACAAATTACAGAGAAAAAATCAAATTTATTTTTGTTTTTACTTACTCTTTTATCATCACCCAAGTTGCACCATTGCCCCCCATAAACTTATCTGGGTGTCCTGAAGTGCCGAGCCTTTTATCCTGCTCTATAAAAGATTTTACCATAGGACCTAAAACAGGATCAGAGCCGTGTGAATGGTTGCCTTTGCCGTGAATGATTAAAATCTTTTTAAGTCCCCTTGCCACACAATCGCCCACAAAAGCATTAAGTCTTTGCCAAGCATCTTCTTTTGTAAGCCCGTGTAAGTCAATTCTAGCTTCTGGGGTCATCTCGCGGATATATGTGCGGCTTCTCATCTTCATGCTTTCATTGTATTCATCTGCTACAGCGTCTTTATCTACTGTGCCATAGCGACGAAGCCATTCTTCCATAGGGTTAATATGTCGCTCATTGTCTTTTTTCATCTGTGCTTCTGCA
>Ga0310695_10010441_pt1 | contig 13583 bp, 13 predicted proteins | sample RumenRJG_04DNA_FD_203882 | JGI IMG/M metagenome (GOLD analysis project Ga0310695, IMG submission 203882) | Bovine rumen microbial communities from Lethbridge, Alberta, Canada - RJG_04 (v2) (version 2) | ecosystem: Host-associated > Mammals > Digestive system > Stomach > Rumen | place: Canada...
CTCTGAAGTAACTAATGCTGGCAGAAAAGCAATCCGAGATATTAAGTTTCGTGATAAACCGCAAGGATGGAAACGTTTCAACTTCACGTTGGATTACGAAGAATCCGAAAAGAGTTACTCAATAAGTTCGTATAATGGGGATAACCATTATATGCGTGCTTTCCTCTCCGATATGATACTCCGCCCGTCTTGCTACAACTGTCAGGCTAAGAGTGGGCGCAGCCAAAGCGATATTACTATTGGCGATTTCTGGGGTATAGAGACAGTTCTGCCCTCGATGGACGATGACAAAGGCACAAGTCTCGTTCTCGTCCATACTGAAAAGGGAAAGCAGATATTTGCAGATGCTCAGGTAAAGACCGAGGTGGTTGCTTATGAAGACGCCTTTGCTCATAACCCTGCTATAGAGCATAGTGCACGAGCGCATGATCATCGTCAGGGATTCTTTAAGAGACTAGACCAGGCTCCAGATTTGTTACAACTGATTGATGACGAACTTAAACCAACGCTTAAGCAACAACTCCGAATGTGTTATTGGCGATTCAAATCAATAGTGAAGCGCATTCTTCTTGGCAGGAGCATAGGGGGAGACTGTCCGAGAACTACAGCGTAGCTAATATTCGTAATATTTGACAAATTAGTCGTCCATATATTTTGCCATGTCGTTGATTTTTTGTATCTTTGGTACATCTAAGAGCTAAATCATATGGGATACATCAAGGGTGAGCCTAGACGACAAAGGTTAATGTTTCCAGAGTATCTGGACGACTATATCAAGAAAGACAGTGAGGTGAGGGTGATTGACAAATTCGTCTCTTCACTGGATATGAGCAAACTGGGCTTTATTCGCAGCACTCCTGCTAAAGAGGGTACGCCCGGATATAATCCGCGAGACCTTCTGAAGCTGTACATATACTCTTATTTTAATGGTATTCGCTCTTCCCGTAAGATAGCCTCTGAGTGTTACAGGAACATAGAGGTTATGTGGCTCATCTGCAAGCTCACTCCTGATTTCCGTACCATATCTGACTTCCGCAAGGACAACAAGGCATCTATTAAAGGTGTATTCAAAGAGCTTAATAATCGGTTTGATAAGCTTGGCCTTTTCCGCCATACCTATTATTCTATTGATGGAAGCAAGTTCAAGGCTGTCAACGCCAAGGACAACAACTTCACTTTAGCTAAACTTGACGACAGAATCAAGCGTCTTGAGGAAGACGTGGATAACTACATGGCTCTTCTTGATGAAGAAGATGCTAAGGAGAACAATGAGTGCCAGTTCAGCAAAGAAGAACTTCAGGAGAAGCTCGATGCCTGCAAGAAGAGACTGGATAAATATAATGGTTATCGCTCCGAGATGGAGAAGACCGGTCAGGCCCAGATGTCTCTTACTGACAAGGACGCAAGGCTGATGAAGCAAAATGAAGGCTTTGGTGTAGGCTATAATGTTCAGACAGCCATTGACGAAAGTCATCTCATAGCAGACTTCCAGATTACTCAGAGCCCTACGGACCATGGACAGATAACCCCAGTCATGGAAGGGCTCAAAGACAGTTTTGACAAGCATGGAACGATTACAGAGAGTATTGCGGACAAGGGCTATATATCTCCGACCGATACAGCTGCATCCCTTGCAAATGGCAACATACCGAATGTCATTCAGCGTGATAATGCTACCTCTACGACTGTTGAGTATGAATACCAAGAGCATGATATTACAGATGCTCAAAAGAGCAGTACCAAGCCTGAGGACATTAAAGCTTGTCTTGAGAGTGGCGTTGTGCCGGACTGCTATAAAGGAAGACTGACATTCAACGGGTTCGTTGAGAAGAATACATATTCTAAGAGTGCCGATGTTCCCGACAGTGATGTCGCGCGCATGACTACTGAAGAGAGGCAGAATCTTGCTAAGGACAGAAAAGTGTTTGTCCGTGACGCAGAGCGCAACCTCGTATATTGTCCTCTTGGAGAGATTCTTCGTCAGAAATCACTAAAGAACAATGGTAAGTTAAGGTACTGCAACAAGCTGGCATGCAAACACTGCCAAAACAAGTGTACTGCTTCTAAGTGGAAGGAGGTCGATTTTGACAAGGATACTCTTATCCAACGGTCGAAGTTGACGCCTCAGGAAGAGAAGAAAGATCTTCCAAAGGATAATCATACACCGAACGGCAAGCGGAAAGCCATAACAAGAAAGTATGCGACCTATACACTTCAGTACGACATGAAGAAGCTCGATAACAGGAAGTGTATGTCGGAACATCCATTCGGAACCATAAAGAGAAGTCTTGGAGATTACTACTTCTTGTTGAAGACCAAAGTGAAGGTCGAAGCAGAATTTGCACTTTTCAGCATCTCCTACAATCTTAGGAGAGCACTCAATATGCTCTCTCCGAAGGAGTTGATGGCTGCAATGGCCTAAGATGGCCATTAGACGTCTATTTTGCTGTTAAGGCAGTCCCTACTCGGGCTAAAATGGAGAGATATAGACTCCATAAATTTTACAATTCAAAAAAAATAGTCTCTGAATTTGAACCCTCCTGAGGCCTTCTATAGGCTTCGTGTGGGCCTCAAACGCCCCGTAGCCGCCCTATAAAAGGTTTTCGGACGGCCTGGGGGGGGCATAAGTTAAGTAATGTAGAAATCATCCCTTTCTTACAGAAACAAGAATTGGCTGAAGAGTACAAACAGTGCGGTTGTCTTCTTCTACCATCACGGCAAGAGTGTTGGGGACTGGTTGTCAATGAAGCTTCGTCGTTTGGAACACCGATAGTCTCAACGTGGGGAAGCGGTGCAGCCGTAGAGTTCTTATCTGACGAATATCCTCAATACCTTGCTAAGCCTGGTGATTCAGAATCATTACTTAATTGTTTACTACTCTGCTTGAACTCTGACAACTCACAATATAGTCAGTATCTGATGGAGAAATCGAAAAACTATTCTATCGAGAGAAGTGTAGATTGCCATCGCAAGGCCATAGAGATGTTGACGAGATAAATGTATTTGAGTGTTATGATTTGCCTTTTATTATATTCCGTGGTAGCTGCAACGCAATAAAATGACAATTATCACGTTAATCCGTGGTAGTTGGCACGAAATCGAGTGACAGCTATCAGATAACACTAAAAACAACATATCTATGGATATACGTTACGACATTCATACATTGAGCAATGCTGAGGGAGCGGGAAAAGAACGGAAGTACGTGGTGCTTCAACAGCGTGAGCCAATGACAGAAGAGGAAATGGAGAAGCAGATAGAAGAAAACTGCTCGCTGACATCGAGTGATGTAAAGGCTGTGCTCTCGGAAATCAAGGGCATGGTGGTACGGCAACTTTCGCAAGGTTCCCGCTTCTGTCTTCCAGGCATCGGATGGTTGTCGTTGTCGGCTGGACTCGCCAAGGCAGCTCAAGACCCAAACCACAAGATAACAGGCAAGGACATCTACCTGCGTGGCATCCAGTTTCGGGAAGATAAGAAGCTGTTCACAGAGATTGCGCATCAGGTGAACTTTGTCAACTCCAAGTACTCTTCCCTATCGGTAAACTATAATGCCGATGAGCTATGGTCAAAGGTAAGCAACTACCTCTCCCACAACGCTTTCATCACTCGCAAGATCATGCGCAGCGAGTTTGGCCTCAGCGAATACAAAGCCAACCAATGGCTGAAACGATTTGTGGAGGAAGGTAGACTGGTTAAGGATGGGACGAAGCATATGGCGATATATCTAATGGGTAGTGTTTAGTCTGTATTAGGTGTATAATAGCAGAATTAATAAAAAGGAGGTCTTCCGCCTACTGCAATCGGAAGACTTCCCCTATAAAGGAATATAGTTCAATTCAATTAGTTAATATAGTTCAAGAAAGTAAAATTTACTTATTCTTCTCCTTAACAGTAGTTGCAGGATGACGATCCGCGTAAGTTTTAGTTACATACTGACCTGTCTTCGCACTACGATAAGAATAATTACTTGTTTTAGCCATAATAATTTTCTTAATATATCGTTCTAACACTAATAAATTACATAACAGGCATTTCGCAGATGCCCTTTTCGAGAGTAATCAATCAGTAGGTGCAGCAGTACCTGCTGATTGATGAAATCCTAACCAAGAATAGATCTTGATTCATATAACACAAAGGTAAATATTTTATTTGAAACCAACGAAGCTTTCGTCATAAATTTTAAGATTTACACCTAAACGACGGAAAATATGACTCAAATCTTTGAAGTTTACCATAAAGTTATTATCTTTGCAACGACATTCAATTCAATCATATTCTAACAACAAAGCACTATGGCGAATACAAATAATCTTGCTGCTAACTTGCGATACCTTCGCAAGAAGTTTGGCTTTACCCAAGAGCAAGTAAGCGCTTATCTGGGAATCACACAGTCTGCATATAACAAATATGAGTCTGGTGTGAACGACGTGCCTATGGAGAAACTTGAGATGCTTGCAACTATCTATGGTGTCGAAGAGTATGATCTCCTTACGGCAAAGGAAGAAGACTTACAGATGAAGATGGTTTTTGCTTTCAGAAACTCCTCTGACAAAGTGGATCTGAGTAAAATTGCTCCATTCCAGAAGATTGTACAGAACTATTTAGAAATGGCCCATGAACTTGAGGACTAATATATTCTTAGAGAACAAGGCAAATCGACTACGTGAAGAGATGGGGATTCTTAATGCCGACCCCATCAGTATTCACCAGATACTGAAGCATAAACATGTTCTTGGTTATTTCGCTCCACTTGGCAAAGCCCCATCAGGCATGGCAATAAAGATTAAGGATGCCAATGCTACGGATGCCAAATTATTTATGCTTATCAACACGAGTGATCAATATTGTAAACAACGGTTTACGGCAGCGCATGAACTGTACCATCTTCTTGTGCAGGAAAACTTTTCATATTCTTATGATGAGGATATGTGGAGCGATAAAGACCAAGAGGAGGTTAACGCCAATTATTTCGCTACTTACTTGCTTCTGCCACAAGCTGGTATCAAGCAACTGATTCCAATCGAAGAACAGAAGAAAGATAAGATATCTCTTGGGGCCATTTTGTATCTCGAGCATAATTTCCGTTGCTCAAGACTATCACTGTTATATCGTCTTAGACACCTCGGATTGGTAACGGAGGCGTTTGTCGATAGGATGAAAGGCTCAGTCCAGAAAGGAGCCTTGGAATACGGTTATGACCTAAGTCTTTATACCAAAACAGAGAAGACAGAACTTGTGGGGGACTATAATATCTTGGCACGTAGACTCTATGATGAAAATAAAATTTCACTAGCCAAGTATTATTCTTATCTAAAGGATATGAATATCAACCTGAAGGAGGCGAGGAATGCAGAAGAAGGTAATCTTGGTTGACTCGGATGTAATTTCCCACTTTATTGCTGCTGGGAAAATTGATGACTTGACAAGAATCCTCTATCCTCACTCTTTGCAAGTGGTTAGTCAAGTTTAAAAAGAATCCACTCATCATCCTTTCTTTGAAGAACGGAAGGATGAGGTAGATGAATGGATGAACCGATGTCATATCGCAAAAATCGACTTCCCCTATTCCAACGTAAATATCAAGTTGGAATACTATCGCTTGAAGAAAGAGAATCCCAGATTTGGCGAAGGAGAGCGTGCTTGCATGGCCATTGCCAAATATTGGAAAGATGTGATAGCCAGCAGTAATTTCCGGGACGTAGCTGAGTACTGTGATGTCAACGGCATTGAGTACATTGGTTTTATGGACATACTTACCATTGCTTTAGGAAAGAGCATTTACACTATTGATGAATGCAACAAGATTATTCACGACATTACGATTGTCAATGATGCTAGATTACCTGTGGATGACATCACGAAATATAAACCCACAAGAGACTTGTGTGGGTATTGACTAAATAAACTTTCGTTGCCCGAATATTCATAAATTCTCTAATTCTTGAATCAATACATCATGAAGATATTATTAGCAAATAAGTTTTATTACCGTAGAGGTGGTGACTGTATCTACATGCTCAACCTTGAGCAATTGTTGAAGGCTCATGGGCATGAGGTGGCTGTATTTGCTATGGAGTTCCCCCAAAATGAGAAGACTCCATGGCAGAGATATTTCCCGTCGAACATGAGCAAACTTAAGGCTTTCACACGTCCTTTCGGCGATGGAGAGACAAAAAAGAAGTTCAAGCAACTGCTTGAGGACTTCAAGCCTGATGTGGTACATCTTAATAATATCCATACTCAGTTGTCTCCGGTCATAGCTGAGATAGCACATCAACATGGAATACGTGTCGTATGGACAATACACGATTTGAAGCTTGTTTGTCCAAGATACGATTGTTTACAAAATGGTAGAAAGCTCTGCCAAGAATGCTTCAAGGATAAAAAAGCTGTGTTACGACACAGATGTATGAAGAACTCTCTTGCGGCTAGCATCATAGCTTACAAAGAAGCTACAACGTGGAATAGTGTTCGATTGGAAAAAAATACAGATGTGTTCATTTGTCCTTCTCATTTTATTGCTAACAAGATGTTGGAAGGAGGCTTCCATAAAGAAAAGATACAAGTACTTTGTAATTTTATAGATGTCGATAAATGTAAGAAAGATGAGTACGACCGTGACGATTACTATTGTTATGTAGGAAGAGTAACGGCAGGGAAAGGTGTTCCTACACTAGTAAAGGCTGCATCCCAACTTCCTTACAAGTTAAAGATTATAGGCAACGGCCCATTAGAGGATGAACTTAAAAATATAGCAGGGGATAACGTCGAATTCTTGGGGTACCTAGAATGGGACTCTATCAAGAATATCGAAGGTCATGCTAAGTTTGCCGTCCTTGGATCTGAGATTTATGAGAACAATCCTTTGTCTGTAATAGAGGCAGAATGTCTCGGCACTCCTGTCCTTGGTTCACGTATTGGTGGCATACCTGAATTGATAGATAAAGGAAAGACAGGTATGATATTTACTCCAGGTGATGTTGACGATTTGAAAGACAAAATAGAAAAAATGTGGACTACTAAATTTGACCACAAGAGTATAGCTATTATGTCTCAACAACGTTATAATTCCGAGGAATATTTGAAGAAATTGCAGAAAATCTATAGGGGGGGGGTAAAGCTGTAGGCTCTTATTATTGCTACGTCGGCAGATTGAGCCATGAGAAAGGCGTTAAGACTCTTATTGAAGCTGCTAACCTACTGCCATATAAGCTCGTCGTCATTGGTGGTGGTCCTTTGATGGATGAACTTAAAGGCATTGCTCACGACAATATAAAATTTGTTGGTTTCAAACAATGGGACGAGATTAAACAATTAGTTGGTGGTGCACGTTTCTCAGTCATCCCGTCGGAGTGGTATGAGAACAATCCGCTGTCTGTCATCGAGGCTGAATGCCTTGGCACTCCCGTGCTTGGTGCTAGAATTGGTGGCATTCCGGAATTGATTGAAGAAGGCAAGTCCGGTATGACTTTTACAAGCAAGGATGTCAATGACTTGAAAGATAAGATTCATCAGATGTGGGATGTAACTTTTGACTATCAACAGCTTGCTGAAGAGTCAATGAAAAGATATAATGCTGAGGGGTATTACAAGAATATCATGAAGATATATCAAAATAATTAGCCACGGACAACACTGACGTCACAGACTTTAAAAACAAGAATTTGAGAGCTTCGTTTTGAAAGAAAATTAAACCTAAAAAATAAAGTTGAAAAGGGCTCATAAATTGGTTTTTTTTATTAACTTTGTAGCAATAAGATTAATAAATGTTACGTATAAGCATATAATCATTTGATACGCAATGCGTTATCATATTGATTAGCAATAAAAATGGAATCAAATATTGGCTCAGCTTTAGACAATGCCAGTTGTCCAATTCATAATTGGTATAAATTTACGGCAGGATTTTCATACAAGTTCATTGACAAGATTGTTGATGACTTAGATGAAAAACCTCATCGTATATATGATCCATTTGCTGGCTGCGGTACTACTTTAGTGGCTGCACAAGAAAAACAGATTCCGTCTGTTGGCAATGAAAGTCAGCAGTTCATGTGTGATATTATTAATGCTAAACTTAATTGGAATATTAAGAGACAAGTGTGTGATGAATACATAAAAGGGATGTTGGATACTATCTCGAAAAATCAAGATAGAGATATTGATAAAGAATATCATCCACTTCTAGTTTCATTGTATGATCCACAGACCCTTAAGAATCTCTATTTGCTTAGAGATTATATAAAAAACATAGAAATTAATGAATACAAACTTTTCTTTGAACTTGCTTTAAGTCAAACATTGCATAAATCAGCATTGCACCCCATTGCTGTTCCTTATATTGTCAGGTCAAAGAATTTATCTCATTCTGGTGATGCAATAGGTAAATTTACGACTATTGTGTACAAGATGCTTAATGACTTAGAAACAGTGAAGGGAATAAAAAGAACAGCATTGGTATATCATGACGACTCTAGGTATAAGAACGCAAAGATAAAGGATGGGAGCTGCGATATGTGTATAACATCGCCTCCATACCTTAATAATTTAGATTATGGAGAAGTATCAAAAGTACATACGCATTTTTTTGGCTATACAAATAACTGGCATGATATAACTGAAAAGGTTAGAAAACATCTTGTAACAGGTTCTACAACTCATTATGTTGACTCTGAATTTAAAATGGATGAGTTCTTACAGACAGAGTTCGCTTCAAAAAATGAAGATTTAATAAAAGATTTGCTACCAAAGTATGAAATTCTTTGTGCTGAAGCAAAGAAGAGGAAAGGCAAGAAGAGCTTTAATATCCTGATGATGGAATACTTTAGAGACATGTATAATGTTCTAAAAGAGATGCGCAGAGTATTAAAAACTCAATCTCCTGCCTATTTAATTTTAGGTGACTCTGCGCCTTATGGCGTGTTCATACCAACTACTAAATATCTGGGAGAACTGGCTGAATCTGCGGGATTTGAAGATTACAATATAATAAAAATTAGAAGCAGAGGTCACAAATGGAAGAATCTTTCCCACAGGCACAATGTAGAACTCTCTGAAAATATTTTGATTTTACACTAATGACAATAGACACAAATCTTGATAACTGTATTAAAAAGGAGCTTGTTCCTATTCAATCAGCCTCCAAAAAAGGTTGGGGATATTCTTTTGTGTATAATTTAAGAGATTTAAGGGATATTTACTTGTTGCTTAGTCAAAATATTGGAAAAAGTATTCAAGAACTATTGGATATTTGTAAAAAATACAACTTAATATCAGAAAGTGGAAAAGATTGGACGGCAAGGAATCTATTGGAAATTGTGAATGCTTGGATTAATTTTGGATATGTAAGATCTATCAAGCATGGCTATATCATAATTAGACAAGCTGAGTTTAACAGTGATGTCAATATGCCATTGGATGATAATGATAAAAAAATATTTTTGAAAATATATTTTGAATATTATAAATTCAAGGAATTTCATTCTCTTTTTAGCACAAATAGAACAGAAAAGCGATTAGATGGCTTTGTTTATGCCTTTTCGCAAGGTATACGTTTTGTAAATAATTTTTTTGTTCCTCGAACAGATACTTTATGGACTATAAATAATAGCCACAAAGATATGATGCGATTTTGGGATGTATATACAAGTTGGGGAATAAAACTGAATGTTTTAGATAAGCTTAATCTTTTTGCATTTGATATTATGACAATCGATGAAAGACTCCGCAATTCTAATATGATTTATTATGTAAATGAAATGTCTAAAGATTTTTCAATTATTGAATATATTAAGAATTCGATGTCTGAATCTTATCTATCTATTATTTCTATTGAACGTCAACTTGTATGGAAATACCATTTTAAAATTGATGATATTAAAAACAGAATAGTTAAAGAATGTGAACATCCTAATTCAAGTTACAGGATGCAAAGTACATCATCAAATTTCATCAGGCGGAATGACCATAGGTATTATCCCATGGTTAACAACACTTATATATCTCATCTTTTAAAGGTTTAATTATGGCAACTATAGATATACTCAATCAAATAAAAGCAGGTTCAAATATTGAAAACAAACTTTCTGAGAAGTTTGGTCTCAATCTTAATCCCTTCCCAAAATCTGGGATAGCCAATATTTCCGACCCAGATCAAGTTTTGGAAAACTTTGGTCCTGTTAATAAAGATGTTCGGGATTATGTAGTTAACTACATGAAAGACGCACTTTCCAATAGTGGAGTTGGGAAGCGTGACAAATATGTCAGTCTTGTCATTAGAGGCGAATATGGTAGTGGGAAAACTCAGCTTCTTATGTACATGAGATATGTGTTTTCACAACTTGACACGGAAGGCTTTCATCCTTATGTCATCTATATAGATAATCCTGGGCTCTCTATATCTGAGCTGATTGGCAATGTCGTTTCTCAAATAGGCGTAGAAAATTTCAGAAGATACCTTTGGGATGCATATTTGTCTTATCTTGATGGAAAGAGAAATGATTCCGACTCAACCAGAAAACAGATTCTACTGTCAAATATTCAAGATAAATTATCTGATGGTCATGGTACTTTGTTCCCGGAATTAACAGAAATAAATTGGGAAGAGTCTATATTGAGCTATAAGATGTTAATGGATAAAGTAATTCATAACACCACAAAAGCTCAACAGAAAGAGATTTCTGAGATCATCAGAACAAGTATGTCTGAATGCTTTCTTGAAATATTTAAGCATTCAACTGTAGTGGACTACTTCTACAACATTGTTGTGGAAAATATAAGCATGCTTAAATCTTGGGATGCTATTGTTGGTGGATCTATAAAAAACATGGATAAAAATGTTGTGTATATTCTCAATGCCATCGTAAATATAATAAAGAATTACCTTCATCGTACAGACTTTATCATCTTGGTGGATGAGTTTGAAGAGATTGCAACGGGAAGGTTAAAGGAGGCTGATCTTGATAACTACCTACGTAATTTAAGGGCTCTCATTGATAAGGAAAGACAATGGTGTTCAGTATTTGCTATGACAGGACAAGCTTTTAAAAAGATTCAACAGGTATCCCCACCATTAGCTTCAAGGATTGGGGACAGATGCGTTGATTTAAAACCTTTTAATTTTGAAGAATTTAAAAAGGTCGTTGCCAATTATCTTAATCTTGCAAGAGAGAAAAGATTAGATTCGATATTTCCTTTTACAGAGGAGGCTCTGAAATCAATGTTAGAAACAAAGAATACTTTGCTTGAAGGATCTCCGCGTTATCTTCTCAAGAACTGTTACCTGCTACTTCAAAGAGCAGCAGAAGATCTGGCAAAAGGTCAAAGTATTGACGCAACTTTTGTGAAAAAATATATGTCTGATTCTTTAAAATAATTTTAAATGGATTACTTTATTGATCCAAGATATAGGATAAACATATTTTTAGATACAAATATCTTGGCTGATTATATACTGCAAACAGACGATAGCATTAACCTTATAAAAAGTTTAAGATGGTTGGCTCATTGTGATTTTGTAAACTTAATGTCTTCTCATTTTGTTGAGTATGAGTTGACAGAGGTGCTTAAAACACAATATTTTTTTTCAAAGCTTAATGGTCGCTTTGCGACTAAAAAAGAGAAGGGAGCATTTAAGAGAGATTGGACACTGAATAATACATCATATCTGGTTTACAAAAACGAGATAAAATCTCAGGTTCAAAGAGGTATCTCAAAAGTCCAAGAAGATTTGGATTTTGATTTCAACAAGCTCGAATTACATAAAGGCATAATAGATCCTACTTGTGATATTTGTCTTTCAAGTAGAGTCTCGAAAGAAGATTGTTTAGTTTTAGTTTCAAGTATGTTTCCTGATGGAGGCAATGATGCTATTGATTTTTCAGGCTTACTTAGCAATGATTCAGATTATTCTTCTTTTTATGAGGAAAGTAAGGACGATATAAAATCAATTTTTAATAACTATGAACTTAAGATTCCTGTTTTCTTACCAGCTAAAACTTTAGTTTCTGATAGTGGCAAACAAATAAATCTTTATGGAAAAACATTAGGTGATGATGAAATTTATAAATTTTGGGAAAATCTTGTTTTAGGACTTATTAAAGAAAAGAATGCTGATAGTTTTTTAGGAGTAACTTATAATGAGAATCTTAGTAATGGAACTGCTGGTAAATGTTTGTACTTCGATGTTGCAGCAGAGAAGAATAGTTTCGAAGGGCATGATGCTATTGCTTTCGTTGCTAATGATTTGACATTTCAGAGAACTTTGTTACCGCCAGAAGGGAAATATTGGTGTATGGATAAACCAATAGAATTGCCTTATAATTTTGAAGGCGAACATAAAGTTTCCTTTCTTCCAAGAGAAAGCGATAACCTCACAACTGAAATGTTTGATAAGTTACGTGAAGCCGGCAATTATGTCTTCTATCACAATGAAAAATAATTTGACGAGCCAACATATAGGTAAAAGCCCCTACCCAATAGATTTGGATAGGGGCATTAGGATTATTTCTCTCCCTTACAATCACTTCTATTACTTCTAACATGAGCTGTGACATGGATCTTTTTCCCATTCTGTACTCTGTCATATTCAGGGATTCGATTGTATTTTCGTCCTTGAGAGTCTTTTGCCATAACATTGTTACTCGGCCTTTTCCGAGGATCTTAGATATTAATTACGATGTGGTGTCTTACCGATTCCACTACGGTCATGAATGAGCTCATTTACTCTCCACTTGGTACACGAACCAATTCGGTATCAACCCAGAAGGGCTCTGTTAGCTGATTACAAGCTCTACAGAGGGGAGTGATGTATACCTCGTTTCCTCCGAAAACTTTTTGTACATGTGCCCCTACAAGTTCATCGTGGTTCGTTTCATGGCACTTACCACAGTGACTTGCGCGATGCCCCACTTCATTTTCCCAATACTCGAGCCATGAAGACTCACCTGTTGATGGTTTAGACCATCTACTGCTGCCTACAACATTTTTTACTAATGTCATTTCTTAAAATTTTAAATTTAACTTTCCGTGATGGTTGACATCTTATCGATATCGTTTACAACGGCTACCTAAAATTAGCAATAAATATGCCAAATATAAAAATAGAGAAACATAAATATATTTGTCAATACGTTGAAGTAGAAATAAAATGTCTAAAGTATAAAATAGAAGTATAATAAAAAGATGCTCCTGCCATGATGACAGTTCATTAGTGCCAATTATGTTAAGTTCGACTATGACATAATGGCATATTTTATGCGAATTCACAAAATAGATACTAAATTATTAGGGCTTCAATTCGCTAATTTGGAATATTATTGTAACTTTGCATTTGGAAACAGCACTGTAATATGATACATGAATTAAAAATAATCAACTTCCGCTCTTTCAAAGATGAGGTAACGTTTAGCTTTGAGGCTAGTAAAGATAGTGGTTTGGAAGATAATTACGTCATGTCCATGAAAGACGGGACAAGACTATTGAGATTTGCTACAATTTTCGGTGCTAACGCAAGTGGTAAGTCAAATCTTCTTGAGGCATTTGAGTTCTTAAGACATTTCTGGAAGCACAAGCCAAAGGAT
>Ga0310695_10010442_pt1 | contig 13580 bp, 10 predicted proteins | sample RumenRJG_04DNA_FD_203882 | JGI IMG/M metagenome (GOLD analysis project Ga0310695, IMG submission 203882) | Bovine rumen microbial communities from Lethbridge, Alberta, Canada - RJG_04 (v2) (version 2) | ecosystem: Host-associated > Mammals > Digestive system > Stomach > Rumen | place: Canada...
AACCCAGCAGATCAGCGCCTACCAGGTGGAGGTCGCGGGGAAGAAGATCACATTCCTTGACACGCCCGGCCACGCGGCGTTCAGCGCGATGCGCGCGAGGGGCGCGCAGATCACGGACATCGCGGTCCTGATCATCGCCGCCGACGACGGCATCATGCCGCAGACCGAGGAGTGCATCACCGTCGCGCGCCAGGCAGGCGTGCAGATCATGGTCGCCATAACGAAGGCCGACAAGCCGACGGCGAACGTCGACAGGGTGAAGCAGCAGCTCCAGAAGCGCGGCCTGACCCCCGAGGACTGGGGCGGCGACATAATCTGCTGCCCGGTCTCCGGCATAACGGGGCAGGGCGTCGACGAGCTGCTCGAGAACATCCTCGTCCAGGCGGAGGTCCTCGAGCTCACGGCTAACCCCAACCGCCGCGCGAACGGCTACGTCATCGAGGCGGAGCTCCAGCAGGGCCTCGGCCCGTGCGCCACGCTGCTCGTGACGGGCGGCACGCTCAAGGTCGGCGACGCGATCCTCATCGGGGAGCATTTCGGAAAGGTCAGGGCGCTCATCGACGACCACGGCCGCCGCATCAAGGAGGCCCCGCCGGCGATGCCGGTCAAGGCGACGGGCCTCTCGGGCGTGCCGGACGCCGGCGCGGAGTTCCGCGTCATGCTCGACGAGAAGCGCGCCAGGACCCTCGCCGAGGAGGCCGCGCGCGAGCGCAAGGAGCAGGAGCTCTCCACCTCCAAGGCCGCCACGCTCGACGCCCTCATGAGCCGCATGGCGGCGGAGGGCAGGCGCGAGCTGAACGTCGTCGTCAAGTCGGACACCCAGGGCTCCCTCGAGGCGATCGTCGAGGCTCTGGGCCAGATCAAGAGCGAGAAGGTCTCGCTGCGCGTCATCGGCACCGGCACGGGCAACGTGTCGCTCACGGACGTCAAGTCCGCCGCCGCCGGCAACGCCATCATCGTCGGCTTCGACATATCGAACGACGCGGGCGTCCAGGGCCAGGCAAGGCACGACGGCGTGAAGATCAACTCCTTCAGGATCATCTACGAGCTGATCGACCACGTCAAGAACTGCATGCTCGACCTCCTGCCGCCGGAGTACAAGGAGGTCGTCCTCGGCCACGCGGAGATCAAGGCCATCTACGACATCGGCAAGCTCGGCAAGATCGCCGGCTCCCAGATGCTCGACGGCAAGCTCGTCGCGAAGGAGCACTTCCGCATCCTCAGGAAGCGCGAGCCGATCTGGGACGGCAAGGTGCAGACGCTGCGCCACTTCAAGGACGAGGTCAAGGAGGTCACCGGGCAGCAGGAGTGCGGCGTGTGCTTCGCGGGCTACGAGCAGTTCGCGGAGGGCGACGTCATCGAATGCTACCAGATGGAGCAGCTGCCGAGGAGCCTGTGACGGGAATCTTCAGGCAAGGGCACATTCACAACAAGGAGAATAGATGGGAGAGTTGGAGGAATCGTCGAGGCTCACGCTCGACTTCACAAAGCTGGAGAAGGTCGGCGCGCAGGTCGCCGCCACCAGGGCGCAGGGAGGCGCGGAGCACGACCCCGGCGTCATCCCCGTGGCGGTGCAGAACGCCGACACGAAGGAGGTCATCCTCGTCGCGTACACGAACGAGTTCGCGATGAGGGAGAGCTTCGCGAAGAGGAAGCTGGTCCTCTGGTCCACGAGCCGCAACAAGCTGTGGTTCAAGGGCGAGACGAGCGGGGAGACGTTCGACCTCCTGGAGGCGTACGTCAACTGCGAGCAGAATTCGCTTCTGTACGTCGTGAGGCCCTGCCGCGGCGGAATCTGCCACACGAAGAACAAGTCCGGCGCCCCGCGCAACTGCTACTACAGGAAGATTGATTTCGAGACGCTCGCGCTTACAAACGTAGACCCGTGAGAAACCCAGTCAAAGATTTCTAACGACTAATCACTAATCACTAACAACTAACAACAAACCACTATGATAGGTCAAGGCATAGTTCTGATGCTCGCCGGAATGGGCATCGTGTACATGTTCCTCGCGGTGCTGATCGCAGTCACGAAGGTGTCAATGAATGGCATAGCGAGGTTCGATTCGATTCTTCCCCAGGACGCCCCCAAGAAGAAGGCGTCCGTCGCAAAGGCGTCCGACGACGACGCCAACGTCGCGCTGGCGATAGCCGTCGCCATGAACGGCTAGTGCCAGGGGGTGCGCCAGTTGACCCTGCAGTCTAGAAACCTAGGAACCTAGAATACTAGAAGCGTGGAAAACCAGAGCGGTCGATGGCTGCACCCAGGACAGTAATTTCCGACAATCAACGAAAACAAACAAGGATCAAACGAAAATGGCAAAGAAAACGGTAAAGTACATGCTAACGGCGTTTCGCGACGGCTTCCAGAGCGTGGTCGGCGCGCGCGTCCTTTCAAAGGATTTTCTCCCCTGCGTGGAGGAGGCCTACGCGGCGGGCGTCCGCTGGTTCGAGGCGGGCGGCGGCGCCAGGTTCCAGAGCTGCTACTTCTACTGCCAGGAGGATGCCTTCGACGTGATGGACGCCTTCCGCAAGGCGGCCCCCGACGCGGACCTCCAGACGCTCTCGCGCGGCGTGAACGTCGTCGGCCTCGAGTCCCAGTCGAGCGACATGATCAAGCTCCACGCCCAGATGTTCAAGAAGCACGGCATGAGCTCGATCCGCAACTTCGACGCGCTCAACGACGTCAACAACCTCAAGTGGTCCGGCCAGTGCATCCACGACGCGGGCCTCAATCACGAAGTCGTCGTCACGATGATGGGCCTGCCGCCCGGCATCGACAACAAGGGCACGCACACGCCCGAGTTCTACCGCGACCGCCTGAAGATGATCATGGACGCGGGCATCCCGTTCGACCGCGTGGCGTTCAAGGACGCGTCCGGCACCTCCACGCCCGCGACCGTCTACAACACGATGAAGCTCGCCCGCAAGCTGCTCGGCGACAAGGTCCACATCCAGTTCCACTCGCACGAGACGGCCGGCAACGGCGTCGCCTGCTACCTCGCGGCCCTCAAGGGCGGGGCGGACGGCATCGACCTCTCGATGGCCCCGATGAGCGGCGGCACCTGCCAGCCCGACATCATCACGATGTGGCACTGCCTCGACGGCGATCCCGACTTCCAGTTCGACTTTGACATCAACAAGATCAAGAAGGCCGAGGACTCCTTCAAGAACGCGATGAAGAAGTACTTCCTCCCGCCGGAGGCGATGAACGTGAACCCGCAGATCGTGTGGTCGCCCATGCCGGGCGGCGCGCTCACCGCGAACACGCAGATGCTTCGCGACAACAACATGATGGACAAGTACGACGACATGATCGCGGAGATGTACGACTGCGTGCGCCTTGGCGGCTTCGGCACGTCGGTGACGCCCGTCTCGCAGTTCTACGCGCAGCAGGCGATCCAGAACGTCATGTTCGGCAAGTTCAAGAAGTTCGCCCCGGGCTACGCGAAGATGGTTCTCGGCTACTTCGGCAAGACGCCCGTTCCGCCGGACCCCGTGATCGTCAAGAAGGCGAGCGAGTTCATGGCGTCGAGCGACCTCAACAGGGCGTACTCCACGCCCACCACCAAGACGGTGCTAGAGATGAACGACGCCGACCCGAAGAAGGGCGGCGCGGTCGCGAAGAAGATGCTCGAGGACGCGGGTCTCCCGATCACCGACGAGAACGTGTTCATCGCCGCGAGCTGCAAGGAGAAGGGCATCCTCTTCCTCAAGGATCCGTCCAAGGCGCCGATGGGCTGCCGCTTCGCCGAGGAGGCAAAGCCCGCCGCCGGCAAGGGAGGCCCTGTGACCGTCACGATCAACGGCAAGGCGTACGGCGTCGAGATCAAGGGCGACGGCAAGGCCGTCGTCAACGGCAAGCCGGTCGACTTCAAGGCCGAGGCCGGAATCAAGGCGGCGGCTCCGGCCGCCGCGGCGCCCGCAGGCGGACAGGAGGTTAAGGCCCCCGTTCCCGGCACGGTTCTTCGCGTCACCGCCGCGAGCGGCACCAAGGTCGCGAAGGGCGACGAGATCCTCGTGATGGACGTCATGAAGATGGAGACGCCGGTGGCCGCGCCGTGCGACGGCACCGTCACAGTCATGGTCAACGCCACCGACAAGGTCGCGACCGGCGACGTGCTCGCGGTAATCGGGTAATGGGCAAGAGACGATAGACGCGAGACGCGGATCGATCGTCTCGTGCCTTGCGTCTGTCGTCAAGCAAAGGGCAAATCAATGAAACGCTATCTTACAGCACTGTTAATGGCCTTCTGCGTGGTTGGCGCACAGGCGGCGGAAGCCGGCGACGAGACCGGCGCCGCGCCGTGGCGCGCGACGCTCGGGAAGGTCAAGGACCTCGGCGGCGACACCGGCATTGCGGGCTTCGTGCGCAAGGGCGCGCCCGACTACATCACCGGCAAGTTCGAGAAGAAGAACGCCGACGGCACATGGGCGGACCGCCCCGCCGGGCCTGAGCAGGGGAAGAAATACGGAACTGCCGACCGCGTGGCGTTCGCCAACCGCAACGGCTACTGGGTCGTCGACGAGGCGCAGGCGAAGGGCGCGTCTACCGAAAGGCACCAGGTCAAGGTCGGCGAGTGGATCGGCGGCTACTTCGACGACAAGGGCCGCTTCGTCGCGGGGCACGAGGTCAAGACGCTCTTCGGAATGCCATACGGCGTCGGGCAGCTCATCATGATCCCGCTCTGCCTCATCATGATGTACCTCGCCATCGTGAAGGGCTTCGAGCCCCTCCTGCTGCTGCCGATCGGCTTCGGCGGCCTTCTCGCGAACTGCCCGCTCGCCGGCGTCACGGCGCCGGCGATGATGCACGACGGCGTGATAACGTTCCTCGAAAGCGGCATCCCCGTGATGCAGGGCGGCATCGTCGAGCCAGGAGGGTTCCTCCACTACTTCTTCGCATTCGGCATCGACACGGGAGTCTTCCCGATCATGATCTTCATGGGCGTGGGCGCGATGACCGACTTCGGGCCGCTGATCGCGAACCCGAAGATGGCGCTTCTCGGCGGCGCCGCGCAGTTCGGCATCTTCTTCGCGCTCTTCGGCGCGCTTGGCCTCGCGACGGCGTTCCCGGGCTTCTTCGGCGACGTCATCCCGGTCAAGGCGGCGGCTTCCATCGGCATAATCGGCGGCGCCGACGGCCCGACGGCCATCTGGCTCACGAGCCGCCTCGCCCCTGACCTCCTCGGCGCGATCGCCGTAGCGGCGTACAGCTACATGGCGCTGGTGCCGATCATCCAGCCGCCGATCATGAACGCTCTCACGACCAAGAGCGAGAGGCTCATCAAGATGCCGCCGCTCCGCGAGGTCAAGAAGATCGAGAAGATCTGCTTCCCGCTCATCGTGCTTCTCCTGTGCGCGATCCTGCTTCCGTCGGCCGTGCCGCTCATCGGCGCGCTGATGCTCGGCAACCTCGCCAAGGAGGCTGGCCCCTCGGTGGCGCGCATCTCGGACACGATGTCCAACGCGCTCATCAACATAGTCACGATCATGCTCGGCCTTTCCGTCGGCTCGAAGCTCGCCTGCGAGAAGTTCCTCTCCGGCACGACGCTCGGCATCCTGGCCCTGGGCCTCTGCGCGTTCTGCGTCGGCACCGCGGCGGGCGTGTTGATGGCGAAGCTGATGAACGTCTTCTCGAAGGAGAAGGTCAACCCGCTCATCGGCTCGGCGGGCGTCTCGGCCGTCCCGATGGCCGCGCGCGTCTCGAACAAGGTGTCGCTCCAGAACGACCCGGCGAACTTCATCCTCATGCAGGCGATGGGCCCGAACGTCTCGGGCGTCATCGGGTCGGCGGTCGTCGCGGGCGTCCTCTACACGCTGTGCAGGTGACGGCGGCGAACGGAAGGTGGAAAACAAGCCTTTGTTGTGGTATAATCTGAATTGAACGCGGAGGGCCGGGAGGCCGCCGCAGGAAACAAAAAAACAAAACGGGAGACCGAAATGGGCGAAGTCATAGGAGCGGGAGAGCTGCACAAGGGAGTCAAGCTTCTCATAGACGGGGAGCCGTGGGAGATCACGGAGTTCTCGTTCTCCAAGCCGGGCAAGGGCCAGGCCATCTACAACTGCAAGCTGCGCAACATGATGTCGGGCGGCGGCATGACGAAGAGCTACCGCTCGGGCGACAAGTTCGAGAAGCCGGAGCTCGTCCAGCAGTCCGTCACGTATTCGTACGACGACGGCACGGCGTTCGTGTTCACGGACGAGAACTTCGAGGAGATCCGCGTCAGCTATGAAGTGATGGGCGACAAGAAGTACTTCCTGATGGACGAGATGGAGGTCAAGGCGCTCTTCTTCAACGACAAGGTCATCGGCGTCGACCTTCCGCAGCTCGTGGAGCGCAAGGTCATCAAGGTCGAGCCCGGCGTGAAGGGCAACACGGCGTCCGGCAAGGTGACGAAGCCCGCGACCGTCGAGGGCGGCTACATCTGCCCCGTCCCGCTCTTCATCAACGAAGGCGACCTCATCAGGATCAACACCGAGACCGGCGAGTACAACGACCGCATCTCCACCAAGTGACGCGGCCCCGGCGGGCGGCTCCTGCGCGGGCCGTCCCCGGGCGGTGGGGTGTTGAGGCGTCTGCATCCCCGGCGGCCGAGTCCGCTGGTGCGCGGGCGCCGGCTGCGCGCGGTAATGTAAATGAGGATGAGTTTCGCTGAAGAGGAAACAACCATGACAACTGATGCAACAACTCTTGCCACCCGGGCGCAACCGCGCCCGCTTTCAAGAGTGCCGCGCGGTTGCGCGGCGAGAGAAGAAGTTGTTTTACATGTTGTTCCGGTTGTTTTCCAGAAGAACTTATAGGCAAGCAAAGAGGGGTTGGAATGCAATGAAAGACAAGATGTCGAATTTCCGCTGGATCATCTGTTCGCTGCTGTTCTTCGCGACGACGGTGAACTACCTCGACAGGCAGGTCCTGTCGCTCACGTACAAGGACTTCATCGCGCCGGTGTTCGGCTGGTCCGACAAGGACTACGGCACGATCACCGCCGTCTTCTCGATCGTCTACGCGATATGCAACCTCTTCGCCGGGAAGTTCATAGACAGGCTTGGCACGAAGAAGGGGTATCTCTGGGCGATCTTCATCTGGTCGCTGGGCGCGTGCCTCCACGCCGCGTGCGGCGCCGGGACCTCGGCGCTGAAGGCCGTCGGGTTCCTCGGCATGATGGGCATCACGACGTCCGTCTGGCTCTTCCTCGCCTGCCGCGCGGTCCTCGCCCTCGGCGAGGCCGGCAACTTCCCCGCGGCGATCAAGGTGACGGCGGAGTACTTCCCGAAGAAGGACCGCGCGTTCGCGACGTCGATCTTCAACTCGGGCTCGTCCGTCGGCGCGCTCGCGGCGCCGCTCTCCATCCCGCTGATCGCAAAGTTCTGCGGATGGGAGATGTCGTTCATCATCATCGGCGCGCTTGGCTTCATCTGGATGGGCTTCTGGATGTGGCTGTACAGGCACCCGGAGGAGAACCCGCACGTCAACGCGGCGGAGCTGGCCTACATCAACCAGGACGACGCGGAGGACGCCGCCGCGAAGGCCGCCGCCTCCGCCGCCGAGCAGGGCCCCAAGATCAGCTACCTCAAGGCGTTCTCGCTCAGGCAGACATGGTCGCTCGTCCTCGGGCGCTTCCTCACTGACGGCGTCTGGTGGTTCTTCCTCTTCTGGACGCCTAGCTACTTCTCGGACCAGTTCGGCTACAAGAGCTCCTCGGGGATGGGCATGGCGCTCATCTTCACGCTCTACGCGATCGTCACGTTCGTCTCGATCTACCTGTGCAAGCTCCCCACCTACATGGTCGACAAGCGCGGCATGAACCCGTACGAGGGGCGCATGATCGCGATGTTCCTCTTCGCGTGCTTCCCGCTTCTCGCGCTGGGCGCGCAGCCGCTTGGGGCGTACACCGCGTGGTGGCCGGCGATCCTCATCGGCTTCGCCTGCGCCGGGCACCAGGCGTGGAGCGCGAACATCTACTCCGTCGTCGGCGACATGTTCCCGAAGTCGACGATCGGCACGCTGACGGGCATTGCGCAGTTCGCGGCGGGCTGCGGGAGCTTCCTCGTCAACAAGTGCGCAGGCAACCTCTTCACACACGCCGCCGGCGCGTTCAAGCTCGCCGGGGTCGACAATCCCGTCGAGCTTTCGCCGGTCCAGATCGCGAAGGCGTTCGTCCCGCAGGGCGTGAACATCCCGACGGGCGCCGACGTGGGGACGATCGTCAACGCCATAGAGAAGGCGGGCCAGCAGGTCCCCGACGTCATCAAGGCCGTCCACCAGACGGGCGTCTCGGCGCAGGACATGGTCGCGGCGGTGGTCAACGCGGGCGGCGAGATCACGACCGCCCCCATGCAGTTCCTCGGTTACACCGGCAAGCCGGCGGGGTACTGCATCGTCTTCGGGTACTGCGCGGTCGCGTACATCGTCGGCTGGCTCTTCATGAAGACGCTCGTGCCGAAGTACAGGAAGGTTGAGCTGTAGCGGCCGTTCGCAGGCCGTTGGTCACTGTGAAGAAAGGACGGAAACATGAAGCAGGGATGGCGCTGGTATGGTGACGCGGACGCGATCACCTTGAGGGAAATCCGCCAGGCGGGCGTGACGGACGTCGTCGCCGCGCTCTATGAGCGCAGGCCGGGCGAGGTGTGGCCGCTCGCCGAGATCAGGGCGCGGGCGAAGAAGGTGAAGGACGCCGGCATGACGTGGTCCGTCGTCGAGTCCGTCCCGATCCACGAGGACATCAAGAAGCACACCGGCGACTACCTCAAGTACGTCGCGAACTACAAGCAGACTCTGCGCAACCTCGCGAAGTGCGGCATCAAGACCGTCTGCTACAACTTCATGCCTGTCCTGGACTGGACTCGCTCGAACCTGAAGTACGCGCTCGCCGACGGCTCCACCTGCCTCGAGTACAACGAGTACGAGCTCGCGGGCTTCGACCTCTTCTACCTGAAGCGCCCCGGCGCGGAGAGGGAGTACGACGCCCGGACAAAGGCGCGCGCGAAGAAGGTGTGGGCGAAGCTCGACAATGCCGGGCGCAAGCGCGTGGCGGACTCCGTCCTCTGCGGGCTCCCCGGGACGGTCGATGACCTGACGCCCGAGGAGTTCCTCGCGCAGCTCAAGACGTACGAGGGGATCGACGACGCGAAGCTCCGCGAGAACATGTATTGGTTCCTCAACGAGATCTCGCCGATCCTCGAGGAGACGGGCGTCAACATGTGCATCCATCCCGACGACCCGCCGCATCCCATCTTCGGCCTCCCGCGCATCCTCTCCAACGCGAAGGACATCGCGGAGATGTACAGGAAGTGCCCATCGAAGCACGTGGGCCTCACGCTCTGCACGGGCTCCCTCGGCGGCGACCCGAAGAACGACGCGGTCGAGATCATGAAGAAGTTCGGCCGCCGCGTCTACTTCTGCCACTTCCGCAACCTCGAGTACACCGACGACGGGATCTTCCACGAGTCGCAGTGCCACCTCTGCGGGCAGACGGACATCCCGAGGCTCTTCGAGGAGTTTCTCAAGGAGGAGAGGCGCCGCGGCGAGAAGATCGTCGTCCGCCCCGACCACGGGCGCTACCTCGAGATCGACGGACTGCTCGCCAAGGCCAAGGGCAAGGACTGCTACTGCGGCTACAGCTACGGCGGCAGGCTCATCGGACTCGCCGAGCTGCGCGGGCTGGAGATCGGCCTCAAGTACGCGAAGAAGGGGCTGTGAGCGACGTCCAGGAGAGAATGGCGCATCTCGTTGCGGAGATAAACCGCAACGACCGGCTGTACTACGTCGAGGCGCGCCCCGTCATCTCCGACGCCGAATACGACGCGATGTACGAGGAGCTCCTCGCCCTTGAGCGGGAGCACCCCGAGTTCAAGGACCCCAACTCGCCGACGCTCCGGGTGAGCGGCGAGCCGATATCCGGCTTTGCGCAGGTGCGCCACTCGCCGCCTATGAAGTCGCTCGACAAGTGCTACGAGAAGGGCGACCTCATGCAGTTCGACGCGTTCCTCTCGCGCGAGATGCCGTCGGGCGCGAAGTGGCGGTACGTCGTCGAGCCGAAGGTGGACGGGGTGTCGATGTCGCTCCTCTACGAAGACCGCCGCCTGGTCCGCGCCGCGACGCGCGGCAACGGAGAGGTCGGCGACGACGTGACGCAGAACGTGAGGACGATCCGCTCGATTCCGAAGACGCTCCCCGACGACGCGCCGGACGAGATAGAGGTTCGCGGCGAGGTGTACATGACGCGCGACGGCTTCGCCCGCCTCAACGCCGCGCTGGAGGAGTCCGGCGGCGAGGCTTTCATGAACCCGCGCAACGCGTGCGCCGGGTCGCTGAAGCTCCTCGACCCCAAGGTCGTGGCGGGGCGTCCGCTCGACATGGTCGTCTACAACTCCGGCGGCGTCGGGTGCGACGGCTTCGCGACTCACGAGGAGATGATCGCGGCGTTCGCGAGATGGGGCCTGCCCGTCTCGCCGTGGATCAGGGTCGTGGACGGCATGGAGGCGGCGCTCGCCGCCATAGACGAGCTTGGCGGACGCCGTCACGGCTTCCGCTTCGAGATCGACGGCGCGGTCCTCAAGGTCAACGAACGCTCGCTCTACGACGCCCTCGGCGCGACTGCGCATTCGCCGCGCTGGGCGAGGGCGTACAAGTACGCGCCTGAGCGCGCGGAGACCGTCCTGCGCGCGATAACGGTGCAGGTCGGGCGCACGGGCGTGCTGACGCCCGTCGCGGAGCTGGAGCCTGTCGAGCTGGCGGGCAGCGTCATCTCCCGCGCAACCCTCCACAACGCCGAGCAGATTGCCGCGCAGGACATACGCGTCGGCGACCATGTGTGGCTTGTGAAGGCCGGGGACGTGATCCCCGCGATCGACGGCGTCATCAAGGAGAAGCGCCAGGAGGGCTCGGCGCCCTACGTGTTCCCGGCGGTCTGCCCCGTGTGCGGCGCGGCGGCCGAGCGCGTCGACGGAGAGGTTGCCATGCGATGCCGCAACCCCGGCTGCCCCGCGCAGCTCCAGCGCCGCCTCGAGCATTTCGCGAGCCGCAACGCGCTCGACATAAAGGCGCTCGGGGGGCGCATCGCCGACATCCTCGTTGAGAAGGGCATTGTCCGCGACCCGCTCGACCTCTTCACGCTCGACTACGCCGCGCTCGCGGAACTAAACGTCGGCGAGGACGGCGCGCCGCGCAAGTTCGGCAGGAACGCCGCCGTGATGCGCGAGGCGGTCGATGCCGCGCGGGCCCTTCCGCTCGACCGCTGGCTCTTCGCGATCGGGATCCCGCAGGTGGGCGCGACGGTCGCGAAGGACATCGCCGCCGAGCACGAGAGGTTCAGCGACCTGGCGGACAGCCCCGTGCTGAGGAACGTCATCGAGAACGACGCCAAGAAGGGCAGGGAGCGCAAGATCCTCGAGATCAAGGTCGAGGCGGCGAAGGCCGTGCTGGGCTTCTTCGCGGGCGAGTACGGCAAGGCGTTCCTCGCGCGCATGCTCTCGCTGGGCATCGACCCGCGCCGCGCGGAGCGCGAGCAGGTCGCGACCGCCGGCCCGCTCGCCGGCGCCGGATGCGTCCTCACTGGCACGCTCTCCAGGCCCCGCGGCGAGTACGCGGCGATGATCGAGAAGGCGGGCGGCATCGTGCAGGGCGCGGTGACGTCGAAGACGCGCTACCTGATCGCCGGCGCCAACGTCGGCGCGACGAAGACGGCAAAGGCGCGCGCTCTCGGCACAGAGGTCATCGACGAGGCCAGGCTGCTGGAGCTCCTCGGCGCGGCGGCGCAGGCGGCGCCGGAAGACGCGTCGCCGGACGCCGCAGACGAGGAGCCGGCGGCGGTTCGGCAGCAGACGCTGTTTTGACAGACAAGGCAACAACCACAAAAAGGAAAGGCAGGAAAAATGAAAGCCACGATTGAAACCACGATGGGCACGATATCACTTGAGCTCGACGAGGCGAAGGCCCCTGCGACGGTGAAGAACTTCGTGGAGTACGCGAACTCTGGCCACTACGACGGCACGATCTTCCACCGCGTCATAGACGGATTCATGATCCAGGGCGGCGGCTTCACCAAGTCGATGGACCAGAAGCCCACGCGCGAGCCTATAATGAACGAGGCCATGAACGGGCTCAAGAACCTTCGCGGCACCATCGCGATGGCCAGGACGATGGTCGTCGACTCCGCTACGAGCCAGTTCTTCATCAACCTCGTGGACAACGCGTTCCTCGACTTCACCAACCCGACGCCGCAGGGATTCGGCTACGCCGTGTTCGGGAAAGTCACCGACGGAATGGACGTCGTGGACGCCATCGCGAAGGTCAAGACAGGCTTCAGCGGGCCCCACCAGAACGTCCCGGAGGAGCCCGTGGTGATCCGCAAGGTGAAAATCGGCTGAAGATAACACTTGCCAAATTCGGAGAAAAATCATATAATTACATCATCGAACATATAAGGAGCCTCCAGACATGAAGAAGACAATATCGCTCGTAGCGGTTCTTTCGCTCGCCTTCGCGGCGTATGCGGAGGACAAGGAAGAGAAGGACGACAACGACAACCTCGAAGAGGTGTACGCCATCGCGGACGCGCCCGCCGCCCCGCGCAAGAAGACGGCCGCATGGCCGGCGTTCTTCGCGTTGTGCGAGCTGCCGGCCACGCCGGACCTCATCGGCCTGCGCGTGACGATTCCCTTCTCCACGAAGCAGGAGAGCGTCACCGGGTTCGATGTCGGCCTCTGGGGCCGCGCGCAGTACTTCGAGGGCCTTCAGCTCAACGCCCTCAGGAACGATGTGAAGGACCAGCTCACCGGCTTCCAGGTCGGCCTCTACAACTCCGCCGTGCAGGCAGACCTCTTCGGCGTGCAGTTCGGCCTCTGGAACGAGACTGGGTCGCTTCGCGGCGTCCAGGCGGGTCTCGTGAACACCGTCGGCTCGATGCAGGGCGTACAGATCGGCATCATCAACCGCGCCGAGGAGCTGTACGGCTTCCAGCTCGGAATCATCAACGTCATCCGCGACGCGGAAGTCGCCTTCTTCCCGATTGTAAACATCGGGTTCTAAGATCGGGTAGACGATGGTTATAAGACCCTTCGCGGCCCTCAGGCCGAATGTACCGGACGCGGCCAAGGTCGCGTCCGTTCCTTATGATGTGGTGGACACGGCGGAGGCGAAGGCCCTCGCCGAGGGGAATCCGAAGAGCTTCCTCCACGTGTCGCGTCCTGAGATCGACCTCGCCGCGGGGACGAAGCCGGACTCCCCGGAGGCGTACGCGCAGGCGCGCAGGGCGCTCGACGCCTTCGTCGCGGACGGGACTCTCGTGCGCGACGAGGAGCCGTGGTTCTACGCCTACCGCCAGACGATGGGATCGCATTCGCAGACTGGCATCGTGGCGACATTCGACACCAAGGACTACCTCTCGGGCGTGCTGAAGCAGCACGAGAAGACGCGCAAGGACAAGGAGGACGACAGAACGCGCCACATCGAGGTCCTCGGCGCGCACACGGGTCCGGCGTTCCTCGCCTACCGCGACGACCGCGGGGTGGACGAGGTCGTCGCCGCGGCGTGCCGCGAAGAGCCGCTCTACGACTTCACGGCGGACGACGGCGTG
>Ga0310695_10010444_pt1 | contig 13575 bp, 7 predicted proteins | sample RumenRJG_04DNA_FD_203882 | JGI IMG/M metagenome (GOLD analysis project Ga0310695, IMG submission 203882) | Bovine rumen microbial communities from Lethbridge, Alberta, Canada - RJG_04 (v2) (version 2) | ecosystem: Host-associated > Mammals > Digestive system > Stomach > Rumen | place: Canada...
GCTGTTTATGAACTGCGAACTGGGCGCACACATACGTCCCGAAGGTTGGCATCACTGGGAGAAGCATCGCGAGCAGACCGCCCGCTACCTGGAGTACAACAATCGCGGTGCAGGCTATCAGCCCAAACAGCGCGTAAGTTGGAGCCGCCAACTCACCAAGAAAGAGGCCAGTGCCATCACATTAGAGAAAGTATTCACAAAATCCAACACATGGACTCCACTCCTATAAATATAATAAGGTATATATATGAAAAAATTACTATTACTAGTTTTAACCTGTCTGCTGTCGGCTTCGGTTTCGGCCCAGGAGCGTCCGCTGTGGATGCGCTACTGCGCTATCTCGCCCGATGGTAAGACAATAGTGTTTTCTTACAAGGGCGACCTGTTTACCGTGCCCGTAACTGGTGGCACAGCAAAACAGCTCACCACCAATCCCGCATACGATTCCAACCCCGTGTGGAGTCCCGACGGCAGCAAGATAGCTTTTGCTTCCGACCGCGAGGACTGCACCAACATCTGGATTGTATCGAAGGATGGCGGCGAACCAAAACAGGTTACCACAAGCAGTCACTTCAAGACGATACTGACGTTCACCGACAACGATCACGTGCTGTTCAGCATGGCCGAAATGCCTAGTCTGCAGTCTATCATCCCCGGTATGGGGAAGTTCCCACAGATATATGAGGTAAGCATCAAGGGTGATCGTCCACGTATGTATAATGCCCTGCCTATGGCTGATATCAACATCAACCGTAAGACAGGCGACATCCTGTACCACGACATCAAGGGTAGCGAGGATATGTATCGCAAGCACCACAAGTCGCCAGTATGCCGCGATATCTGGATGCTGTCGAAGGGCAAGTACACAAAACTTACCGACTTTGAGGGCGAGGACCGCACTCCTGTGTGGACTGCCGACGGTAAGGGATACTATTACCTGAGCGAGCGCGACGGCAACTTCAACGTATGGTACCGCAGTCTGGATGGCACTCAGAACGTGCAGATAACTCAGCACAAGACCAATCCTGTGCGTTTCCTCACAGCTGCTGCCGACGGCACTCTGTGCTACGGATACGACGGTGAGATCTATACCGTACGTCAGGGCGGCAAGCCTCAGCGCGTAAACATCAGTATCGTTAGCGACCGCAACGACCGCGAACTGATTCAGGACGTGCTCAACAAGAATGTTACCGAGATATGTGCCTCGCCTAGCGGCAAGGAGGTTGCATTCATCGTTCACGGCGAGGTTTACGTAACTTCTGTAGACTACAAGACTACCATCCGTATCACCGATACTCCCGAGATGGAGCGCAACCTGAGCTTCTCACCTGACGGACGTAGCATCGCCTACGCCTCAGAGCGCGGCGGTTGCTGGAATATCTATCGCGCCACCATCAAGAACAAGGATGAGAAACAGTTTGCCTATGCTACCGACATCGTTGAGGAGCAGCTTACCAAGCAGAACCGCACTTCGTTCTATCCACGATTCAGTCCTGATGGTAAGGAACTGGCATTCTTCGAGGATCGCGGAACCATCCGCATCATCAACCTGGCTTCAAAACAGGTTCGCACTGTGATGGACGGCAAGAATCTCTTCTCATATTCTGATGGCGACATCGACTTTGAGTGGAGTCCCGACAGCCGTTGGCTGTTGGCCACATACTATGGCGACGGCGGTTATCACCACGATGATATCGCACTTATCGATGCATCGGGCAAGCAGAAGCCTTATAACCTCACCAACAGCGCATATGTAGACTTCAAGCCCCACTGGGCTCTCGGCGGAAAGGCTATGCTATTCAAGAGTAACCGCCGAGGATATAAGAATCATGGTGGACACGGATATCACAGCGATTTCTTCATCATGTTCTTCGACATCGATGCCTACGAGCGCTTTATGATGAACAAGGAGGAGAAGGCACTATACGACGAGGCTCACAAGCCTGCTAAGAAGAGTGATGATGGCGACAAGAAGACCGCCGACAAGAAATCTGCAGAGAAGAAGGCAGCTGTCGAGCCGTTGAAGTTCGACTTGGAAAACTGTCGCGACCGTGTGGTTCGACTTACAGCCCCCTCTACCCGTCTGGGCGACGCATTCCTCACACCTAAGGGCGACACTCTTATCTACGAGGCAGCCTTCGAAGACGGCTACGACCTGTATAAGTACGACCTGCTGGAGGACAAGAACGAACTGCTGCAGAAGGAAGTTGGAAAGGGTGACCTGCAGCCCGACAAGAAGTTCAAGAACCTCTTCGTGCTGAGCAAGGGTGGCATCAAGAAGATTGAGATAGCCAAGGGCAAACGTACCAACGTAGATTTCGAGGCTCAGTTCAACTACCGTCCTTATGCCGAGCGCAAGCATCTGTTTGAGCACATCTGGCGCCAGGTCGATGACAAGTTCTACCGCGCTGACCTGCATGGTGTAGACTGGGCCGGATACAAGAAGGTATACGAGAAGTTCCTGCCATATATCAACAACGAGTACGATTTCCGCGATATGTTGGCTGAGATGCTGGGCGAGCTTAACGCCTCGCACACAGGTGCCCGCTACTACGACCCGGTAAAATTCCGCACAGCATCGCTGGGTCTGTTCTATGACGAGAGTTACAAGGGCGACGGACTGAAGATTGCCGAAGTGGTTAAGGGCAGTCCGCTGGCTGTACGCAACACAGGCGTAAAGGCAGGTGACATCATCGAGGCTATCGACGGTACTCCTATCAAGAAGGGCGAGGATTACTATCCTCTGCTGGCAGGCAAGACCGGCAAGATGACACGTCTCACCATCAACGGCAAGAACATCAATGTTCGTCCTATCTCGCTCTCAGCCTTCAACAACCTGTTGTATAACCGTTGGGTAGAGCGCAACCGCCGTATGGTAGATAGCATCTCGGGCGGAAAGATAGCCTATGTACATATCTCATCGATGAACGGCGAGAAGTTCCGCAAGCTCTACGAGGAAATACTGAACGAGGACAACCGCGAGCGCGATGCAGTCATCGTTGACGAGCGCCACAACGGCGGCGGCTATCTGCACGATGATCTGTGCCACCTGCTTAGCGGCAAGCAGCACTCTCACTTCATCGCTCACGGCAAGTATCTCGGTGTTGAGCCTTCGGCTCAGTGGATCAAGCCATCATGCGTTCTGCTCTGCGAGGACGACTACAGTAATGCCTGTGGATTCCCCCGTCAGTATCAGGACATGAAGATAGGTAAGCTTATCGGTGCTCCTGTAGCTGGTACTTCTACCAGCGTATGGTGGGAGACACTTGTCAACGATATCGTATTCGGCATCCCACAGGTGGGCCGTATCGATGTTCGCGGCGACTACGGCGAGAACACCCAGCTTAATCCCGACATCGTGGTCTACAACTCTCCTGAGGATTACCTCACCGGTCGCGACCGTCAGTTGGAGCGCGCCGTACAGGAGATGCTGAAAGAAGGTGCAGCCTTCAAGGAGCAGCACAAACACGAGTTTGGAGGACACAAGAAATAAACAGTAATCCCCGCCGGTTGGCGGGGATTATTATTTTAAAGCAACTCTAACTGAGCTTTCAGTGCCAGCAGTTCTGTCCGCATGTCTATCAGCTCTTCCAGCACATCGGCCTTAGTATCGGCACCCTTACGGTTTTTCAACAGGATCTCGCGTGCAGCCGCAATCTTAAATCCGCGAACCTTCACCAGATTATGTATCAGTCGTATCTGTTCCAGATCCTTCTCCTGATACTGGCGTATCTTGGCTGGTCCTGAGGTCTTCGGCCTCAAGAATGTAAACTCTTGTTCCCAATAGCGCAAAGTGCTCTCGGGCAAGTCGAACATCTCAGACACCTCCTTTATGGAGTAGTAAGTCTTCAAATTCCTTTTAAGATTCAGTGCCATAATCTAATTATTTTGCCGCAAAGATAATCTTTTTCCACGAAATCACAAAGCATTTCCGAAAAAATGTGTAACTTTGCACCCCAAATAGTAAAATGTCAAATAGTAAAATTGATAAATAGTCAAGTAAGATGATGACAGCAAACGAGATTCGCGACTCATATAAGAAGTTTTTCGAGTCGAAACAGCACGCTATCGTTCCATCAGCTCCTATGGTTATCAAGGACGACCCAACGCTGATGTTTACGAATGCAGGTATGAACCAATGGAAAGATATCATTCTGGGTACACGCGACCCAGAGCCACGCCGTCGAGCGGATACCCAGAAGTGCCTGCGTGTTAGCGGTAAGCACAACGACCTCGAGGAAGTTGGCCACGATACATATCACCACACCATGTTCGAGATGCTCGGCAACTGGAGCTTCGGCGACTACTTCAAGGAGGGCGCCATCGATATGGCTTGGGAGTATCTGGTTGATGTGCTCAAGCTGAATCCTGAGGATCTCTATGTGACTGTATTCGAGGGTTCGCCCGAGGAGAATATCCCTCGCGACGACGAGGCTGCCAAGTACTGGGCTAAGCACGTTCCCGAGGATCACATCATCAACGGAAACAAGCACGATAACTTCTGGGAGATGGGCGATACAGGTCCTTGCGGTCCTTGCTCTGAGATTCACGTAGACTCTCGTACTCCAGAGCAGAAGGCTGCCAGCGGCAAGACTGGTCGCGAGCTGGTTAACCAGGACGACCCACAGGTTATCGAGATCTGGAACATCGTGTTCATGCAGTTCAACCGTAAGGCTGACGGCTCGCTTGAGCCTCTGTCGATGAACGTTATCGATACCGGTATGGGATTTGAGCGTCTGGTCCGCATGATGCAGGGCAAGCACTCTAACTACGATACCGACGTGTTCCAGCCAATCATCAAGGCCGAGCAGCAGATTACCGGACTGAAGTACTTCACTTTCGAGGAGGAGACTGAGAATCCTATCAGCAAGGAGCAGGATGACATCAATGTGGCTATGCGTGTTTGCGCCGACCACCTGCGTGCCGTATCATTCTCTATCGCCGACGGTCAGCTGCCTTCTAATGCTAAGGCCGGTTATGTTATCCGCCGAATCCTACGCCGTGCAGTGCGCTACGCATATACTTTCCTCGGACAGAAGGATGGATTCCTGCACAAGCTCGTTCCAACACTCGTTGCCGAGATGGGCGACGCATTCCCCGAGCTGAAGGCTCAGCAGCAGCTGATCACAAAGGTTATCAAGGAGGAAGAGGATTCATTCCTGCGCACTCTCGAGAAAGGTATCGGTATGCTCAACGATGCTATGGATAAGCTTAAGGCTGAGGGCAAGGCTGAACTGGATGGTGTTCAGGCATTCCGTCTGTTCGACACCTACGGATTCCCTCTCGACCTTACAGAACTTATCTGTCGCGAAAACGGCTTCACTGTCAACGAGGAGCAGTTCAACGTTGAGATGCAGAAGCAGAAGGAGCGCGCCCGCAACGCCGCTGCCGTTGAGAACAGCGACTGGGTAGAGCTGGCTCAGGGCGAGCAGCAGTTCGTGGGCTATGACTACACCGAGTATGACTGTCATATCCTGCGCTACCGCAAGGTTACACAGAAGAAGAACGAGTTCTACGAGCTCGTATTCGATAACACCCCATTCTATGGTGAGATGGGTGGACAGGTTGGTGACTGCGGTGTCATCTGCAACGAGGCAGAGACCATCGACATCATCGACTCAAAGCGTGAGAACGGTCAGACCGTACACATCGTGAAGCAGTTGCCAAAGGATCCCGCAGCCCAGTTCATGGCCTGTGTTGATACTGATAAGCGTTACGCTTCGGCTGCCAACCACACTGCAACTCACCTGCTCGACTATGCTCTGAAGCAGATTCTGGGCGACCACGTAGAGCAGAAGGGTTCGTTTGTAAGTCCCGACACACTGCGTTTCGACTTCTCACACTTCGAGAAGGTTACCGACGAGCAGTTGCGCGAGGTAGAGCGCATGGTGAACGATATGATCCGTCAGGATATCCACATCGATGAGCATCGCGACGTACCATTCGACGAGGCTAAGAAGCTTGGTGCTATCGCCCTGTTCGGCGAGAAGTACGGCGACAAGGTTCGTGTGGTTCGCTTCGGTCCTAGCTGTGAGTTCTGCGGTGGTATCCACGCATCGAGCACAGGTCGCATCGGATTCTTCAAGATTATCTCTGAGAGCAGTGTAGCTGCCGGTATCCGCCGTATCGAGGCCAAGACCGGTAAGGAGTGCGAGGAGCTGCTGTACCAGACCGAGGATATCCTGAAGGCTGTTAAGGCATTCTTCAACAATGCCAAGGATCTGCAGGGTGTAATCAAGAAGTACATCGAGGAGCACGACTCTATGAAGAAGGAGATCGAGGCATTCCAGGCTCAGGCTGTAGAGCGCGCTGCCAAGCAGTTGGTTGATAAAGCCCGCGAGGTGAACGGCGTAAAGGTTGTAACAGCCGTACTGCCTATGAATCCAGCTGCCGCTAAGGATCTGGCCTTTAAGATTCGTGCCGCTGTAGACAGCTCGCTGCTGTGTGTACTGGGTACTCACGACAACAACAAGCCACAGCTCAGCATCATGATGAGCGACGACATGGTAAGCGACCACGGACTGAACGCCGGACAGATGGTTCGCGAGGCCGCCAAGCTTATCCAGGGTGGCGGTGGCGGTCAGCCTCACTTCGCCCAGGCCGGCGGTAAAAACGCCGACGGACTAAGCGCTGCAGTCGATAAAGTCTTAGAGTTAGCAAAACTTTAAATATTCCAGTAGGGTTGGCAATTGCCAACCCTATTTAAATTATCTTAATTATTCTTTTATTTCGTCTTTTTTTTATACCTTTGCAGGCAAACTGAAAACCCCGTTAAAGAAAATGGATGACGAAATAAAAGATGTACAAGAGTCGGAACAGCATACCGACTATAAACCAAGCAACCGCTTTGATGCCGCAGCGGTTCACCATCTTAGCGGCATGTATCAGAACTGGTTCCTGGATTACGCCAGCTATGTAATCCTGGAGCGTGCCGTGCCCCATCTGGGCGACGGACTGAAACCTGTGCAGCGACGCATACTCCACTCGATGAAACGAATGGACGACGGCCGATACAATAAGGTGGCCAACATCGTGGGTCATACCATGCAGTTCCACCCTCACGGCGATGCGTCAATCGGCGACGCACTGGTACAGCTGGGACAGAAAGACCTGCTCATCGATACACAGGGTAACTGGGGTAACATACTTACCGGTTCAAGTGCTGCTGCACCGCGATATATCGAGGCCCGACTGAGCAAGTTTGCGCTCGACACGGTGTTCAACCCGAAGACTACCGAATGGAAGATGTCGTACGACGGACGAAACAAGGAGCCAATCACGCTCCCTGTCAAGTTCCCGTTGCTGCTTGCACAGGGTGCCGAGGGTATCGCCGTAGGACTGAGCTCGAAGATACTGCCACACAACTTCTGCGAGATATGCGATGCAGCCATCAGCTATCTGCACGAGCAGCCATTCCAACTCTACCCCGACTTCCCCACTAGCGGAAGCATCGACGTTTCGAAATACAACGACGGTCAGCGCGGCGGTATAATAAAGGTGCGCGCCAAGATCGAGAAGATAGACCAGAAGACGCTGGTAATCCGCGAAATTCCGTTCTCAAAGACATCCGAGACTCTGCAGGATTCTATCGTAAAAGCCATCGAGAAGGGTAAGATCAAGGCCCGTAAGGTTGAGGACCTGACAGCCGCCGAGGTTGAGATCCAGGTTCACCTGGCTCCGGGCGTATCTAGCGATAAGACCATCGATGCACTCTATGCATTTACCGACTGCGAGGTTAGCATCTCGCCCAACTGCTGTGTTATCGAGGACAACAAGCCACAGTTCCTTACCGTGAGCGACGTGCTGCGCCACTCGGTCGACCGTACCAAGGACCTTATCCGTCAGGAACTAGAGATACGCAAGGGCGAACTGCTTGAGCAGCTGCACTTCCAGTCGTTGGAGCGCATCTTCATTGAGGAGCGTATCTATAAGGACAAGAAATTTGAACAGGCTCCCAACGTGGATGCTGTTTGCGAGCATATCGACGAGCGACTCACGCCGTTCTACCCGCAGATGATACGCGAGGTGACTAAGGACGACATACTGAAGCTGCTCGAAATCAAGATGCAGCGCATCCTGAAGTTTAATAAGGACAAGGCCGACGAGCTGATGGCCCGTCTGAAGGCTGAGATTGAGGAGATAGACCGCGACCTGGCCAACCTGACAGAGGTGACAGCCAACTGGTTCCAGTTCCTTAAGGACAAGTACGGCAAGGATCATCCACGACTCACAGAGATACGCAACTTCGATACTATCGACTCGGCAAAAGTAGCAGAAGCCAACCAGAAGCTGTATATCAACCGCGCCGACGGATTTATCGGTACCGGACTGAAGAAGGATGAGTTTGTGTGCAACTGTTCCGACCTGGACGATGTCATCATCTTCTACAAAGATGGTAAATACAAGATTGTGCGCATAGCCGAGAAGCTGTTTGTGGGCAAGAATATACTGTATGTCAACGTGTTTAAGAAGAACGACTCGCGCACCATCTACAACGCCGTCTACCGCGACGGAAAGAAGGGCGCCTGCTTCATCAAGCGATTCAACGTGACCAGTATGACCCGCGACAAGGAGTACGACCTGACCCAGGGCACCGACGGCAGTCGCGTGATGTACTTCACCGCCAACCCCAACGGCGAGGCCGAGGTCATCAAGGTTACGCTCGACCCATCGCAGAAGATCAAGAAGATTTTTATCGAGAAGGACTTCTCAGAGGTGATGATCAAGGGTCGCGCCTCTAAGGGCAACCTGCTCACCAAATACGCCGTAACCCGCATCGGACTGAAGAGTCATGGACACTCTACACTGGGCGGACGCAAGGTTTGGTTCGATCCGGACGTGAACCGACTGAACTACGACGACCACGGACGACTGCTGGGCGAGTTCTATGACGACGACCAGATACTGGTAATCCTGAAGAACGGCGACTACTATCTGAGCAACTTCGACCTGGCCAACCACTACGAGGCCAACATACTGCGCATAGAGAAGTATGATGCCGACAAGGTTTGGACTGCAGTGCTCTACGATGCCGACAATCAGGGCTATCCTTATCTTAAGCGATTCCAGATGGACGCCAGCAAGAAGAAGCAGAACTGGCTGAGCGAGAATCCATCATCGCAGCTGTTGCTGCTATCCGACACTCCATACCCTCGCTTGCAGGTAACCTACGGCGGTGCCGATGCATTCCGCGGCAGCGAGGAGATAGATGCCGAGCAGTTTATCGCCGTGAAGGGCTATAAGGCCAAGGGTAAGCGACTGACCACCTACGAGCTGGAGAGTATCGTAGAGCTGGAGCCAACACGATTCCCAGAGCCACCAGCCGAGCCTGCCGAAGCAGAAACCGAAGAGGAAGAGGAGAATCTCGACCCCGATGCAGGTAAGAGCGAGGAGCAGGTACGCGATGAAATAACCGGACAGCTAAACCTATTTGATGATGAGGATTTCAAGTAAGATAATATGTTTGTGCGCGGCGATGAACATCGCCGCCGCACAGGCACAGACATCTACACATATGGTGGGCGCAGGCCCTACCAGACTCCTCGACACCTATCTTACACCCGAGAAATTCAGCGGCACGGGCTTTACCTATCTATATATCAAGGACTACGCCCCCACCGACACTCTGCGCCGATGGACTACCACCATCGAGCACGAACTAGATTTCTCGTCGACCAAAGATCGTAGCGGCAATACCAACGATCTGGAAGGCACCTACAATCTATACTGGGCGCGATACTTCAACCTGCGCCCCACCCGGAATCTGCACCTGCAAGTGGGCGCTGCCGCAAATGCCAATCTGGGATTTGTGTATAACATGACCAGCAGCAACAATCCTGCCCAGGCCCGTGCAGCCATAAATATCATGCCAAGCGCCAAGGCTGCCTACGACTTCTCGCTAGTCCGTCAACGCTTCACAGTCAGCTACGGGCTGATGCTACCTCTGGTAGGAGTAATGTTCAGTCCCAACTACGGACAGTCGTACTACGAGATATTTGCCAAGGGCAACTACGATCACAACATCGTGCCCACAACATTCATCTCGGCCCCCACATTCCGCCAGATGGCAGCCGTCGACTGGCACTATAGCGCCCGTTGGGCCTTGCGCCTGGCCTATTTGGGCAACTACCAGCAGGCCAAAGTAAATAATCTCAAGTATCACACCTACACTCATCGATTCCTTATCGGAATCGTTAGAAGTTTATGAATTTTAGAATTAAGAATTTAGAGTAATGAAATATGTAATAAGCAGAATCAAACAGTGGGCAGGCCAACTGATAGTTGGCACAGCACTCTTAATTCTAAATTCTTCATTCTTAATTTCGTGCGTCGACGAAGTCGAGCACGAGAATACCCCGCAGGGCAACTTTGAGGCCTTGTGGCAGATAATCGACGAGCACTACTGCTTCTTCGAATATAAAAATGTAGACTGGAACTCTATATATAATATATATAAGGTACGCGCGAGCGATAATATCAACCGCGAACAACTGTTTGAAGTGCTTACCGATATGCTCAGCGAACTGCGCGACGGACATGTAAACCTGTATAGTGCGTTCGACTACGGCCGATATTGGCGATGGCACGAGGACTATCCCAGCAACTTCAGCGATACACTGCAGCGCCGATATCTGGGCACCGACTACCGCATAGCCGGCGGACTGCAGTACAAAATTTTGGATGATAACGTAGGCTATGTGTATTACGGCAGTTTCAATTCGGCTGTGGGCGAAAGCAATCTCGACGAGGTGATACAGCACCTGATGTTCTGCCAGGGTATGATACTCGACATACGCGGCAACGGCGGCGGCAACCTGACCTATGCCGAGAAGCTGGCAGCGCGATTCTGTAATGAAAAAACGCTGGTGGGCTATATGCAGCACAAGACCGGCAAGGGGCACAACAACTTCTCGGCCGAAGAACCGCAGTATATCGAGCCCAGCAGCAACCTGCGCTGGCAGAAACCGGTGGTACTGCTTACCAACCGCGAAGTATTCTCGGCAGCCAACGAGTTTACCAAGTTTATGCGGTGCATGCCGCAGGTAACTGTGGTGGGCGACCAGACCGGCGGTGGCAGCGGTCTGCCATTCACCGCTACCCTACCCAACGGTTGGACGGTGCGATTCTCGGCCTGTCCCAGCTATGACCGCAAACATCAGCAGACCGAATTCGGCATAGCTCCCGACTATAATGTAGCCCTAACAAATCAAGATTTTATGCGTGGCAGGGATACAATTATAGAATTTGCACGAAAACATTTGGCAGATTCAAAATAATTACGTATCTTTGCACCCGCAATCTAAGCAAGAGAGTCTAAAACTGCTCAAAAGAGCGAATTTTGCGCCTGTGGCGGAATTGGTAGACGCGCTAGACTTAGGATCTAGTGTTTACGACGTGCAGGTTCGAGTCCTGTCAGGCGCACATTATTACTAATTAAAATTAAATTGAATGCCTTTTAACGACAAATATACCATATTGTTAGTATTTAAGCAGAAATTTGCGTGTTTTTGAAAAAAAAACCCAAATTTACTTGGAAGTTTCGGATTAATTTCCTACTTTTGCCTTCGATTTATATAAATTAACGTACGATATATCTGTTTTATTTATTTGTTTAATTATAATTTTTAGTTCAATGAAAAAGAAAATTATCAATGGTATTCTGATGGTAGCACTCGTTGCTGCTACCTCTACATCATTCGTTTCTTGTAAGGACAACAGCGAGGATGTAAGAACTGACCTATTGGCACAGGTAAACTCTGACCTCGAGCCACGCTTGAAGCAGGCTGAGAAGGACATCAAGGCTCTGGAGAATGCACACGTACGCGATTCTGTACGTCTGGATGCTTTGAAGAAGGATGTTGAAGGTATTCACGATACTCTGGGTATCATCAAAAAGGACCTGGGCGATTTCCACGACAGTGTTTATACTGTTACACAGCGCCTTAGCAACCGTTTGGATACTGTAGAGTACCAGATCGGCACTCTCGTTGAGACTCTGCGCAACTTGGTTTCTAGCGTAACTGTTAACGCTACATCTACCAACATTCTTGAGAACAGCAAGGTGTTCCCAGGTTTGAACATGCAGTTCCTCGGCGCTATCTATGGCCAGGCTAAGAAGGATATCAGCTTCCCTGAAATCGACGGTGTAGCTCCTGTATTCACAGCTGACCAGGGCGATCTCCTTTACAACGAGAAGCGTGGTGCTGGTAAGGTATACTTCACCATCAACCCATCTAACATCGATGCTGCCGACGCTGAGAAGCTTACTCTGTCTCTGACCGACAGCCAGAACGGCACAAGCCTGATTACTCTTGGCAAGGCTACTAAGTCTGATAAGGTTCTCGCTTGGGGTACACGTGCTGACGGTGACGTTACTCTGTGGGAGGCTGAAGCTACAGCTAATCCTAAGGAGCTCGGTCAGCTTGATCCTACTAAGATTATCAACCTCAACCAGGTTGGTGAGCATGTAAAGAACATGGTTAAGGCTGCTAAGAACGTTGAGAAGAGCACATCTTCAGTTAAGTCTACCACTAAGGATATTCTGAGTGAGACAGTTACTATGATTGTTGAGCTCGCTCAGTCTAAGCTTCCTGCACTGCCTGCACTCGCTCTGAAGGCTCAGTGGAAGGACACCGTTGGTGTACGTTCAGTTATCTCTGACTACTCTATCGCTGCTACAGCTTACAAGCCAGTTGACTTCTTCTGGGGTCAGGGTATTGTAAACGAGGGTTCTTCTATCAGCTTCGACAAGATCGATAAGCTTGCTCTTGACATCGTTAACAAGATCAAGGAAAATGAGCCAGATATGACCAAGTATATTGTAAATAAGGTTTCTGTAGGCCCAATCGCAAACACAATTACAATTTATATTTCTTCAGGTACAGCTGCTGGTACACATACTGCAAACATCTCAGGTTTGGCTGGAGATATTAACCAGATTGTTAAGGACCTCAATGCTAACCTCGATATGCTGAATGGTGCTATCTCTGACATCCAGAACATCATGAACAAGGTTAACAATTCTCTCGACAAGGGTCTCGATCTGGAGAAGAAGGTAAGCAACTTCCTGGAGAGCTACCTGAACCGCGTTATCAGCAGCATCTCTGCTAACGGTCTTTACAAGGTTCTGCAGCCAATCATGCTGTTCGAGGGTGAGAATGGTGTTAACCGCCTCATCTCAGGTACAACTCTGAAGGCTGGCAAGGTTAATTTGGTTCCAACAAGTGTAACAAACGAGCTGCTTGCTCCTGCATTCAAGAAGTACATCTCTGTAAACGGTAAGGGCGAGGTTCTGACCAACGGTGATGACAACTTCAAGAAGTACGAGATCACACTGCAGAAGGGCGAGAACAAGATCGTTTACGCTGCTCTTGACTTCTATGGCAACCAGGTTGTTAAGACTTACACAGTAAATGCCGAGTAATTAACATTAGTGGATTTAAAAACATTTTAAACAGAATATGAAAATGAAGAAAACAATATTGTCTTGCCTGATGCTGGTAGCTGGTCTTACTGCATCTGCTCAGGAGCAGAAGGGCACGACTGAATACGTCTTCGAGCCACACTGGTATGTAC
>Ga0310695_10010445_pt1 | contig 13574 bp, 9 predicted proteins | sample RumenRJG_04DNA_FD_203882 | JGI IMG/M metagenome (GOLD analysis project Ga0310695, IMG submission 203882) | Bovine rumen microbial communities from Lethbridge, Alberta, Canada - RJG_04 (v2) (version 2) | ecosystem: Host-associated > Mammals > Digestive system > Stomach > Rumen | place: Canada...
CCTGATGACAACCCTACCATTGGGCTTCTGATCTGTTCCGATATGGATAAGACCGATGTGCAATGGTCTTTCCGAGGGATTACGACTCCGATGGGAGTAGCAACATATAATAATATCCGCATTAAAGATGTATTACCTACCCAAGAGCAACTAAAAGAACGTATGGAACTGCTACAGAAGGAACTTAGAGCTACTAAACGACTAATGAAAAAAGCAACCGAATAAATGACAATGCATTTGGAGAATTCTGAAGAAATGCTTACCTTTGCACCCGATGATGAGTCACAAAAACGGCTGGTGGTTCGTCATCGGGTGTTCTTTGATGCAAATTATAGCAGAATAAGGAGATTAGAACGGTCTCTTTTCCGGACTCGGCTTTGCCGCTTGCCAGAGCAAGAACCCTCAAAATTCTCAATCTCCCGAACTGCCTTTATACAAAGAAATCCTGCAAATCTTTCCAAACTTACGAAAAGACGAATGAAAAGCCAAATAAATTTGTGCCTTTCGCTTTTTTTTTCTATCTTTGCACGCAACTTGACGATACATTTACTTAATCTTAGGAAAATATGAACTATTCATTTCGGAAATTATTATGGTTGGTGTTATTTCTTGCTTGCTGGAGTCAGGCGGAAGCACAATTGCCTAATGAGAAATTCGGTAAGCCTTCAAGTATGGAATGGGACTTTGTCGGATGGGGTAATGCGGTCAATGCTGACGCCATTATCCTGTGCAAGACCATGAAGGTGTCATATCAACTTTCTGACCAGGTGTTTAACTACAACCAGGCTGGTAATGAAATCAACATGGACAATATACTGGAATTCAGTCCAAACCAGATTGATGAGAGTAATATCGTGGTGAATTATGAGGTCAGACTCCGTACTAAGATTCTAAAGCCAGAGGGAGCCAGGCATGCTGATATCGACATTACCTACTTTAATGCAGATACCGATAAGATGTTTATTCATGATGAATTGTCGGATCTGAAGATTAAGGTCTTCACCAAGAACGAGAAAGGGAAGGTCGAGAAAAAGACAGTCAACACGGATTCTTTTGTCAAGGAACGTCTTGATGCCAACTATATGGTCCTGCATGTGACGGTGCCTGATGTTCAGGCTGGCAGCATCATCGAATACCAATACGACATCACAAGTATCCGACCCGCATTCCTCTATGACTGGGCATTTCTGGAGTGTATACCGACGGTGCACTCAAAATGCGACATAGAGATTCCTGCTTTCATGCAGTTCAAGATGAATGTCCCCATCAACAAACTCATCAAGTCGGGTGTAGAGGCCGGCCATTTGACATACGATGCCAACAGGGCTGACATGAAGAGGGCAAAGACCTGTGCCACGAATCACTATCTGATCACAGGTGACTATATTCTTCCAGAAGACCCGTCGATAGCCAACTTCACCAGTCAGATGATCTCGCCCAGGGTCACCCTGCCAGCAAACCTGCCGGATGGTTGTACGCACCTTAAAATAAAGTAGGGAATCAGAAATCGAAACTCAGTTGTCCGTCACCTAAGAGATTGTAACTCTTACGGTGATAGGGCGTGATGCCGTATTGCTTGATAGCCTCGCGGTGTTTTTTAGTGGGATAGCCTTTGTTCGACAGCCAGTCGTATTGGGGGTATTCCTCGGCGAGATGGTTCATGTAGTCGTCCCGGTAGGTCTTGGCAAGAATGCTTGCTGCAGCGATGGAGAGATACTTTCCGTCGCCCTTGACGATGGTGGTGTGAGGGATTTGCTGATATGGCTTGAAACGATTCCCGTCAACGATGATGGCTTCAGGACGAATCTTGAGTTGATCCAAAGCACGATGCATCGCAAGAATGGAGGCGTTAAGGATGTTAATCTTGTCTATCTCCTCGGGTGTGACGATACCCACAGCCCAGGCGATAGCATCACGTTGGATAATCTCGCGCAACTGATAGCGACGTTTCTCTGTTAACTGTTTTGAGTCGTTGAGCAAGTCGTTCTGATAATCATCAGGCAGGATGACGGCAGCAGCATAGACACTGCCTGCCAGACAGCCGCGTCCGGCCTCGTCGCAGCCTGCCTCAATCTTTCCTTCGTAAAAATGGCTTGTCAGCATATCGTCTATAAACAATCAACTTTAAACTATAAACAAAACAAGATCAAAACATCTTTGCCACGCGGCGGATGCCGGCTACGAGAGCATCAATCTCCTCTTTGGTATTATAGAGGGCGAACGAAGCACGTACGGTGCCGCTGATGCCTAAGCGGTCCATCAAGGGTTGGGCACAATGATGACCAGTGCGGACAGCGATGCCCAGACGGTCGAGTAGGGTACCCATGTCGAGGTGATGGATTGAGCCAACATTGAAAGAAACGACAGCATCTTTTAGAGGTGAGGGGTGAGAAGTGAGAGGTGAGAGATTACCGAGAGGGCCGTAAATGCGCATGTTGGGGATGGTCATCAACTGTTCCATGCAGTAGCGGGTGAGTTCCTGCTCGTGCTGTTGGATATCCTCGAAACCGAGGGATTCGATATAGTCGATGGCTTTGGCGAGTCCGTGGGTGGCCACATAGTCGGGCGTGCCAGCCTCGAACTTGAAGGGCAGGCGCTCGAAGGTGGTCTTCTCCCACGTCACCTTGTCAATCATCTCACCTCCACCCTGATATGGTGGTAGTTTTTCGAGCCATTCCTCCTTACCATAGAGTACACCGATGCCCGTAGGACCGTACATCTTATGCCCGCTGAAAGCGAAGAAGTCGCAGTCCATCGCCTGCACATCCACTTTGAAGTGGGGAGCACTCTGTGCACCATCCACCATGACTGGGATGCCGTGCCCATGGGCAATCTTGGCAATTTGGGCGACAGGGTTCACGGTTCCGAGGACATTGCTGACGTGAGCGACGCTGATGAGTTTGGTGCGCTCTGTTATACTTGCAGCGATGTCATCGCAGCCAACTAAGCGGCCATCGTCAGTGATAGGGATATGCCTGACGACGATACCACGCTTTTGGGCCTGCAACTGCCAGGATACTATATTCGAATGGTGCTCCATCTCGGTGACGAGCACTTCGTCGCCTGGTTGCATCTGACTTTCGCAGAAAGAACTTGCCACGAGGTTGATGGCTTCCGTCGTTCCACGGGTAAAGACTATCTCCTCTATCTTTCGGGCGTTGATAAACTCCCGCACCTTTTCGCGGGCCGCCTCGTGCAGATCTGTCGCCTGCTGACTCAGATAATGTACCCCACGATGCACGTTGGCATTCACATTGAGATACTCATCCCTCATCGCATCCAACACGCATAGCGGTTTCTGCGTGGTGGCGGCATTGTCAAGGTAGACCAGCGGCTTGCCATATATCTCCCTTGACAAAATGGGGAAATCAGCCCTTACCTTATTTATATCGTACATGAGAATTCGTATAATTCGTTGTTTACTTACAAAGCCTGCAACCAGCACATTTGTTCAACTCTCCACGGAAGCGCTTCTCCACCAGATAGTGGAGACGGTCGCGGAGTGGTTCGAGTTGCATATGGTCGATGACCTCGTTGATGAAAGCATTTTGCAGCAAGAGTTTAGCCTCGTCGAGGGAGATGCCTCTCTGGCGCATATAGAAGAGGGCCGCATCGTTGAGTTGGCCAACGGTAGAACCGTGAGCGCACTTCACGTCATCGGCGTAGATCTCCAGCATGGGCTGGGTGTACATACGGGCCTCTTTGGTAGCCGTCAGGTTCTGGTTCGTCATCTGCGAAGAGGTCTTCTGGGCACCGTGCTCCACGAGCACACGACCTGCGAAGGCCCCTACGGCCTGATCATCGAGAACATACTTATACAGTTCGTTCGAGGTGCAATGGGGCACATGATGGGTAATCAACGTATTATTATCCACATGCTGTTGCTTGTCGGCAATCACGCAGCCAAAGCACTGGCACTCGGCTCCCTCGCCAGAGAAAGTCAGGTCAAGTTTATTACGGGTAATGCCGTTGTGCAGGGTGATTACATTGTGGTTCACGCGGCTGTTGGCCTGCTGGTCGATATAGACATTACTTACGCGTACATTCTTATAATGCGTCTCCTCCAGACAATAGAGGTCGAGAGATGCGTTCTCACCCACAAAAGCCTCAATGACCTGCGTAGCAAGGAAGTTACGGTCGTCGGCCGTATGGTCACAGAAAAGCATCTTCAGTTCTGAGCCCTCTTCGAGGATGATGAGCACACGGCGGTTCACCATGATATTTTGAGGTGAGAGGTGAGAGGTGAGAGGTGATAGAGCCTTCAGGATGTTGATGACCTGGATGGCACGATCGACCTTGACATTCTTAGGCACATAAATCAGCATGCCATCCTGGGCCAGCATTGTGTTCAGGGCTGTGACGGCATCGTCGCTGGTCTTGGCCAGACGGGCGTAGTATTTTTCGAGGAGTGAGGAGTGTGAAGTGTGGAGTGAGAATAGTTCTTGCATAGATCCCACAATTACCCCCTCCGGCAGTTTTGGAGTGGTATTAGGTATTCTCCCTCCATACTCCTCACTCCTCACTCCACGATAGAACGAGTCGTTCACCATGAAATAGAGGCTCGTGCTCAGATTTGGCACATCGCAGCGGAAAGCCTCATAGGGGTCGGCGGGTATCTGCAGGCGATTGAGGTTCACGCCGTAGTCAGGAGCGAAGAGTTTCTGCATATCGGTATATTTATACCGTTCCACCTTCTTCGACGGGAAGCCCTGCCTGCGGAAGTCCTCGAAGGCCTGATCCCTAACGGCATTCATCGCCTCAGGGGCATGAGAGCATATCAACTCCCGCGCTTGCTCATAGAGGTCTATATATTGCTGTTCGCTCATTTTTCTTTCTGTTTACAGTTTACAGTTTACGGTTTACAGATGATTACCTTTGCGGGGGATACAGCCTCCAGTCATATCAACTGTCAACCGTAAACTGTAAACAAATTACTCTTCCCCAATCTCCTCCTTAATCCAATCGTAGCCATGTTCCTGAATCTGTTTGGCCAGTTCTGGGCCACCCGTCTTCACGATGCGGCCCTTGTAGAGCACATGCACGAACTGTGGACGGATCATCTCCAGCAGACGGTCGTAGTGGGTGATGACGATACACGAAGTCTCTGCCGTCTGGAGTTTATTCACACCTTCCGCCACGATCCGCATCGCATCGACATCAAGACCGGAGTCCGTCTCATCTAGGATACTCAGTTTGGGTTCCAGCATCGCCATCTGGAAGATCTCGTTGCGCTTCTTCTCGCCACCGCTGAAACCCTCGTTCACCGAGCGGTTGGCCAGTTTTGAGTCGAGTTCCACAATCTTCCGCTTCTCGCGCTGCAACTTCAGGAACTCGGCTGCATTCATCGGCTCCAGACCCTGATACTTGCGTTTCTCGTTGATGGCCGCCTTCATGAAGTTGGTCATCGACACGCCAGGTATCTCCACAGGATACTGGAACGAGAGGAAGAGTCCCTCGTGGGCCCTGTCCTCCGGTTTCATCTCCAGCAGGTTCTTGCCATTGAAATACGCCTCGCCCTCCGTCACCTCGTAGAGCGGATTGCCCACGAGCACGGCGCTCAGCGTCGATTTGCCAGAGCCGTTAGGCCCCATGATGGCATGCGTCTCACCATCGTTAATCACGAGGTCGATGCCCTTTAATATCTCTTTCTCGCCTATCTTGGCATGTAAGTTTTTAACTTCTAACATCGTGTCTGTCTGTTTTCAGGGTGCAAAGTTACCAAAAATTACGTAGATAACGAAATATTTTCTTCTTTATTAATGATTAGACCTCACTTTAATGTTCAATGACTCTGACGGTGATAATTCAGATAGATGCAATTGATGCCGTTCATGTATTTGTGGCTGATATTCTTGCACACTCTCGACAAGATGGCCCGTCGCATGTTATGGTCATCGAGATCCATAACCTCACTATCTGTATATTTGTAAATAGGATTTCTCAGGGGGCCTTTGCTCTTCAAAAGCACCGTGAAGACCGTTTCCTTATCGATGATTCTCACATCGAAAGTCTTATCCGGTTTGCGGTCGGTATTGGTCTCCACGATTTCATAGACCAGTTCCTCCAGCATGGGCAGTAGCTGGCCTTATTACCACCGACGAACGGCCGCGTAGTTGTCTTTGTTCTCCATCTGAAGATACGATTTAATACTGGTTATGTTGAAAATAGCGAAAACACCCTACATTCCTACATTTTGCTTGTAAACATCTGATATATAGTAAATTAGACCATGTATGGTGTCTACATTATACGAGGCAACCCTACATAAAATGCTGAAATCTTGACATCTTTACACCAATATTGATGCTTAAAACTCTGTATATGAGGGTGTTCCATTTCTGTTCCTCCGACAGAAACACTGTGTTTCTCTTATGGAAACACTCTGTTTCTCCTAGGGAAACACTGTGTTTCCATTGTCGGAACAAGCATGAAACACTCTGTTTCAAATACTGCTGAAACGATCAAATCGACGGTACAAATGCCCTGTTTATGTAGGGTTGATGATTTCCATGTAGGCACCATACATAGTCTTACCTTCTGAATATCAGAAGATTATGCGGAAAATGTAGGAATGTAGGCCTGTTTTCACTTTTTTCGCGTGCTATCCGACAGTGCCTTCGAGCGAGACGGAGAGCAGTTTCTGGGCCTCGACGGCAAACTCCATGGGGAGTTTCTGGAGCACCTCCTTGGCATAGCCGTTGACGATAAGGCCGACGGCCTGCTCTGTGGGAATACCACGCTGGTTGCAGTAGAAGAGTTGATCTTCGGAAATCTTCGAGGTCGTGGCCTCATGCTCGAAGATGGCGGTGTCGTTGTGGACATCCATGTAGGGGAAGGTGTGGGCGCCGCAGTCGGAGCCTAAGAGCAGCGAGTCGCAGGATGAGTAGTTGCGGGCATTGTCGGCGGTTGAGGCAGCACGCACCAGACCTCGGTAGGAGTTCTGGGAGTGGCCTGCCGAGATGCCCTTCGATATGATGGTACTCTTCGTGTTTTTGCCGATGTGGATCATTTTCGTGCCTGTGTCGGCCTCCTGATAGTTATTCGTCACAGCCACGGAATAGAACTCGGCCTGCGAGTTGTCACCTCTTAATATACAAGAGGGGTATTTCCAGGTGATGGCGGAGCCCGTCTCCACCTGCGTCCAGGATAGTTTGGAGTCTGTGCCCCGCAGGTCACCTCGCTTCGTGACCAGATTCAGCACACCTCCCTTACCGTTCTCATCGCCCGGATACCAGTTCTGGACGGTGGAGTACTTCACCTCCGCACGGTTCATGACGATGATCTCCACAATGGCGGCATGCAGTTGGTTCTCATCACGCATCGGGGCCGTACAGCCTTCGAGATAGGAGACGTAGGCATCGTCGTCGGCAATGATGAGGGTGCGCTCGAACTGTCCTGTGTTGCGGGCATTGATACGGAAGTAGGAACTGAGTTCCATGGGACAGCGCACGCCTTTGGGGATATAGACGAAGGAACCGTCGCTGAATACGGCCGAGTTGAGGGCTGCAAAGAAATTATCCTTGTAAGGCACCACGGTGCCCAGATACTGTCGCACCAGATCGGGATGCTCCTTGATGGCCTCGCCGATGGAGCAGAAGATGACCCCCTTTTCGCGGAGTTTCTCCTTGAAGGTGGTCTTCACGCTGACGGAGTCCATGATGGCGTCGACGGCGGTGTTGCCAGAGAGTGCCAGGCGTTCCTCCAAGGGAATTCCCAGTTTATCGAAGGTCTTTTCTAATTCAGGATCGATTTTCCCGTCGCCCTTGGGTTTCTTTGCCAGCGGGTCGGCATAATAGGAGATAGACTGATAGTCGATGGGTGGCACATGCACATGGCCCCATGTGGGCTCCGTCTGCTCCTTCCAGTAGCGGAAGGCCTTCAGACGGAAGTCGAGCATCCACTCGGGCTCACCCTTCTTCTGGGAGATGAGGCGGACGATATCCTCGTTCAGTCCTACAGGTATGATCTCGGTATGTACATCGGTGGTGAAGCCGAACTCGTATTTCTGTTCAGCGACCTGACGTACGAATGCATTAGGAGACCCACCCCCCTGCCCCTCCCTGGGGAGGGGAGCAGATACATTATTCTGTTGATTATCTGGCAACCTATTCATATAGCACTCATCGTTTCTTACCTCACACCTCTCGCTTACCTCTCACTTCTTACCTCTCACCTCTTACCTCTCACCTCTCATATATTTGATAGCCAGCATGGTGAGGTCGTCGCTCTGTTCGGCCTGCCCCACAAAAGCGTGGACGGCCTTGGTCATCTGGTTGACGATCTGTTCGGGCTGGTTCTTCCCCTCTGCCAATAAGGCTTCTGCCTCGCTGGCGATACGCTGATCGCCAAACTGGGCATGATGGATGTCCTCAGCCTCGTTCAGGCCGTCGGTAAAGAGAAATATCGTGGTCTGAGGCTCAAACTGTATCTCCTGAGGTTTGAATGGGATATCTTCCAACAGGCCGAGCACTATATTGGGTTCACAAGGCAGCAGGCTGATATCGCGCCCCAAGATCAGCGGCGGGTTATGTCCGGCATTGCAATACCGCAGGCATCCTGTCCCCAAGTCAAGTACCCCGATGAAAGCGGTGACAAACATCTCGGTCTCATTGCCGTCTGCCAATGCCTGGTTAAGCATCTCTGCTATGCGGTGAGGCTCTGTCGTGTGAGCCGAAATGTTCCTGAAGAGCGAGCGGGTGACAGCCATCACCAGTGAGGCCGGGATACCTTTGCCGGAGACGTCGCCGATGCAGAAGAACAACTTCTCGTCATGAATATAGAAGTCGAACAGGTCGCCTCCCACATCCTTGGCGGGCTGAAGGAAGCCATAGATGTCGATGTCGTCGCGCTCAGGGTAGGGTGGGAAGGTCTTTGGCAGCATCGACATCTGGATGTCGTGGGCCACCTTCAGTTCATTCTCGATAGCCGCCTTCGAGGCAGTCGTCGACTTGAGTTCATCTACGTAATGCGTCAGCGAGTGCTGCATCGACTCGAAGGAGTCGCGCAACTGAAGTATCTCGTCATTATGCTTGATGACTGGCAACGGCGCCGCAAAGTTTCCCTTGGCCACTTCGCCTGTCGAAGCCACCAAAGCCGTCAGCGGCTTGACGGCCCGCTTGATAATCAGGCGTCCGGCTATACGGGTCACCAACAAGGCAAGGGCAATCAGCAGAAGCATGATAACCCCCAAGCCGATAGCCACAAGATCGATCATGACATTGGGAACGACGGAAACAATACTCCAATGAGTATTCTTGACTGGCTCATAGAAAACGTATGACAACCAAGTTTCGCTATCGAAGAACCTGAACGATTGGGGCAGGATGCCTTTCTTGTCGTTATAAGTACCCATCCTGCCAGCCACCATCTGACGGCCTAGATGATCGTCTATCGTGTCAGTCGTTGTCTTGGCAAGTTCGAAATAGTTCTTCTTGATAATGAAGTCTTCTTTGGGATAGGCTACGAATGTTCCGTCACCGTCTATGATGAACTTCTTCGTTATACCCCTCCAATCAAAGTTGATAAAGCCACCGTCGCTATTATCGCTGTTTTCGTCGGGATCGTTTTCTATCTTGATACTGATGGAGTCGTCTTCAGCATACATGCCGCCAAACAATTGTTTGCGAATCCGTTCCAACGACAGGTCCGCTCCAAGTATGGCGACCGTCTTTCCCTGCTTGTCCTTGACAGGCAGCATGTACGACACCAACGGCGAGATAGAGTCGGAAGCATCGAAGAACGGCTTAGACCAATAGGCACTATCAGTCTTGAGCGCCTCCTCAAACCATTCGGCCTTCAGGTAATCGTGACTGGCACTACCGAGGATGCGCTTCTCTGTCTTCCCGTCGTCATCTCTGACGGCGTAAGGGCAGAACCAGCGCCCCTTCTGCGGATAGTAGTTCTCGATGAAACTGAGCCCGCAACTACGGATAACCGGATTCTGGGCCACTATCCTGTCGATGATACCCACCAGTTTGTCTGGCTGGCCCAGACAATCCTGGATCTCGCTCACATGGTTGCTCGTGGCGGTAGTCACTTCAGAAAGCACCCGGCTGACGTTCGCATTGGCAGTCGAAAGAGAACTCTTGTAGAGACTTGCCTCCTCCATGATCACAAAGGTCTTGGCAAGTATGAAGATCCAATACGTAGCGAATAGCATCACAATAAACTGTGAGAGTGCTATCCACCTTGTCAGGCGCCTGGCAAAAGAACGGAACTTCTTTTTCTTCATTTCTCCTAACTCCTCAACTTCACATCTTCTTACAACTTCTGCTCTACCTCAATCTCGGTGAAGGTCTCGATGATATCACCGACCTGGATGTCGTTGAAGTTGACCAGTGAGATACCGCACTCCAGACCTGTTGCCACTTCCTTGGCGTCGTCCTTATAGCGCTTCAGGGCGTCGATAGGAGCGGTGTGGATCACGATACCATCGCGGATGACGCGGGCCTTGTCTTTGCTGTGTACCTTACCATCGGTCACCAGACCACCGGCAACGGTACCCACCTTCGAAATCTTGAACACCTGCTTCACTTCAATCTCACCAGAGATCACTTCCTTCTTCACCTTGTCGAGCATACCCTGCATCGTAGACTTCACCTCGTCGATGGCGTCATAGATAATAGAATAGGTATTGATCTCAACACCCTCACGCTCAGCAAGTTTGCGGGCATCGGCAGAAGGACGTACCTGGAAGCCGACGATGATGGCATCGGAAGCCGAAGCCAGCATGACATCGTTCTCGGAGATCTGACCTACAGCCTTCGAGATGACATTCACCTGCACCTTCTCGGTAGAGAGTTTGATGAACGAGTCGGAGAGAGCCTCGATAGAACCGTCTGTATCACCCTTGACGATGATGTTCAGTTCATGGAACTCACCGAGAGCAATACGGTGCGAAATATCGTCGAGACCAAGCGTCTTCGTCGTACGGAGCGACTGCTCACGCTGGAGTTGTGTACGTTTGTTGGTGATCTCACGAGCCTCTTGCTCCGTCTCCATGATATGGAAAGAGTCACCAGCCGTCGGAGCACCATTCAGTCCGAGAATGATGGCTGGCTCTGCTGGTCCGGCCTTCTCGATACGCTGGTTACGCTCATTGAACATGGCCTTGATACGACCGTAACTTGTTCCCGCCACAACGATGTCACCCACCTTCAGCGTACCATTCGATACGAGGACGGTAGACACGTAGCCGCGGCCCTTGTCGAGTGATGACTCAATGATGGAACCTGTTGCCTTACGGTTCGGATTGGCCTTCAGGTCAAGCATCTCGGCCTCGAGAAGCACTTTCTCAAGGAGTTCATCGACACCAATGCCCTTCTTGGCACTGATTTCCTGACACTGGAACTTACCGCCCCACTCCTCGACGAGCAGATTCATATTGGCAAGGTCTTCACGGATCTTATCGGGGTTGGCACCCGGCTTATCTATCTTGTTGATGGCAAACACCATCGGTACGTTGGCAGCCTGGGCGTGGGCGATAGCCTCCTTGGTAGTAGGCATCACCGAGTCGTCGGCAGCCACGATGATGATGGCGATATCCGTCACCTGGGCACCACGGGCACGCATGGCGGTAAAGGCCTCATGACCAGGGGTGTCGAGGAAGGTGATGCGACGGCCATCCTTCAGTTTCACGTTGTAGGCACCGATGTGCTGGGTGATACCACCGGCCTCACCGGCTATCACGTTGGTATTGCGGATATGGTCGAGCAATGAGGTCTTACCGTGGTCTACATGACCCATCACCGTCACAATCGGAGCGCGGTTGACGAGATCGTTCTCATCATCCTCCTCCTCGGTGATGGCGTTCTGAACCTCAGCGCTGACATATTCGGTAGTAAAGCCGAACTCCTCAGCCACAATGTTGATGGTCTCGGCATCCAGACGCTGGTTGATACTCACCATGATGCCGATGCTCATACAGGTGCCGATGACCTGGTTCACGCCGACGTTCATCATCGTTGCCAACTCAGACACGGTCACGAACTCCGTCAGTTTCAGTACCTTGCTCTGTGCTGCCTCCTGTGCCATCTCCTCGTTCATGCGCTCAGCCACGGCATCACGCTTTTCACGGCGGTACTTGGCACCCTTCTTGTTCTGGTTCTTAGATGTCAGACGGGCCAGCGTCTCCTTCACCTGGCGGGCTACGGCCTCATCGTCAACCTCCAAGGGCTTCACAGGACGGTTTTTCTTCTTGTTGTTGTTCTTGCCTCCTTGCTGGCCACCATCCTGGAAGTTCTGGTTGCCACCCTTGTTCTTATTCTTCTTCTGGTTGTTCTGATTATTCTGGCCATTTACAGCCGCCTCTATATCCACGCGCTCCTTACCGCCACGGATACGTTCACGCTTCTTCTTCTCACCGTTGCCACCATGCATCTGGGCCTGTTTTTCCTCGCGCTCCTTCTTACGCTCTTCCTTTGATTTCTTCTTCGGACGCGTACTCTGGTTCAGCGAGTCAAGGTCAATCTTGCCGACGACGTTCAGATTTGGCATAGCCTTCTGTTCCGTCTTCAGTTTATAGATCTCTTGATCTTTGGGAGCAGACTCCTGCGGTTCTGCCTCAACGGGTTCTGGCTTGGGTTCTGGCTTAACCTCTTGTTCAGGTGCTTCCACGGGCTCAGGCTTTGGTTCTTCGGCTTTGGGCTGAGGAGCAGGCTCCACCTTCTTTTCCTCTACGGGCTTGGGCTCTGGCTTGGGCTCGGGTTTGGGTTCCGGCTTGGGCTCTCGCTTCTTCTCCGTTGGAGCGGGTTTCTCTTTTGGAGCAGGCTTGCCTATCTGGCTCAGGTCAATCTTTCCCAGCGGAGTAAATGTCTGGCGAGGCTCTTCCCTTGTTTCCACCACAACGGGCTCAGGAGCGGTTTCTTTCTTGACCTTCTCCTTCTCTTTCTTCTTGGGGAACATCATACCAGCCTGGGTCTTCACGTCTTTGTCGCCCCTGAACTCCTTGACAAGCGCTTCGTATTGCTCATCATTAATCTTGGTGTTCATGTTGGCGTCGTCTTTGATCTCACCCAGACTTTTCTTGTTCTTCAGATAGTCGACTGCCGTCTGAAGACCAATGTTCAGTTCCGTTAATACTTTATTTAATCTGACTCCCATTCTATTCCTTTCTTTTTGTTTACTGTTTACAGTTTACAGTTTACAGTTGATTACACTGACGGATCAGAACGGCTTGCCAGATTATCATCTGTAAACTGTAAACCGTCAACTGTAAACTATGAACATTATTCGAACTCCGCACGTAATACGCTTAGCAGATGGTCAACGGTCTCTTCCTCGAGGTCAGCCTTCTCAATCAGCATCTCACGGGGAGCATTCAGCACAGCCTTGGCAGTATCCAGGCCGATGGCTTTGATGGCATCGATGACCCACTGGTCGATCTCGTCATTGAACTCTTCCAGATAGATATCCTCGTCATCTTCGTTCTCGTTGACGACACGGTAGACATCAATGGTGTATTCTGTCAGCATCGATGCGAGTTTGATGTTCATGCCACCACGTCCGATGGCAAGGCTCACCTCCTCTGGCTGCAGATAGACCTCAGCCTTACGGTTTTCCTGGTCGAGCACGAT
>Ga0310695_10010446_pt1 | contig 13572 bp, 6 predicted proteins | sample RumenRJG_04DNA_FD_203882 | JGI IMG/M metagenome (GOLD analysis project Ga0310695, IMG submission 203882) | Bovine rumen microbial communities from Lethbridge, Alberta, Canada - RJG_04 (v2) (version 2) | ecosystem: Host-associated > Mammals > Digestive system > Stomach > Rumen | place: Canada...
ACAGTTCCCTCTATCCCGAAGGAATACTCGCTAGAGTCTTCCATTGGTTATCTTGTCGAAGTGATTCGACCTTTATGTTCATCCGATATCAGAGGTATAGGAATTGGTGCGCCTTCGGTGGTGGATGCGGAACAGGGGATTGTTTATGATGTGACGAATATCCCGCAGTGGGTTGAGGTTCCGCTCAAAGCGATACTCGAAAAAGCCTTCCCTTCAAAGAAAGTCAGCGTCAACAATGATTCGAACTGCTTTACTCTTGGCGAACACCGTTTCGGCAAGGGTCGCGGCACATCCAGCATGGTCGGAATCACTCTCGGTACCGGCGTGGGCTCGGGAATCATAATTGACGGCAAACTCTACGGCGGCGTCAATACCGGCGCCGGGGAGATCGGATGCATTCCGTATCTCGGGAAGACTCTCGAAGACTATTGCGCCAGCAAGTTCTTTACAGAACGTGGCTTGACAGCAAAAGATGCAGCGGAGGCCGCCAATGGCGGTGATTCTGCTATGATCCGACTCTGGTCCGAATTCGGTCGGCATATGGCATTCCTGGTCGGGGTTGCCATGTATGCCTATGATCCTGAAATGATCGTATTCGGCGGCGGTCTGACGAAGGCCGAACCTCTCTTCCGCGATTCCATGAACGAGTCGCTGAAAGATTTTGCGTTCCAGAAGTCTCTCGAAAAAATCAGAATCGAGTATTCCGTGCTCAAGGATGTCGCTGTGCTCGGCGCAGCTTCCCTTGTCATGGACTAAACGATAAGTGGGCAGAACCGAAAACTAATAAACCATTAAAAATTTTCTCGTATGAAAAGATTAAGTCTATTATTGCTTTTAGCGTTGTTCCCTGCAGGCGTTTTCGCACAGGTTGCAACTGTTAAAGGTACGGTGACGGACGCGGGGACTGGAGATCCTGTCCCTTACGCAACCGTTGTCGTGAAAGGTACCTCCAGCTGGACCACCACTGATAAGGATGGTCTGTATTCTATTGAGTCCCCTGCAAACGGAGTCCTCTCTGTCTCCCTTCTCGGATACAGCAATGTCGAGGAAAAAGTCAATGGAAGGACGTTGGTCGATATCACTCTCGTCCCTGAATTTGACCAGCTCATGGAAACAGTTGTCGTGGGATACGGCGTCCAGCAGAAAAAACTCGTCACTGGTTCTACCATCCAGGTAAAGGGTGACGACCTCATGAAACTGAGCACTACTTCCGCTCTCGGTGCTCTCCAGAGCCAGACCCCTGGTGTCAATATTACCCAGAATTCAGGTCAGCCTGGCCAGGGCTACAAAGTCAATATCCGTGGTATCGGTACCACAGGCGATTCTGAGCCTCTCTATGTGATCGACGGAGTCGCAGGAGGAAGCCTGAGCTCTCTCAACCCTTCTGATATCGAGTCCATCGACGTGCTCAAGGATGCAGCTTCTGCTGCCATCTACGGTGCCCGTGCAGCCAACGGTGTCGTGCTTGTAACCACAAAGCAGGGCAAGGAAGGCCGCGTGATCACATCTTATGACGCATATCTCGGCGCCCAGTATATCGCAAAGATGCCGGATCTCTGCAATGCCCAGGAATATATCCAGCTCCAGGACCTTGCAAAGACGAATTCCGGTTCTCCTCTCTATGACTGGCAGACACTCCTTCCGCAGGCTCTCTACCAGTCAGTGCTCAACGGCACATGGAAAGGAACCGACTGGGTCAACGAGATGTACAACAAGGGAGCAAGGACCGAGAACCACTCCGTCAACATCGTCGGCGGTAATGCTGACCACAAGTTCTCGATGGGTTTCTCTTGTACTGCCCAGGACGGTATCCTCGGATACAACAAGATCCAGCCGGTAAACGCTGAATACAGAAGGTATACCTTCCGTATCAACACGGACAACGTAGTAAAGAGAATCAACGGTCGCGAAGTCTTCAAGGTCGGCGAGACTCTCAACTTCAGCTACGGCACCAATAACGGTATCGCAGAAGGTGACATCTACTGGAACTCCCTCCACAATGCCATCACTGCCAACCCTCTCCTTCCTGCATATACATATGACGAGCAGGGTAATATCACAGGTTTCTATGACGAGGCTGCCCGCGATGCTGCAGGCTGGGATTTTGACGGTACTGCAAAGCACCCTCTCGGCATGGACTTTTATACCTCAAGAGGACGTAACATCAGCAAGTCATACAACCTTCAGGCTAGCGTATACGCAGAAATATCTCCTATCAGGAACTTCAAGTTCAGAAGCCAGTTCGGTTACCGCATGTCCGGTTCGAGCTCGCGCTCATACACCATGCTCTACAGACTTTCCAGCGGTCAGTATTCTGACAACGACGAAGTCAGCCAGAGCCTGAACCTCAACCAGAGATATACCTGGGAGAACTACGCTTCATACCACTTCGATATCAATAAGGACCATGTCTTCGACGTCGTCCTCGGTCAGTCAATCGAGAAGTGGGGCTTCGGAGAGAAAGTAGGAGCCAGCGCTTTCAACTCAATCTTCCTCAACGACTTTGACAGGGCATATATCTCCAACACCAAGCCGGAGGCCCTCAACCAGCTCGAACTCTCAGGTTCGCCATCATCAAGGGGCGCCATCGCTTCATTCTTCGGCCGTGTCAACTATAGCCTTAAAGATACATACCTTCTCTCGGCTATCGTACGTACCGATGGTTCTTCCAACTTCGCCCGCGGCCACCGCTGGGGTATCTTCCCTTCAGTATCCGCCGGCTGGATCATCAGCAACGAAGCCTTCATGGCAAACACGAAGGACTGGCTCAGCTTCCTCAAGCTCCGTGCATCATGGGGTCAGAACGGTAACTGCGACATCGACAACTTCCAGTACCTTACCACCATCAAGCTCTCCTCAAGCGCCGGCTACTACTTCGCCAACAAGGCAGTGCCTACTACCGGTGCCATTCCGGGCGTCCTTGCCAACCCTGACGTAAGCTGGGAGACCTCAGAGCAGACCAATATCGGTCTCGACGCAAGATTCTTCAACTCAGCTCTCGGAGTAACCCTCGACGGTTATGTCAAGACTACCCGCGACTGGCTCGTACAGGCTCCTATCGCTTCCGTATATGGCTTCGAAGCTCCATACGTGAACGGTGGTGACGTGCGCAACTCAGGTGTCGAAATTGCCATCGACTACGGCAAATACACCGGAGACTTCACCTACGGCGTCAAGTTCAACGGTTCTTACAACAAGAACAAGGTGACCCGTATCGCCAACTCCGAGGGTATCATCCATGGCGAGGACGACGTGCTCAGCCAGGGTACCTCCGAGATGTACCGCGCCCAGGTAGGCTATCCTATCGGTTACTTCTACGGTTACAAGACCGCCGGTATCTTCCAGAACGATGCCCAGGTTGCAGCAACCGCAGTCAAGTATGAGGATGCCAAGCCGGGCGACGTGATCTTCGTCGATACCGACGGTGACGGCGCTATCACCGAAGAGGACCGCACCATGATCGGTAACCCTCATCCTGACTTCACCACAGGTCTCAACCTCTGGTTCGCATACAAGAACTTCGACTTCAGCGTGACCGGTTACGGCGCATTCGGCCAGCAGATCGCCAAGTCTTACCGTTCATTCTTCGACAGCCCTCGCGAGAACTACACCAGGGACTTCTTCGACTGCTGGCACGGTGAAGGTACCTCTAACAGGTATCCTACCCTTACCCTCGCAAACGACAGGAACTGGTCCAACATCTCCGACATCTACATCGAGAACGGAGACTACTTCAAGATTTCCAACGTCACCATCGGATACGACTTCAGCCGTCTTGTCAAAAAGTCAATCCTCAGCAAGGCTCGTATCTATTTCTCTGCCCAGAACCTCTACACCTTCACAGGCTACTCCGGAATGGATCCTGAGATCGGTTACGGTTTCGACGAGGACTGGGTATCCGGTATCGACCTCGGTTACTATCCGGGTGCGAGAACATACATGATTGGTGTTAACCTTCAATTCTAGATTGTCATGAAAAATTATCTTAAACTTATACTCACCGTATCATGCGCCGCAGTCGCTTTTTCCGGCTGCGAGAAGTTCCTCGATACGGAAAGCTATACGACAAGGAATACAAGTAACTTCCCTTCGTCCGAGACAGACGCGATCCAGCTCGTGACCGGTGTCTATGCCGCTCTCAACGGTTCAGTATATGAGCCGAGCGCATCCTACTGGATGGCTGCCATGATCGCTTCCGACGAGTGCTACGGCGGCGGCGGTATCGACGACTACGACTGCCAGGCAGACGACCACCTCCTCTACTATGAGCCGGATGTCCATAGTGACTACTGGAAAGAATTCTTCGCCGGAATCACCCGCGCCAACATGGCCATTGCCAATCTTGACAAGGTCGAGAATGAAGAGCTGCGCAACCAGCTTCTCGGCGAGGCTTACTTCCTCCGCTCATACTTCCTCTTCGAACTCACCCAGTGCTTCGGCGAGATTCCTCTGACCAGCAGCGTACCTGAGACTGTTGAAGAGGCAAAGAAGTATCCTGCACAGGCTTCAATCGAAGAGATATACGGTACTATCGCAGCCGGCCTCAAGAAGGCTATCGAGATCATGCCTGACAAGCCTTGGAACCAGTGCGTTTCAGGTCTCCGTCACGCAACCAAGTGGGATGCCGAAGGTATACTCGCAAGGGTTTATCTCTTCTACACCGGCTTTTACGGTGACAAGAATGGCACTACTCTTACAACCCTTCCTCTCGTTGACCTCGAGACTGGAGAGCTCACCTCAGAAACTGTCAGCAAGGACTATGTTGTCTCCAAGCTCAAAGACTGTATCGACAACTCTGGCCATAGCCTCGTGAGCGACTTCCGCCTCCAGTGGTCATACACCAACTCCGCCACCAAGGCTGACTATCCTTATGCCCAGACAGTCGAGGGAACATGGATCATTGACTCAGAGAACCCTGAGGAGATGTTCAGCATCTGCTGCACCAACCTCGCTTCTTCATCCCGTTTCTGCAACAAGTACGACCAGTATCTCGGAGTTCGCAAGCGTTCCAACTGGGAAGTAAACGCCTTCCCGTTCGGCCGTGGATACGGATGGGCTACCGTCAATCCATATGTATGGAAACAGTGGGATATCGAGGAGCCGGGCGACCTCCGCAAGGTGGCTTCAATCTACAACTATGAAGACGAATGCGTTCCTGCATCCGCATATACCTGGGGTAACGACCAGCAGTATGAAGAGACCGGACTCTGGCAGAAGAAATACCAGACATGGGGCGCCATGGTCGATGGCAAATTCTTCTATGAATTCTCATCTGTTCCTGAGTACGGCGGTACCGGTACTGACCTCGGCCGCGGCCATTCTCCTCAGAATATCCAGCTCCTCCGCTTCGCTGACGTGCTCCTGATGCACTCCGAGCTTACCAGGACCGTGGATGGCATCAACAAGGTGCGTGCAAGGGTCAACCTCGCCCCTATAGGCGCTTACACCGATGAAGCCCTCCGCATGGAGAGAAAGCATGAGCTCGCATTCGAGGCCGTAAGATGGGGTGACATGAGACGTTATGGCAAGGCTTATGCTATCGCCGCCCTCGAGACCCAGCTCGGTCAGGAGATCCGCAACGCAGGTGGCGAGACTGTCATGAAAGATCAGGGTGCAGGCTACAAGGCCCGCTACGAGGCAACCTACGGCTTCAGGCCTATCCCTCGTTCCGAGATCAGCCTCTCCAACGGTGTTCTCAAGCAGAATGAAGGCTGGACAGATACCGCCTCTGCACAGTACGCTGGCTGGAAATAGTCTGACATAAGAAAAAGGCCGGGCAACCTTTGACAGATTGCCCGGTTTTTTTTATTTTCGCATATAAAACTACTGATTCCTTATGAAGAAAGCTGCATTGATTATTTTTTTGTCGCTCGCTATTGCATCTTGCGGAAAAGAGAATCCCGACCAGGAGTCCGGTATGACCGTACCGAAGGAAGATTATGTCGTAACCAAGATAGAGTATCATCTTGACAATTCCGCCGTCATTGAACAGCTGTCCGACTACGTCGCCTCGGATCAGCTACATAATGACACTCCCGAGCTCATTTTGGCAAGTAGGACTTTCACCTTTGAAGTTAAGGAAAGTTCATCCTTCTTAAGCTCCGGGGACGTGTCCGTTCCGGAAGGGTTTTATGCGCCTGTTCCTTATCTGATGCCGGAGACAAATTCCATATTTTTGACGGAACCGCGCTACAATACGTGGGGAGAAGACTCGACGACATCCGATGTCAGGAACGTTGAAGTCTCCCTGAACACCCCTCCTTACAGCAGTGTGAATGTCACAGTCAGTATAAAAAGATATCGTATGACTGTCCGGTATACTGCATATCTGAAAGGAGTGATGACCGGCATGGAAACCAGTGTGGACGGTATCTGGGAGGGTGTCAGCACCTCCGGCACGGAAACCATATGGACTCAGCAGGATCTTGATTAGCAAAGTAATATGAACAGATTTATCTATCTGGTGTAAACTGTAAACACTTAGAAGTCAGTGCTTTATGATTTTAGAGATGTACCGCGGTGCATCTCTAAAATCATATATGCCTGAATATCAGCGAGATGCATTTCGCAGCGCACCGTAGCAAAAAAGGCCTGGAGCTCCCATTTTGTTTCTATTTCAAAAAAAATTACTACCTTTGAAGTTCACTTTCAGCTAACATTGACACAGAAGAATGAAACACTTTGTTTTACCTTATGAGGGCGGTCTTATAACAGACAAGCTGCCCCAAGACATCCTGCACAGCTACGAGAAAGTAAACGCTGAAATCTACAGCGAATCTCGCGAAGCAAGCTCGAAAGTCGCAGACATTATCGTTAATGGAATCAAGGCTACTAAGGGCCGCCTCTTCCGTCTCGGACTGACTACAGGCGTTACCCCTGTTTCCCTTTACAATGAACTCGCGCGCCGTTGCGCCGCCGGAGAAGTCTCCTTCCGCAACGTAGAGATCGTCTCAATCGACGAGTATTATCCATTCCGCGCAGACCAGCACCAGAGCCGCAACAGCCGACTCCACGAGGCCCTGATCGACAAGGTCGATATCCTCAAGGAAAATGTACATATCCCTGACGGGACTGTCCCTGCCGAAGAGATCTCCGCCTACTGCGCATCCTTCGACAAACTCGCCCGTGGCCTCGACCTCCTCGTAATCGGAGTAGGAGAGCAGGGTCAGCTCGGCTTCAACGAGGCAGGTTCGACCGAAAAGAGCCGCACCCGCACCGTTCCGCTCCCATACAAGTCCCGCAAGAGACAGGCACATAACTTCAACGGAGACATCTCCGCCACCCCTGCCGCAGCAATCACCATCGGCATCAGCACAATGCTCAGCGCATCCAGGATTATCGTGATGGCATGGGGCGAAGACAAGGCTGAAGCCGTCAAAGCCATCGCAGAAGGCGAGGTTACCCCTCTCTGCCCGGCTTCATATCTCCAGCTCCATGACAACGCATCCATCTTCGTGGACGAGACTGCCGGATCCCTGCTCACCCGCGTGAGCGCCCCATGGCTCGTAGGCAGCTGCGACTGGACTCCTAAGTTCATCCGCAAGGCCGTCGTATGGCTCTGCCAGCAGGTTGGAAAGCCTATCCTCAAACTCACCGAGCGCGATTATCTCGAAAACTCCCTCGGCGAGCTCATCGAAAAATACGGACCGTTCGACAAGATCAACATAAACGTCTTCAACGACCTCCAGCACACCATCACAGGATGGCCGGGCGGAAAGCCGAATGCAGACGATTCAACCCGTCCTGTCAGCGCCGAACCGTTCCCTAAGACCGTCCTGATCTTCTCTCCGCATCCGGATGACGACGTAATCTCCATGGGCGGTACATTCATCCGTCTCGTAGCCCAGGGCCACAATGTCCATGTAGCATACGAGACCTCCGGAGACGTAGCAGTCTATGACGACGTGGTACTCCAGCACATGGATGCCGCATACCAGCTCGGATTCGCCGACAAGTTCGACGAAGTCAAGGCCCTCATCGACTCCAAGCGTCCTGGAGAGGCCGAGCCTCGCGCCCTTCTTGACATCAAGGCGGCCATCCGCCGCAGCGAAGCCAGAAGCGCCGTTCGCTCATTCGGTCTCAACGACAAGACCAACGCCCACTTCCTGAACCTTCCGTTCTATGAGTCCGGCGGCGTCAAGAAGATGCCAAGGACCCAGGTGGACGTCGACATAATCAAGAAGCTCATGAACGAGCTCAAGCCTGACATGATCTTCATGGCCGGCGACCTCGCCGACCCTCACGGAACCCACAGAGTCTGCACAGAGGCAGCCATGGATGCTTTCGAGCAGCTCCGCGAGGAAGGTGCCAAGTGGACTGAAAACGCCCACATCTGGCTCTACAGGGGCGCATGGATGGAGTGGGAGCTCGGTCGCGTGGACATGGCCGTTCCGCTCAGCCCGGGAGAGGTCGTAAGCAAGCGTCATGCTATCTTCCGTCACCTCAGCCAGAAGGACATCGTTCCATTCCCTGGAGACGATCCTCGTGAGTTCTGGCAGCGTGCCGAGGAGAGGACCCAGAATACTGCGCGTCTCTACGATGAGCTCGGAATGGCGGAATACCAGGCGATGGAGGTCTTCCTCAAGCTTTTTTAAATAATTGATTATTTGCAGTTTTAGAAAAAAATACATACATTTACGTTGTTTTAAGACCTATACTGTTAAATAAACTATATTATGAAAAAGTTAATTCCTATCGCATTGATCGCACTGGTTCTCGTACCGGGTTGCGGTAACATGTCCAATCTCGCTAAAGATAGTCTTATCGGTTCAGGTGCCGGCGCTGCTGTCGGTGCTGCCGTAGGCGCTATCATCGGTAAGGATGCAAAGGGAGCTCTTATCGGAGCTGCAATCGGTACCGCTGTAGGTGGAGGTGCCGGCGCTGTTATCGGCCGCAAGATGGACAAGAAGGCTGAAGAGCTTGCAGCTCTCCAGGATGCCCAGATCGAGAAGATCTACGATGCCAACGGTCTCGAGGCTCTGAAAGTTACTTTCGCAAGCGGAATTCTCTTCCAGACCAACAAGGCTGACCTTTCTGCGGCTTCAAAGAAGGAGCTCGCTGAGTTCGCCAGCAAGATGAACGATCTCAAGGATACGGATATCACGATTTATGGCCATACCGACAATACCGGTTCTGCCGCTGTCAACGAAAAGCTTTCTGCAGAGAGAGCTGCGTCCGTTGCCGCTTATCTTAAGAGTTGTGGTATCGCAGGCGATCGTATGAAGACCCAGGGTCTTTCATATACCGATCCTGTTGCTGACAACAGTACTGTTGAGGGCCGCGCAAAGAACCGTCGCGTGGAGATCTACATCACTGCCGATGAGAATATGATCGCTGCCGCCCAGAACGGAACTCTCCAGTAATCTGCGTCATGGCCGACCTGATTGGCCATCCTGATACTTATAAGCCGACCCGCCCGGGCCGGCTTTTTTTGTCCTCCCTCTCCGGGAATCCTCGTGGTCTCGGCTCTGTTCCGCCGCGGCCAGCTGACGGGCCGCCTCCGCCAGCGGCAGGTGTCCTCGTGGTCTCGGCTCTGTTCCGCCGACTCCGTCGGCTCCATCCCTCCCAATGTCTACTTCGTCCTGCTTCGCAGAACTCGTATCCATCGGGCCCCTCCCTCTAACGTGGCCGAGGGTGGCCACGCTCGCCGAGACCAGAGGACCCCCGCCGTTTTTTCGCCACTGCTGCCCTCGTCAATATATCGCCGTCTGCCAACCCTCTGACTTCCTACGGCGTCTCCGCCACCTGTCCGCCTGCTTGTTCTCCGCTGTCCTGCTGTCTCCGCTGCGTCCAGCTGACGGGCCGCCTTCGGCAGGTTCGGAAAAGCTGCTCGGTCGCTGTCGCCGCCTAAACGGCTAACTCAGTCCTTTTACGTCTCCTTCGTCGCTTCGCTCGAAGTCGCCGTAACGTCCTTCAGACACACGCCGTTCTTCACGGCGGCGCCGGCCGCTCCCTCGCTCACCGCTTTTCCTCAATGCCTCCGGCGTCTCCGTCACCCGTCCAGCGGCGTCCGACTTCCGGACAATTGTCTCGCCCTCGCTTTACGAGTCCTCTAATCCGTCGGACAAAGCATTGAGGGTGCAGCAATGCGCCACTGAGTGTCCTGTATTAAGGGATGGCGCCCCCTCAACCTTGATTTTCCGACGCTGAGGGTGCAGCACTGTGCCACTGAGTGGCCTGTACTAAGGGATGGCGCCCCCTCAACCTTGATATTTCGGCGCTGAGGGTGCAGTAATGTGCCGCTGAGTGGTCTGTACTGTGGTATAGCGCCCCCTCAACCTTGATTTTCCGGCGTTGAGGGTGCAACAAAGTGTCACTGAGTGGCCTGTACTGAAGGATGGCGCACCCTCAGCATAAAAAGGTCCGCGCCATTTAAATGGTCTACGCCGTTCTTCATGACGTCGCCATTCCGGCCGATATATGTATCGTTTTCTGCGAAAAATTCTTATCTTGCAGAATATTCAGGTTTTTATGAAAAGAATACTCGCTATTGCACTGGCTTTCGCGGCAGCGCTGACGCTCTCCGCGCAGAAGCCGAACTACGGACTTGCAGAAAGATTCTCTGCAAAGAAAATCAATTCCATGGTCTTCTCAACCCAGATGAGACCCGCCTGGTTCCGCAACTCGGACCGCTTCTGGTACTCATGGAAGACCCCTTCCGGCACACGCTACTACATTGTCGATCCCGCAGCCGGAACCAAGACTGAAATCTTCGATAAGGAACGCCTCGCGATGCAGATATCCGAAATCGTACGCGACCCGTTCGACGCCAACCATCTCCCGATCGACAACCTCAAGCTCAAAGACGACAGCTATTTCCTCTTCGATATCCACTCCAGCATCGACGTCAAGGACAAGAAAGACAGCACTAAGACCGTCAAGAAAATCTTCCACTTCAGATATGACATAGCCTCCGGGAAGCTCACCGAGCTCGAAGAAGGCGAGAAAGAAAAATACCCGGACTGGGCAGCCGTCTCCCCGGACGGAAAGACCGGCATCTATGTAAAGAACCATGATCTCTACTGCATGGATGCAGAGAATCTGGCAAAGGCTGCCGAGGATGACAAAGACAGCACCCTCGTCGAGCGCCGCCTAACCTTTGACGGAAAAGCCGACTTCAGCTGGAACGGAGACAATTATTCCGGAGACACCGAGACAGACTCGACCGCAAGAAACATCCCGATGATCCGCTGGTCCCCGGACTCTAAGCACTTCGCAGCCTTCCGCTTCGACATGAGCCCGGTAAAGGATCTCTGGGTAATCAACTCTGTCAGCAGCCCTCGTCCGAAACTCGAGACATACAAATACCAGATGCCGGGAGAGCCGGGACCTGTCAGCTATATCTATGTCTTCTCGATGCCGGACGGCAAGTACAGGGAGATAAAGAACCATGCTTTCAAAGACCAGGACCTTGCCTTCGAGATTCCTGCAGAAACGGTCGAAGACAGTTACCTCGAGTGCTATAGCCCGAAATGGCTCGGCGACAATACCGGTTTCTATATCGATCGTCTCAGCCGCGACCTCAAGCGTATCGACCTCTGCTGGATAGGCGTGGACGCCGACTCTACCAAGGCGATCGTCAAGGAACGCCTCAATACATACGTGGAAACCCGCGGAGTACGTCTCCTCAAAGGCGGAAAACAGCTCCTCTGGTGGTCCGAGCGCAACGGCTGGGCCAACATATATCTCTACAACTCCGACGGAACCCTTGTCAAGAACCTTACGGAAGGAGCCTTCCACATCTCTGACGTACTTGCCGTCAACGAAGCCGCCGGCTATATGCTGGTAAGCGCCTGCGGAGTAGTCAAGGATGAAGATCCTTACCAGAACCATACCTACAAGGTATCCCTTTCCGGCGGAGCCCTCCAGCCTCTCGACATCAGGGACATGGACGTGATGTCCGCAGCCAGTGACGATGCCAAGTACTTCGTAGCCAATTATTCCCGCGTGGACTATGCTCCTGCGGTAGCCCTCTACAATGCTGCCGGAAAGAAGATAATGGACCTCGAGAAAGCCGACCTCTCACTTCTCTTCGCCGCCGGATACAAGTTCCCGGAGAGATTCAAGGTCAAGGCGGCCGACGGCGTTACAGACCTTTACGGCGTAATGTACAAGCCATTCGATTTCGATTCGACAAAGGTTTATCCTATAGCTGATTACGTCTATCCGGGCCCACAGGTCGAGGCCAACAACATCTCCTGGTCCAGGGGTATGACCCGCGTCGACCGTCTCGCCCAGATCGGAATGATCGTAATCACCGTCGGCAACCGCGGCGGCCATCCTGACCGGTCGAAGTGGTACCATAACTACGGCTACGGCAACCTCCGCGACTACGGCCTCGAGGACCAGAAATACGCGATCCAGCAGCTCGGCGCCCGTCACTCGTTCATCGACCTGAGCCGCGTCGGCATCCACGGGCACTCCGGCGGCGGTTTCATGTCAACGGCCGCTATCCTCAAGTATCCGGACTTCTTCAAGGTTGCGGTATCATGTGCCGGCAACCATGACAACAGCATCTACAACCGCTGGTGGAGCGAGCAGCACCATGGCATCCTCGAAAAGATCGACCATGGCGACACCACCTTCGTCTATCATATCAACACCAACCAGGAGCTCGCCCGCAATCTCAAAGGCCATCTGATGCTTGTCCATGGAGACATCGACAACAACGTCAACCCGGCCAACACAATCCGCGTCGTGGACGCCCTGATCCGCGCCAACAAACGTTTCGACATGCTGATTCTCCCGGGCCAGAGACATGGCTTCGGAGATATGAATGAATATTTCTTCTGGAGGATGGCCGACTATTACAGCGAGTGGTTCCTCGACGGGACCGGCCGGCCTGAAACAGACATCAAAGAACTTAATAACGACTAGTTTCGACTATGAAAAGAATTGTTTTAATCGCTCTCGCCGCCGCTGCGGCACTGGTCTCATGTTCCCGCAACCAGGGACTCAAGACTGCCGTGTATGAGAAATCTGCTATCGTCGCCCTCGCCGAAGGCGCGACTGACTCTATCTCTATAGACGTAAAACTCGAATATCCGGTCTCCGGTCTCTCAAAGGAAGCCATGGATGCCATTTCCAGGTCCATTCTCGGCCAGACCCTGGAGTACACCGGAGAGAGCCCTGACTTCGAAGCTGCAGTAAGCAGATATATCGACGCCACAGTCGCAGATTACAAGGATACCAATCTGGAACTCTGGCAGGAAAGCCAGGAGAACGGAGAGCATTACATGGGGCTTACATGGGGTGACGAACTTGTCGGCACCTTCTCCGAACCTCATGGCAATATCGTGTCCTATGTTCTCTATTCCTATTCTTTCCAGGGCGGAGCCCATGGAAACTGGGGCGATTACGTAACCAACTTCAACATGGAGGACGGCTCGATCGTTTCCGAGGAGGACCTTTTCATTCCTGAATACAAGGAGGAGCTTTCCAGACTTCTTACCGACCATCTCTACGAGTCCATGCCTGACGAGGATGCCTATGACGGCCTTTTCGTAAAGGAGATAGAGCCTAACGGCAACTTCGAGGTGTCGGAGGCAGGAATATCTTACCTTTATAATCCAT
>Ga0310695_10010447_pt1 | contig 13570 bp, 22 predicted proteins | sample RumenRJG_04DNA_FD_203882 | JGI IMG/M metagenome (GOLD analysis project Ga0310695, IMG submission 203882) | Bovine rumen microbial communities from Lethbridge, Alberta, Canada - RJG_04 (v2) (version 2) | ecosystem: Host-associated > Mammals > Digestive system > Stomach > Rumen | place: Canada...
CAGGCTGTTGACTGAGGAAAAGATTGAGATCATCAGCAGGATCAGAATGCCTTATTATCACTTCGCCTGGGATAATCCGGCGGATGAAGGGAAGATCCTCCCGAAGCTGAAGATGTTTGCGGAACGGATCAGGGTGAACCGACACAACACTTTAGTGTACTGTCTGGTGAATTTTAACTCAACATTAGACGAGGATCTGCACCGAATCTATACGCTGCGGGATTTGAATATGCAGCCGTATGTGATGATCTATGATAAGGCTCACTGTGAGCGGGTGTATCAACAGCTGCAGCGGTGGGTGAACAGTCCGCGGATTTTCAACACAGTAAAACGTTTTGAGGAGTACACAAGATAATGCTGACGGGGAATATCTGGATCTATGACTTTGAGGTGTTCGCGCTGGACTGGCTGGTGGTTTTCAAGCGGGTCTCGGACGGGTGCTATCAGGTGTTTCACAATGACGGGGACGGGGTTTGTGATTTCATGAAGGAAGAACAGCCGGTTCTGACGGGGTTCAATGTGAAGCATTATGACAACTGGATTCTGAAGGCTGTAATGAGCGGATGCGAGCCGGAGATGGTGAAAACCGTCAATGACTTGATCGTGATGCAGGGTGTGCCTGGGTTCTCGATTCCGTTTCTGAAAAACTGCGGGATCTATTTTCCGAGTTTCGACCTGATGGACGATATGCAGCAGGGGCTTTCCCTGAAAGCTATAGAAGCTCATCTGGGAATGGATATTGAGGAAACCGAGGTGGATTTCAACCTGAACCGGGCGCTGACGGAAGCAGAACTGGAACAGACGATCCGTTACTGCAAGTACGATGTGGACGCGACTGAAAAGCTGTTTCATCTGCGGAAGGACTATCTGGAAAATAAGGCTATCCTGGGTCAGTCCTGCGGGCTGAGCGAAGCGGATGCGCTTTACATGACCAATGCGAAGCTGACAAGCGTGTATCTGGAAGCCCGGAGGCCAGAAAAGTTTTGGGATGATGAGCGAAATTATCAGTATCCGAAGCAGCTGCTGATGGAATATATCCCGGCGGAAGTGAAAGCGTTCTTTGACCGGCTGCATGATGAAGCGGTCAATCTGGACGCAATCATGAGTGACAAACTGGACATTACCGTCGGTGACTGTCCGGTGACGATCGGCTGGGGCGGAATCCATGGGGCTATCCCGAATTACGTTGAGGAAGCTGCCGAAGGGCGATCCATCCGGAATAAGGATGTGGCTTCGTATTATCCCAATCTCATCAGAAGAATGGGATACGCGTCCCGGGCGATGAAGGATCCGGGGATGTATGCGGAGATCATCGACCGTCGGGTGGCGGCGAAAAAGGCAGGGGACAAGGCAACAGCAAATGCGCTGAAGCTGGTCCTGAATACTACCTACGGCGGGATGCTGAACGGTCACGGTGACCAGGCTTTCAACGATCTTTATGATCCGCTGATGGCCCGCAGCGTGTGCATTTCCGGTCAATTGTTCCTGCTGGAGCTGACGGAGCATCTGGTTCGGGAATGTCCTTCTTTGAAGGTGATCCAGCTGAACACGGACGGCATCATGGTTTCGTTTGACAATACGGATGAGCCGAAATGGCAGGAGATCACTTCCGAATGGGAATCCCGGACGGGATTTGAACTGGAAGAGGATTTTATCCGGAAGATCGTCCAGAAGGATGTCAACAATTATGTTGAGGTGCCGGTGGATGAGAAGAAGGACCCGAAGGTGAAAGGAGGTGTTCTGGTTCGCGGGATCGCTCCGGCAGGGGCTTTCAACGTGAACAATAACGCAGTGATCATCGCCGAGGCGGTGAAGCGGTACTTTGTGGATGGTACGGACCCGGAGGTAACGGTTGAGGGATGCGAACGGGTGCTGGATTTTCAGCTGATCGCGAAAGCGTCATCAAAATATTCTGAGGTGTATCAGGAAACAGCTTTCGGATTATGGGATGCACAGCGATGCAACCGGGTGTATGCCTCAAAGGATCTGAAATTGGGTACGCTGATCAAGATCCACAGGGAGACGGGAAGACCGGCGAAGATCGCAGGGCTGCCGGAACACTGCGTGGTTGATAACAAGAACCGGCTGGATATTTCAGCCGTGGATAAGGGATGGTACGTGGATCAGGCCAGGAAATACATCCGTGATTTTCTGGGAGATGTGCGGAAAGTCAATAACAGGGCGATCAATGCGCTGATGCGGAGATCCCTGGATCTGATCGAGGAAGTCGGTCAAAAGAGTTTGTTTTGAGGAGATAAAGTCTCATGAGTGAACATTCACGACAATTGATAGGAAAAGTATTAACGCATACTTATGACGTTAAAGAATACTTGAGTAAAGACAGTGATGATCATATCGAAGCCTGGGTAAACGCGATGTGGACATTCGATCATCGTAATGAGATCAGTGCGAAAAGAAGATTGGAAGCATATGAAAAGGGGTTACTCCTCATGTTTGAAAACTGGGTATTCAAAACGGTCATTATCGAAAGAATGAGCGGAACCGATAAATTGAACAACGAGGGTAAAAAATGGGCTAAAGAAGAGGATGAAGAGTTAGTGAATCTTGCTGCAATGTGTTATGAGGAATTTGGTAAATACGATCCTGTTTACATGATTGCTCCCAGTATTTTCGAAAGGAGTTCTCAAGCCATTCGTACTCGTTTGTCTCAATTGATCGGAATAGAGAGGCTCACCGTAAAGGTGGAAGGTAAATTCGAAGGTGACTTCGAAGGTGAATCTGTGAGGGGCCAAATTTCAGGTTTGGTTCATAAAAAATAAGATAGGAGAAATTATGGCAAACGTATATGATGACATGACTGTCATGCAAAAGCTGGCGAAGGCCAGACTGTACTTCCTGAATCAGAAAATCGGGAAGAGCGGGAAGAATGTCCTGCTGGAGTTCAAGTATTTTGAGCTGGAAGACATTGTGCCGACCGCGATACGGATCTTTGACCGGGTAGGGTTGGTTTCAGTGGATGACTTCGGGGATGACGTGGCGACGAAGACGATCTTCAACGCAGCCAAACCGGGTGAGACGCCGCTGGTGTTTCGGGTGAAGTATCGTGAAGCGGAACAGATCGTCAATAAGAACGGGAAAGCGGTGACCAATCCGCTGCAGGCCCTGGGAAGCTCGATCACGTATCTGAGGAGGTACCTGTGGATGGTCGCGCTGGACATCACCGAGCCTGATAATGTGGATGATAAGCTGGGATCTGAGGAAGAGTTTACTCCGGAACAGGCTGCGGCTGAAAAGCCGAAACCGAAAAAACCGGCAACTCCTCAGGAACGGGCCGAGGTGAAGCAGGAGCTGGTGAGCGAAAATGTGCCGGCAACTGAAGAGCAGATCGGGAAGCTGAAGGCTCTGTGCAAGGAACTGGTCACGAAGGACGGTGAGAAGTTCCGGGAGTTTGTCAACAAGATCGCTTTGAAGACAAAGGGTTTTGAAGAGATCGCGGGTGATGCCTGTGAGGAACTGTGCGGGAACATCAGCAGCATTCTGGCTGAATATGAAAAATGAAGAATGAAGAGGGAAGAATGAAGAATAATTCTGAAAAAGTGAATCATCCGGACCATTACAACACTGAATCCTTTGAGTGTATCGATGTGATGGAAGAGGTTTTCGGTGCGGAAGCTGTGAAGAATTTCTGCAAGCTGAACGCTTTCAAATATCTGTGGCGGGCTGATGAGAAGGACGGGATGGATGATCTCCGGAAGGCTCGCTGGTACCTGGAACGGATCCAGTCTTTGGAAGCTGAAGAAGACGAACCTGATGATGATGATAATGATGATGATCAGGAGAGTGATGATGACATCAATATTTATGACACTGTTCATAATCTCTGTGATGTAATCAAAAATGCTTTCAAAAAGGGAATGGAGATGTATGCCGAATCCATCGATCCTGAGTCGGAGGCATCCAAGCGGCTGCGGTATTTTCAGCTGAGTAAAAAGAAGGGCTTCGATGAAGATGTGTGCTTCATCACTGCACTGCGGACTGAGATGGACCAGATCGAAAAATCCCTGGAGTTATTTGAGGAGGAAGACGATGAGCAGTCGGGTGAGAAGTCTCGCGAGGAGTAAGGCGCGGTTCGGAATGAACCAGGAAGAGCGGCAGATCTTTGGTTGGTATACCACCGTCGAGACTCCGGTCCGCAACAAACGGACGGGGAAGATCCAGCTGGTGAACGTGAAAAAGTCGCTGTTCTCGAAGGCTTGGAGAGATTACGCGTAGGGAGAGAGACGCACATGGTGACAGGCTCCTGTGTCAGCAACGCGGCACAGAGTGCCAGTCCCCAGGTGCTCCGGATGAAAGGAGAGGTTATTATGCCTCCTGAAAATAAACATGAAGTGGGATTTTACTTTTTCGACGGGGATCAGTGGCGGAGGGTCGGTGAGGCTCCAGTGATAAAGGACCCCAAAGACGAATTGAAGGAAGCGGCGGTACAGCTGCATGATCTGTATAACTCATTTATCGAAGCCGGTTTTTCCCGGATGGAAGCTTTGGTGATGGTAAGTGAGATCATCAAAGGAGCAAAGCAATGAAGTGGAATGATGACGGCACGATCACTGTGATGCCACCGGCGAAGCCGAAGAAGGTGACCGGGACACGGTTCGCGGCGATCATGGGCGCAAATGCCTGGAAGACGCCTTTCAGCACCTGGTGCGAGATCACCCGGACCTATGAGGAACCGTTCGAGAACACAATCTATACCATTGCCGGTAAGACGATCGAACCGAAACAGGCAGAATATATGGCCGGGAAGTATTTCTGGAAAAAGCTGGTATCACCTACCGATGCTTTTGGTGAAGACTATTTTCAAAAGACCTGGGGTGATTTCTTTCCGCAACATCCATTTCTGGGCGGGATGTGGGACTACCTGTTTGTGGATCAGGACGGGGCTACCGAAACGGTACTCGAAATGAAGACCACGAAACGGGCAGAAGACTGGAAGGATGATATCCCGGAATATTACGCTTTGCAAGCTGCTCTGTATGCCTATTTGCTCGGATGCGATAATGTGACGATGGTCTGCACGATCCTTGAGGATAAGGATTATGAACATCCGGAAGCGTTTGTGGTAAATTCCAATAACACTTTTGAGCGGTCCTTCAAAGTTTCCGAGCGGTATCCGCATTTCGAGAATCTGATCAAATTTGCCGAGGGCTGGTGGCGAGATCATGTGCTGAAGGGTGTTTCCCCTGCCTACGATGAAAAGAAGGATGCTGAGATCCTGAAGGTGCTGCGAGCGAACAACATCACACCGGAAACGACGCTGAGCGCACTACTGAGAGAAGCGGAAGAGCTGCAGGGACAGCTGGATAAAGAATATTTCAAGCTGGCGCCCAAAGAAGACCGGCTGAAGGTGCTGAAGGACATGATCAAAGAGATGATGGTCCAGCAGTTCCGAGACGGTGACAAAAAGGTGGTCGTGCCGGGTTATGCCTATGAATGGACCGTCGGAAAGTCGGTTTCCCTGAAGGTCGATGAGGACGCGATGAAGCAGGACGGTGTCCTGGATAAGTATAAAACAAAGGAATCAGTCTCTTACAGACTGACCGCGAAAGCGAAAGGAGAAAAATAATGGCAAAGATCGGTTTGACCGAAGGTTTTAAGTTGATCCCGGAAGGGAGTCATGTGTTCCGGATTTCCGCAGTCAAGTATGACGAGGATTTCGGCAAGATGGAAGTCACCATGGAAACGGTGGACGGCGGGCGACATATCGAACGCTTCAACCTGCTGAAGGCCAACGGTGAAGTGAACGACGGTGCAATGAATGCATTCAGCTATTTTGCGAAGGCGGCCCTGAATGACTTCTCCGTTCAGGAGATCGACGAGCAGGATCTCGTCGGGCATTACCTGCGCTGCACGGTCCGGCATGAACAGGTGGAGAGTACCAAGTACCCCGGTAAGATGACCACATTCGTTCGGTTGGACGATAAGGAAGCCGCTGACGGGTACGATGATGTGGACATCCCGTGGGATGATCCGAAACCGGTTGCCAAGGAACAGGGATCAGCGGGTAAGAGCCAGAAGGCGTTTGACCTGGATGGGCTGCTGGGGATTTAGGCTTCAGGATGGTGGTCAGGGAGAGAAAAAATCCTCTCCCTGACTGCTAACCTTATTGCGATTATTGTTATAATAAAGGTTAGAGGGTATGATAGTCATAATAAGCGGCTCGGTTTTGATTTACCTGATATTAATGGTGATCGCTTATTTTATATTTCATGACGAGGAGTTATGAGCAATTCTAATTTGTTTGGACATATCGACCGGAGACGGAGGATACCGTTTGACGAGTTCCGGGTAAAAATGGTCTACGATGCGATTTTTGAGGAGCACGGTGTCAGAGATGTCAAATTACTGGATTTTCTGGAGACCGAAAGAATTACGCAGCGTAAAGCGTCCAGAGGGCTGGAAGCTGAAGACCGAGAAGAAATCGGGAAGTTTGCCGACACGCTGCAGAAAAAGCTCGATATCGGACGGGACGCGGCTTTGTGCATTCTGGCTCATATCGGCGTGATGATGAATGCCTGTCATTAGTGTAGGAGAGAATAATGATTCTGAGTGATATCAGTATTTACAACCGGCTGGATGAGCTGGTGGATATTTCCAAATCGGAAAATACAACACTTCGAGACCTGAGCAAGCAGGTGAATCCGAATTCAATCGATTTGACGATCAGTCGGATTTATAAGCGGGGATTATTCACCGCGCGAAGCTGGAACTATGGCTTTAAAAATCAGCAAGAAGCATCTTTATACAATGAAAAAGCATGGGAAAGCTGCCGGGATGAGGATTATATCCTGATGAAACCAGGTGATGTGGTTCTGGCGTGTACGCGAGAATACATCAAAATGCCGAATGACATCTGCGGTCAGCTTTTCACCAAATCCACATTGGGCAGAATGTTTATCAATCATATGATGGCGGGTGTGATCGATGCGGGGTTTGAGGGAAGGCTGACGCTTGAATTAGTCAATGAAGGCGTTCATATTATCAAGATCCCGACGGGAGCGCGTGTTGTGCAGATGGTGCTGATGGAATTGGACCAAAAAGCCATACGTCCGTATGGAAATCGGGAAAGCCGATATCATGAGGCAATGAGTGTGGAGTGCGCAAAATTGGAAGATTCCTTTAATGCCTACTGCGCTAAAAAGGAAATGGAACCTTTGCCCTTGGAGAGAAAATGAAGTACACAGTCAGTAAGGAAAAGGGCGGACGGTATTACATTTGTCGAGAAGGGAGTGAGAATATCCCTCACTCCTTTCAGCGATTTGCTGAGAAAAAGAAGGCCCTGAAGGTATGTGCATTTCTGAACGGGCTGAGTTATAAGGAGTACATGAAGATGTACAGGAAGGATCATAAAGATGATCAGGATTGAGAATGTGGAAATTTACGGATGGAGAGCAGCTCTAAGAGGAATGCGGAATCCGAAAAATTCGTGGGATCGCTCGGACACGGAATATATAAGAGATCTGAATCGTATGATCGAAAGAATCGGGGATAAGGATCTGGAGCTGGCACAAACGCTGGCTGATGCCGGTCCGGTGCATGGAAAGTATCTGCGGATGATCACGGTCACCTGTGACATTGTTGCTCCCCGTTACTGGTGGATCGAGTTTGACACGTATAAAGTCGGGACGGTTTCGAACAGCTGCAGCACGATGCACAAAATTACCGAACGGGATCTTACCCTGGACGATTTCTCTCATGAGCATCTGGACGGGTACGGTGTGAAATTATTAGAAAATGTCATTCATGAGATAAACCGAGCCAGACGCTTTTATGCAAATTTCGCCGAATATACCGTCAATTACGGGAAGGGCAATATGACCAGGAAGGATTACTGGTGGCAGATGATCCAGCTTTTACCTCAGTCTTTTAATCAGCGGCGTACGGTGCAGATGAATTACGCGGTGCTGAAGAATATGTACGAGTACCGGAAAGATCATAAGCTCCATGAGTGGCAGACGTTCTGCAGATGGATCGAAGAACTGCCTTACAGCGAATTAATCACAGGAAAGAGGGAAGAATGAAAGCAATGTTAAGCCAGCCTATGAGAGGCAAAACAGAAGAAGAGATCACCGAGACCCGGGAAAGGGCTATCAACCATCTGGAAGGGCTCGGATATGAAGTGATCAACACGTTATTTACCGATGAATGGTATTCACCGGAGGCTATGAAGGAACGGGGCGTGGAAAACATCCCGCTGTGCTTCCTGGCCAAATCTCTTGAAAATATGAGTCTCTGTGACACGGTGTATTTCTGCAAAGGATGGCAGGATGCAAGGGGCTGTCGGATCGAACATCTGGCCGCCAGAGAATACGGGATGCATATCCTTTACGAGAACGATACGCTTTAAGATCAAACAGGGGAGGGATTATGGATCATTCAAAGATTCCTCAGGAGCTGAGAGAACTGGACCAATGGGTCTGTAACTGGGAAGGGTCCAAGGTGCCGATGCGAGCTTTTGAACGGGCAGGGGCGTCGAGCACGGATCCTTCCACTTGGTCCTCTTTTGAGGCAGCGTGTCAGGCGGTGGATGCCGGTGTTTATGACTATCTGGGGTTTGTGTTCGCGGATAATGGGATCGTCGGGATCGACATTGACACGGGGTTTGAAGACGGGCTGATGACTCCGCTGTGTGTAGATATCATTTCCGCCTGCAGATCCTACACTGAGATCAGTAAATCCGGGCGGGGTGTGCACATCTTTGTCAAGGGTGTGCTGCCCTTCCCCGGGAAGAATAATCAAAATGGTGTGGAAATCTATCAGTCAAAGCGGTATTTCGTGACCACCGGAAAGCAGACACTGTTTCCGGAAATCATTGAGAATCAGGCGGGGATCGATTATGTACTTGGTAAATACTTTACAGAGACCTCACCGGTGAAGCCAGAAGGCGGTCCTGTGAAGAGTTACAGCAGGGACAGTAAGATTTATCGACCGGGCTTTAAAAAGCCGCAGAAGGGCGCCCTGACGCTGAATCCGAAGCATGAAGAGATTCCGAAAGGGAACCGGCACCTTTGTCTGCTGTCAATGGCGGGGACGCTTTGGAAGCAGGGATACAGCGTGAAGGATCTTTATCAGGAATTGAGCCGGGTGAATGCAGAGGTGTGCAAGCCTCCGCTGCCGGCACGAGAAATTGAATCGATCTGTAAATCGATACGGAAATATGAGAGGTAATTATGGCTGCGAAAAAGCAAACGACTTCTAAGAATGAAGTATGGAAAACAATGTTTCAGACGCCGGTAAAGGGTGAGCTGTGTGTGATCGCGATCCTGCCGGATATCGTCCGGATGGGTGTATGGAACGGGAAAGGTTTTGAGAATGCGCTGGGAATGAAGGTTGCCGGTGCTGATGATGTGGCATACTGGATGAGCATTCCGACTCCGCCCTGGAGGAAAGACCGAAGCGAAAAGGTGCATATCGCTAAGAAGTGAGGATGAGATGGGCCTGGTATTAAGTATCCATGGCGTTTGTGAGACGGTGTTGGATCCTGATGAAGATCTGGAGCTACTGATCGAGAAGTACATCAGTGTCGATGCGCGGAACATGTACCGGGATGTCCGAGAACGGGATCGGAATGCTGTGCTGCTGGCCCGTGAGGATGCTCAGGATCAGGAGTACGAGGTGACCAAGCTGGAAAACCGGATCGAAGATGCGCGATGGTCCCTGAGCCGACTTATGGAAGATATTGATGATATGGACAAAACGGATATCCGGAAAAAGCTGGAAAATATCCATTGGGAGCTGGGGTGGTGAGAATGAAGAATGGATGCGGGAAGAAGGTAACCAATGACATCGAAAGAGTTATTGAAAAATTTTAGCGAAAATGCAAGATACCTTTGTAAGCAAAAAGGAAAAAGCATCGGAGAATTAGAAAAAGAAATTGGTGTTTCAAAAGGTTATTTGTCAAGAATCGTAAATTCAGAAAAAGCGATCAGTTTGGCAAACTTGTATAAAATTTCTCAAATTCTCGAAACAACCATTGATGATTTGATCAGCAAGGACATGTGTCTTGAATGGAAAATTCAAGAACTTGAAAAAGAATTGGATTCTTTGAAAAAGCAGAGAGGTGACCGATGAGCATTGAAAAATGCCAATCGGAAAATGCCGACTATTTCGAAAATGCCAAGCAAAAAAGGAGAGTAATGAGCGATTGCACAACTTGCAGATATGCTGAGAGCTGCGACACTGAAATAATGTGTACAGAGGATGGTACGGTATTCAAACGCCCTCGGAATTGTGTGAGGTATGAAGAGCGGAATGATGGTCTTGTGCTTACCGAAGTCTGGGATTGGCGGTGAGAAATGATAAAGCTCAAAATGGACCAGGGTGATTTCGGGACGCTGTGTATTTGTGCAATACGGTATTGTCATGGGCGGCAGACTTATATGCCGTCTCTGGTCCGGGAGATCGTGACTCCGCACCTGCAGGAGATCGCGGACCGGGATCTGGCGGTAATGATCGAAGATTGTGATTATCAGAAGCGGTTCAATCTTTACGGTGATGAACGGATTGATCTGCCGGGATGGATCAAATGGAGAGAGACACTGGAAGCGGAGAAGGAAAGACGGATACCGCAGGGTGCGGTGCCGATGAAAGGCGAATGATGAGCGAATGCACTTATTGCCCCAATAAAAAAATTTTAGATGTTACCTGCGGTAATCGTACTATCTGGTTTCAGAAGAATGAACCGCATACTGTATACTGCGATAAACGTAAAGAGGAATGGGAAGGTATGTTTGGTAAGGTATTGAACAAAGACGGTAAGCAAAAGCGCCGTCACTTGGTTATCGCTCCAGACATTCAATGTGATTTTACGAGCCTACCGTTCGAAGATGAATCCTTTTCGCTTGTAGTATTCGACCCTCCGCATATTATAAACTTGACAGAATCATCATGGATGCGTAAATCCTACGGTTCACTTGATAACAATTGGCGGCAGTTGATCCATAATGGATTTGCTGAATGTATGCGAGTATTGAAACCTGATGGTGTTCTGGTGTTCAAGTGGTCGGATATTTCCATCAGCACCCGGGATGTAATCAAGGCTATTGGACAGGAACCGCTTTTTGGTCATAGATCCGGAAAAAAAATGAACACACATTGGCTGTGTTTTATGAAGTTTCAAAATGAGGACGACAACCCTATAGGGAGGAACTTTAATGAGTGACATTCAGTATAACCCTGATGAGCTGTTTCAGCTGCATGACGGGCGGTATGTGACTTCCCCGGAGCTTTCGGAGAAAATGAAGATCATCAAAGATGCCCAGCCGGAGGCTCCGCATAATGACTCCACCGGTTATTCCTGGGATGAAAACGGTATGGCTGATCTGTTTTCGGAATGTTACGAAAACGACACACGATACTGTGCCGAAGCGAAATCCTGGTACACGTATGCAGACGGGCGGTGGCAGAAGGACATCGGATCGCTTTTAGTGGCGGCTAAGATCAAAGAATTCGTGAGGCTGATGGCCCTTTACTGCGGAGAAATCCGGGATGATGAGGTCCGGAAGCGGTACATGGGTTTTGTCACCAAGATGGGTGACCGGCGGTTTCGGGACCGGATCATGAAGGACGCAGCCAGCAATCTGATGATCAATGCCTGGGAGTTTGACCGGGACCCATACCTGATCAATTGCCGTAATGGTACGTGGAATTTGCAGACCGGAGAGCTGAATCCGCACAGGTGGGAGGACTTTTTGACCATGCAGAGCGGGTTTTCAGCCAGTGCAAAGAAGGTTTCCTGTAAGCGGTGGAATCAATTTATTGATGAGATCACAGAAGGGGATAAGCAGAAGGCGGATTACCTGCAAAGGGCTTTGGGGTACTCAATTTTGGGTAAGAGCAATGAAGAATGTATGTTCATTCTGCACGGAAAGACCACCCGGAACGGTAAAAGTACGCTGCTGAACACGATCCAGCACCTTCTGGGTGATTATGCGACGGTGGCGCCGGTGGAGCTGATCTGCCGGGGTGACCGGACCCGGAATGCAGAAAATGCAACATCCACCCTGGCCAATCTGAAGGGCAGAAGGTTTGTGACGATGGCAGAAAGCGATACATCCGGGAAGCTGGACGAGGCTGTGATCAAGCAGTATACGGGCGGTGAAGAGATCACAGCCCGGAGGCTTTATGAGAATGCGATCACGTTTATGCCTCAGTTCACGATCTGGCTTTCCTGCAATGATCTGCCTGCAGTTCGGGATAAGTCGCTGTTTGCTTCGGATCGGGTGCGAGTGATCGAATTCAACCGGCATTTTTCGGATGAAGAGCAGGATAAAAACCTGAAGAATTATTTTGAGTCGGATGAGGCAATGGAAGGGATCTTCCACTGGCTGATCCGGGGATATGAGCGGTATAAGACTTTCGGGCTGGAGATGCCGGAAAGTATGAAACCGGTGATGCGGGCTTATGCCAAGGATAATGATGTTGTGCTGCAGTTCCTGGAGGATCGCTGCGAAGCCGCAGAAGGGGAGCGGATCAAGGCTAAGACTTTGTATGATGCTTATAAGACCTGGTGCCGGTCCTGCGGGTACTATGTGTGCAGCCTGAAGCGGTTTATTGCGGAGGTGGCGACACATCCGGAATGGTATGAGTATAAAGGAATGAGCAACGGTGCCACTGCTTTTTCCGGTTTGAAATTGAAGGAGGTTTGAGATGGCAGAAAGTTATGTGGAACGGTACTGGCGGGAACGCCGGGAGGCAGAAGAGGCCGAGAAGGCTATGAAGAAGGCTGTGGAACACATGGCAGAAGAGGAGGTGAACAATGCCGCCGGGAAGAGTAAAGGGTCAAAAGGACGTCACTCCCAGAAAACGAAGGCAGGATCATCCTCACGGTAATCCGGCTTATGCTTCCCATGGAAACATCAAAAACATGGTAGAGAAGTCAGAAAAGAAGGATGAGATTTCCCGGATCGTCGGGGAGAGCTTCCAATACTTCGGGAGGCCGCGGCCTAAGAATAATGAGGAGCTGCGGGAACGGCTGAATGAGTATTTTCAGCACTGCATTGATACAGGTCAGATCCCGACTGTGGAGGATATGGCTTTGTCGCTGGGTGTGACCCGGGCAACGCTTTGGGAATGGGAGAACAAGCGGAAGGATTTTGAGCGGGCAGAAATCATGCGGCTGGCTAAGGAGGTCCTGGCCGGGATCGATGCAAAGCTGGTTTCTGAGGGGAAGATCCCGCAGGTGACTTATATCTTTCGGGCCAAGAATTATTTTGGTATGAAGGATCAAACAACGGTGTCCTGGGAGCAGGGCGGTGACCGGGTTGAGGATCGGATCGATGAGGAGCAGCTGCGGAAGAAGTATCTTGAGCGGGGTTATGAGGCTCCGCTGCGGATCGAGGCTGCGGAGGTGCGGCAGCTGCCGGCGTCGTCTGATGTGGTTGAGGCTGTGGAGGTGAAGAAATGAGAAAGGATTAGGGTGATCAAAAAGGCCCCGGTTTTTGGCCGGGGTCTTTTGCTGTCTCCGCATAATTTGGTAGCTGGCGGGGACAGAACAGAAATGAGGAAATTTCTGTAGTTGTTATTATAATCGTTTTGCGAACTGTCTGACGAT
>Ga0310695_10010448_pt1 | contig 13569 bp, 14 predicted proteins | sample RumenRJG_04DNA_FD_203882 | JGI IMG/M metagenome (GOLD analysis project Ga0310695, IMG submission 203882) | Bovine rumen microbial communities from Lethbridge, Alberta, Canada - RJG_04 (v2) (version 2) | ecosystem: Host-associated > Mammals > Digestive system > Stomach > Rumen | place: Canada...
GAAGGTCTGGATCTGGTTTTGCGTTCAATTTTGAATCCTGGTGATGAAATTATTGTTTGCGAACCTTGTTATGTATCATATCATCCGCTGGCTACTTTGTGTGATGCAAAGGTAATTCACCTTGATACAAGTAAAACAGGACTTTATCCAACTGCAGAATCTATTGAAGCTGTATGTTCGCCAAAAACAAAGGCTGTAATGTTCTGTTCGCCAAGTAATCCTACGGGACGCGTAATTCCGGAAAGTGAACTTAAAAAAATTGCCGAAGTTGTAAAAAAGCATCAGATATGGTGTTTGAGCGATGAAATTTACTGCGAGCTTATGTACGACGGTAAAAAGCACGTTTCAATTGGTCAGTACGATGGAATGAAAGACTATGCAATTATTTTTAATGGTTTTTCAAAATCTTTTGCAATGACAGGCTGGCGTATTGGTTATATTGCGGCTCCTCATGATCTGCTTGTTCAGTGCTGCAAACTTCATGCTTACAGTTCAATTTGTCCTCCAATTTTCAGTCAGTATGCGGCCGCAGAAGGTTTGCGTAATGCGTGGGATGAAGTTGAAAAAATGCGCATTTCATATCAGCAGAGACGTAATTTAATGTATAAGGCTTTTTGTGATATGGGACTTCCGTGTACAGAACCGGAAGGTGCATTTTATATGTTCGCAGATATTCGCCCTACAGGTATGACCAGCGAAGATTTTGCGACAGAACTTATTCAAAAGCACAATGTTGCGGTAGTTCCGGGTACCTGTTTTGGTGCTGGTGGCGAAGGCTTTATCCGCTGCTGCTATGCTACGGATATTAATAAGATAAAAACGGCTATGGAGCGTATTGCCAGTTTGGTAAAGGAAAAAACAGGAAAATAGGCGATGTCAATATTATTAGCAATTATCACAGCTGCTGTTCTCATTATTATTCTGATGATGCTCAAAACAGGTTCAAAAGCGTCTGGCGGAAAGAAAAAAGATACTAAAAAAGCGAAGACTTCTGTTTTACGCGACGCAGAGCGCAAGCTGGCGCACGACCCTCATAATGTTACGGCACTTCAGAATGTAGGAGAAATTTATTTTTCTGATAAGCTTTGGGATAACTGCTTTAAGACATATAAAACCCTTTTTGATATTTCCGCTGCCCACGTGGAAGTTAATGTTGCACAAGCGGCAAGGCGAATGGGTATAGCTGCGTTTAATCTTGAACAGTATGACGAAGCCTTAAACGGTCTTATGGTTTCTGTAAAAAAAGATCCTGATTCATTTGAAGGAAATTATTATCTTGGACGAGCCTTTTATATAAAAGAGATTTACGACAAGGCAATTATTTGTTTTAAAAAGGCAAAGTCTTTGATGCCGGAAAATACCGAAATCAATCAGTTTATGGGCTTGTGCTTTTTTAAGCTTCAGAAATACCGCGAATGTCTTCCATTCTTAAAACGCGTGCTGGAAGAACATCCTGACAACAAAGAAATTCTTTTTAATATGGCTGTTGCAATGACAGAAGTTGGAATGGGCGAAAAGGCTCTTAAGGTTTTTATGCACCTTCGCCCGGACCCTCAGTTTGGTGCTCAGTCTTGTCTTGAAGCCGGAAAAACTCATGAAAAAACAAAGGATTTTGTAAACGCCGTAAAAGATTACGAAATTGCGCTTAAACTTGAAAATGTTCCTGAACAGATTTCGCTTCAGATAAAATACAGACTTTCAAATGCTCTTATTGCAATGAACGATATTTCAAAAGCGCTGGTTTATCTGCGTCAGATTCAGGAAGTAAAAACAGGTTATAAAGATGTTGATGCTCTCGTAGTGCGCTATTCAGAATTGAATCAGAACAAAAACCTTCAGACTTACATTATGGCTGGTACAAGTGACTTTGTTGCTCTTTGCCGTAAGTTTATTTCTACATATTATAAGAATTCGTTTGTAAAAGTCGAAGATGTTTCGGTTGCTTCAGAAAGTATAGAAATTATCTGTTCTATAGAAAATCCAAAATGGGAAGCACGTCAGCTTTTCCGTTTTTACCGCACTCAGACTGTTATTGGTGATGTTTATATCCGCGAATTCCATGGAAAACTTCGCGATGTAAAATGTGACCAGGGAATTTGTGTAACGCTCGGTTCTTTTTCGGAAAGTGCGCACAAATTTACAGACGGTCGCCCAATCGACTTAATCGAAAAAGATCAGCTTTCTAAAATTCTTAAGAAAATAAATATGCTGGGCTAGGCGGTAAAAGTGAATATCTGTCTCTTTTCGGAAGATGAAATTGGAAAGCCTCTTTCTATAAAGGACGAACGAGTTCAGCATCTTTTAAAAGTTCTTCATAAAAAAAAGGATGATTCTTTTCTGGCAGGAATAACTGGCGGAAAAGCGGGAAATGCAAAAATCACAGAAATTTCAGAGCATGCTTTAAGTTTTGAATTTACACCGTTTGATTCCGGAAATGCTTCTGAACAAGCAAAAAAACTTGCCGAAGGTAAAAAACTTTTTCCGCTTAAAATGATAATCGGTTTTCCGCGACCAATTCAGTTAAAAAGACTTTTGCGCGATATTGCGGCTCTGGGCGTTTGCGAAGTTCATCTTACGGGAACCGAACTTGGCGAAAAATCTTATATGCAGAGCACGCTTGTAGAAAAGGGAAATGCCTATAAAATGCTTTTAGATGGAACCGTGCAGGCGGGGAGTACTCACGTTCCGGAACTTTTTCTGCACAAAAATCTTAACGAATGTCTGAATGCGCTGGAAGCTTCTTTAGATAATGAAAAAATAAGTCACAGTTTGCGGCTTTGCCTGGATAATATAAATCCTAAGTGTTCTTTGAATACTGCACTGGAAGAGTTTTCCTGCGTTGCCGGCGGAAATAAGTGCATGGAAAATACAGCCGTTATTGCGGCAATTGGAAGCGAGCGCGGCTGGACGGAACGAGAACGTGCGCTTCTGGAAAAGATGGGCTATGTGCGCTGCGGCATGGGAAACCGCATTATGCGAACGGAAACTGCCGCAACTGTAGCCGGTTCGATTATTCTTAATAAAATGGGATTTATGGAGTAAAATAGAAATATGACTAACGATAAAATTAAAGAACTGCTTTTAGAAATACAGCCTTGCGAAATTGATTTTTCGGTTACTCAGACTGGAAAGGAAAGCCACCGCGTAAACGGTTTTTACAAGCCTGATACGCACGAAATTTTTCTTCATAATTTGAATTTTAAAACTGAAAATGCGCTGGTTTATACAGCAGTTCATGAATATACACATCATCTTCTTACTATAGAAAAACAGGAGAATGATCCGTCGTATGGAAAAGCCTGCAAGGTTCATACTCAGGAATTCTGGGCAAAATTTGGAGCTTTGCTTGCAGTTGCGGAACAAAAGGGTTTTTATTCAATTGGCTGGGAAAGCAATGCAGAGCTTAAGGCTCTTACCGAAGACATTAAGACAAACTTCCTTGCAAAAAACGGCGAGCTGATGCAGGAATTTGGAAAGAAACTTGCCCGCGCATTTGATTTGTGCCAGGAAGCTGAAATCCGTTATGAAGATTATATAGACCGCGTTTTGTGCCTGCCAAGAAATGCGGCAAAGGATATAAGAAAGGTTGGCGCCATGCAGATTAATCCTGCAATTGGCTTTGACAATATGAAGGTTGTAGCTTCTGTAAAAAAGAAGGATGATCGCGCTGCCGTTGAACAGGAATTTATAAACGGCGGAAAATCGCCTGCAACAGTGCGCGAAATGATGAAGGCTCAGAGTGCAAAACAGAATGCTTCTGATCCAAAGACAAAACTTGAAAAAGAAAAGAGTCGCCTTGAAAAAACTATTGCCCAGCTTACTCAGCGTCTTGAATATGTGGAGGAAAGCCTTGCGAGTATGTAAAAGAACTGCATTTGCAGCCGCATTTTTGTTGACCGGTTTGTTCTGTTTTGCGCAGAGCATGGAAATGCCAAAAATGCCCGAAATGCCAAAGATGCCGGATGCTCCGTCGGCTCCTCAGATGCCGACTTTTTCCAGTTCTGGGAACGGTTTTAATTATTACAAGCCTTCCGTTCCGAATCAGAATACGTCTGCTAAGTCTGAAAAATCAGATTCAAAAACTACAGGCTCAGCAAAAAACGAAACAATTCTTTCTGACGGAACAACTTCGACAGAGCAGTACGCAAAAATCTTTAATAAAAATTCTACGCTTACCGCTTCGGATATTTCTTCACTTTATGATTCAGGATTGTTTTCCGGAATTTCTTCGCTTGGAAATTTAAATACAAACAATTCACTGTATGCAACTTCGACAAATACAAATATTCTTTTGCAGCAGGTTTTAAACAGCCTGGACGAGCTTAAAAAACAACAGAAAAACGCTTCTGCCGAAGAAAAACAGCTCCTTGAAAATACACAGGCCGATTCAAGAACTTTTAAAAAACGCGAGCCGTCAATTTTGCGTTTTAAGGTGAACGGCTACAGCATTACAGATTCGCTTACAACAATTTTTTTTAGCGAGCCGGAACCAGACGGAAGTTTTTTGCTTACCGCCGACAGACAGTATTACGCAAACAGACGAACTTATTCAGAAACTTTTTACCTGCTTTTTAAAACCGTAAAATCTAACGGGCAGACTGTAACTTACCAGGTGCAGCCGACAATTGTTCAGGATACAAAAAACGAAAATTCCTATATTTACAAGCTTGCCGGCCACCACGATTTGACCGCTGAAAAAACAGGAAATCTGGTTGTGCTGCATTATGCGTCAGATTCATTGAATGCCGATATGCTTTTGAATATTGATAAAAAATAGCATTCCTTTTAGAATACCAGCAGTTTTAAGCATTCAGTTTTAGATAAGGAATGATTTTTTTATGAATTTGCTTACGGACGGACTTAAAAAAATAGGAATTTCAGAAAGCATTATTGAACCAATTGCAGAAAAGATGGAACAGTATATTAACGAAATTGTTCTGTTTAATTCTGCATATAATCTTACAAATACAAGCGAACATGATGAACTTGTTACACGTCATATTTTGGATTCACTTGCCGCTTATAATTCAATAAAAGAGTTTATAAAAAATGCCGGTTCTGAAAATTTTGTGCTTGGTGATATTGGAAGTGGCGGCGGACTTCCGGGAATTCCTCTGGCGGCTGTGCTTTGTATGGAAATGCCGGATGTAAAGGTGATTCTGGTTGAGCGCATGGAAAAACGCTGTGCTTTTCTTGAAAATTGTGCGGCAATTCTGGGACTAAAAAACGTTGATGTTTTGAACAGTGAAGCAGAACGTCTGGAAGAAAAACATTTTGATTTAATTACGTTCAGGGCGTTCAGACCGTTGGACAAAAAAATGACAAAGACTTTGCTGCGTATTGTAAAAGATAACGGAGTACTTTGCGCGTACAAGGCAAAAAAAGAAAATATTATAGAAGAAATGAACGGAATAAAAGAACTTGTTCCTTCATATGATGTAATTTCTTTGAATGTTCCGGGACTTGAAGACAGCGAAAGAAATCTTGTTGTAATAAAACGTTAAAAAAGGTGATGATTATGGATTTAAAAATAGATTCGTTACTGGGAAAAAATAAGGAACGTACGCCTGCGCAGGTGGTTGTTCAGGATGTTGTAAAGGTAAAAAAAGGCGAACGTGTTCTTGTGATTGCAAATCCTGCTACTGCTGAAATTGCACAGGATTTGTATAAAGCTTCTGCGGAGGCAGGTGCCCTTTCTACGCTGATTTTTCAGCCGGATAAGACAAGCTTTGACAATGCAAATCCGGAAGTACTGGCTGCAATTGCAACAGAACCGGAAGTTTGTTTTTCAATTTCAAATATAAAGCTTGGAAAAGACCCGGGAGCAACTGCAAAGCCGTATAAAACAGAAGACGGTCAGGAATTTACCCATATTTTTGATTATCTTTTGGACGGTAAAAAATGCATGCGCGGAGCGTGGACGCCGGGAATTACTCCTGACATGATGGCGCGTACTGCCGCAATTGATTATAAAGAGCTTCAGTCACGATGCCTTGCTCTGGACGGTCTTTTTAGTGGCGCTGTAAGCGTTCATGTTACTGCTCCAGGCGGAACCGATTTAGTTGTTCCTGTGAACGGCCGCAAACTTATGTTTGACGACGGCGATTTTTCTAAACCTGGAACTGGTGGAAACATTCCTGCCGGCGAAGTTTTTATAAGTCCAGTTGTGGGTGGGCTTGCGCTTAAGAATGCCGATGGCAAAACTCTGGAGCAGCAGTGCGACGGCTGTGAAGGTGTAATTGTTTATGACGGTTCAATGACATTTGCCGATGGAGATTCAATTCTGGAAACACCAATCACCTGTAAGGTTCATGCGGGCTTTGTTACAGACGTAACCGGCGGAGCAGAAGCAAAAAGACTTTTAAAAACCATCACCGAGGCTGAAACCCGCGCCGTTGCCTACGAAAAAGAAGGCAAGCTTGGTGCAGGACAGGGTGCAGTGTACAAAAAAAATGCGCGCAATATCGGAGAGCTTGGAATAGGTCTTAATCCTGCGGCAAAAATTACTGGAAATATGCTAGAGGACGAAAAGGCTTTTCATACCTGCCACTTTGCAATTGGCGAAAATTACGATAATGATGCGCCAAGTCTTATTCACCTTGATGGAGTTGTACGCGAACCTACAATTGTGCTTACTTATGCGGACGGTTCAACAAAGACTATACTTTCTGACGGAGAACTTGTAATTTAAATTTAAGGACGGAAAAATCTTATGAAAAAATCATATTTTATATTTTTTGTGCTCACAGCATTAAGTTTTACAGCCTGTGCAAAATCAAAAAAGACAGAAAATCAGGCTGCGACAGAAAACGAAAAAAATGTTCAGCTTACAAATCCTGAAATTATAAAATTAAACAAAGTGCTTTCTTCTATGAGCGAGCGCTGCAAGGCAGCCATTCCAAATGGAAATCCCGAAGAATTTCTGGAAGATCTTCACAAGGTTCTGGACAGCCGCAAGGAATTTTCAGCAGATGATTTAAGTCCTTTCTATTTAATTGATAAAACTCATACTGTGGGCGCAGATTATGAGCCAAAAGACCTTGTTCATCTGGAAAATTGTTCTGCATACAACGTAAATAAAAATAATCTTAGCCTTCGCCCGGAAGCTTATCATGCGCTGTTTGTACTTGCAAAGGCGGCAAAGTCTTCTGGAGTAACGCTTACAATCAGTTCAACTTACCGCTCGTACGAATATCAGAAAAATCTTTTTGATTACTGGGTAAAAGTTGATGGTCTTGAAGAAGCTGAGCGCGAAAGTGCAAGGGCTGGAACAAGTCAGCATCAGCTGGGGCTTGCTCTGGATTTTGCGCCTGTTGATGATGAGTTTGATAAAACTCCGGGCGGAAAATGGGTTTATGAGCATGCTTCAGATTACGGCTGGTCTTTGAGCTTTCCGAAAGGCTATGAAGATGTAACTGGTTACCGCTGGGAATGCTGGCACTTCCGCTATATTGGAAAAGAAGCCTGCCGTTTTCAGAAAAAGTGGTTCAGTGACGTTCAGCAGTTTATGATTGAATTTATTGACGCGTGGAACCAACAATAGAAGAACCGTTAAAAAAAAGGCTGTGACAGCGGGCTTTTTTAGGTTCAACGAAAGAAAGATTCGGTGCGAGACTTGCGAGCACCGCGGAGCTAATAATCTAAGGACTTTTTATGGAAAAAATTGATATAAAACTTATTGCGTTTGATCTGGACGATACTCTTTTAAACGATGAGCGTCAGATTGGCGACGGGAATGTGCAGGCGCTGCGCGAATGCGCCGAACGCGGAATTTATGTAGTACTTTGTTCTGGTCGCGCTGAAGACGCAATCTTACCTTTTGTGCGCCGTCTGGAAATTGCCGGTAAAGAAGCAGGCCGTTTTTTAATTGCAATAAACGGCTGTTCTATTTTTGATTTGCATAAACGTCAGCAGATTTTCTGCCGCAAGGTTGAAGCGGAAATTCTTTTACGTGCAAACGAAATTGCAGAAGCCCGCGGACTTAGAAGCGAAGTTTACACTCCCGATACAATTTATTACCGCGAAGAAACAAAATGGACAAAGCTCGATGTTGATTTGTGCGGGCTGAAGGGCGCGGTTGTTCCTGATTATGAAAATTTCTTAAAAAAAGGTTTTACAAAAATGCTTATTCCTGGCGAACCTGCTGAACTTTTAGAGCTGCAGAGAGAGCTTCGTGCCGAATTTGGCGACCGTGCCGTAATCTTTACAAGCAAGCCGTACTTCCTGGAAATTTTACCGCCGAACTGTGGCAAGGGCGAAGCTGTAAGCTGGCTTGCAAATGAACTTGGTTTTGGCATGGAAAAAACAATGGGCTTTGGCGACAGCATGAACGACGAAAGTCTGATTCGCATGGCAGGTCACGGAGTTGCCATGTGCAACGGTCTGGACGAAATAAAAAAAATTGCCCGCCACATTACCGATCTGGATAATAATCACGACGGCGTCGGCGATTTTATAAAAAAGCACGTTTTGTAGAATTTGCTTGAGCAAACAAGCAGCTGTTCTTTTCTTTAATTCCTGCAGCAATTCTGCTGGCAGCAGTGATTCTGCAGCGTCAACCACACCGGAAGGGTTTGTTAAAGTTACAGGTGCAACAGTAAGCGGAGCTGAGACGGGCTCTGAAGTATTTATTTCAAACCGCACTGTAACAATTCCAAATCTGCTGGTTTCTGACCATGAAGTAACACAGGCAGAATATGAGGCTGTAATTGGAAGCAATCCAAGTAACTTTAGTTCTAACCCGGCAGATGGTGAAACACAAACTGCTCGTCCTGTAGAAACAGTAAGCTGGTATGATGCTTTAGTTTACTGCAACAAAAGAAGTATTTCAGAAAATCTTACACCATGCTATACAATTAGCAGCAAAACAAATCCATCTGAATGGGGAAATGTTCCAACATCAAGTGATGATACATGGAACGCCGCTGCCTGTGATTTCAACGCAAACGGCTACCGTTTACCTACAGAAGCTGAATGGGAATATATAGCAAGAGGGGGAAACAACGGAATCCCTGCAACACAGACAGGTTATAGTGGAAGTAATACCATTGATGATGTTGCATGGTATTTAGGAAACAGCGGTGATAAAAGTCATGAAGTAAAAAAGAAGAATGCAAATTCAGGAATTTATGATATGACTGGTAATGTATGGGAATGGTGCTGGGACTGGTATGGATCAATAAGCACAACGACAGCTTCTACTGGCGCGGCCTCTGGTTCTGTCCGCGTATTCCGTGGTGGCGGCTGGCACGATAATGCCTACGGCTGTTTTGTTAATCTCCGGGACTGCAACGACCCGGACCTCCGCTACGAAAGCTATGGCTTCCGCGTGGTTCGCAGCGCAAACTAACGTTTGCTATATCAGCAAGGAAATTATTAAAAGCTTCCGCCTTCGCGGAAGTTCGATTCCGCTCAGTAACCTCCCTAGCCAAAAAGAAATACGTTTGGAATGCAAGGGAGCAGGCGGTAGCCAGCGACCATCCCTTCCAAACGTCAAAGACCGCGCGAAAGCGCGGATTTTTTTTGCACAAATGGTGTTTTTTAAGCAAAAGGATGTTATATTATATATGCGATGGAGGTAATTAAATGATATATCCATTTATGACTTTGAATGATGGTACAGAAATTGTACATTCAGACATGAATAAAGAAGGTAAAGTAAAAGTTTTAATAGAGACTCCAGATGAAAAACTTGGTTTTAAGTGTGCAACTTGTATTCTGCCGGATTTTGAATGGAAGGATGTTTCAGGCTATTCTGAAGCAGAATTGGATTATCTAAAAGAATTGGTAGATTCTGAACAGCATCTTATTTTAGAATTTTCTCAAACTGGTGGTTTTGATAATGCCTCAGGTTTTTAAAATTGGTTCATATTGGGTCTACTTCTGGCTAGATGAAAACATGCCATTAGAACCGATACATGTTCATATTTCTCAAGGAAAACCTGTAAAAAATGGTACCAAGGTTTGGATTACAAAGAATCATAGATGTTCAGTTGCTCATAACAAATCTCAAATTCCTCCTGCAACTTTAAATAATATTATTCGAATTATCGAAATGCGTATTCCAGAAATTGAAAAGAAGTGGGTGGATACCTTTTCTAAGATTTCATATTACTGTTAATTTTTTATTTAAAAATTTCCGGCAGAATATCCAGCTTTTGTGCGAGCTGGGGTAAAGATGCGGGAGCGGCGGGAAGGGCGGCGGAGCCGGACACCGCAGACTGCGAAGCAGGCGAGGAGTCTGGAGCGTTAGCGGAACCCTGGACAGAGCGACGGCTTTCTGCGTCAGAAGAAAGCCGGACCGCCCTGATCAATATATTCTTTGGTGTGTGTTCCATGTCGATAAATTCGAGCATCTGTACTTTGTAGCCTTGTTTTTCGAGCCATTCGCCGCGGAGGGCGTCGGTTACGAGCGAGGCAAACTTTTCTTTGATGATGCCCCATTTTAAAAGCGGTGAAAATTCCTGTGGTGCGGCGGCCGCTTTTGGAAGCTGTGAATTTACCTGGTGCTGGCAGCAAGGCACGCTTAAGATTGCCCGTGCGCCGCGTTCTACGGCATATTTCAGTGCAAAGTCGGTGGCGGTGTCGCAGGCGTGCAGTGTGATTACTATGTCGGGGCGGTGTGTGCCGCTGTAGCTGGCAATGTCGCCTTTGTAGAAGACGAGTCCTTTAAGGTTGAGTTTGCCTGCCATGTCGTTGCAATAGTCTATTACGTCCTGTTTTAAGTCCAGTCCTTCTATCTGGCAAGGCAAGTGGAGTATTTCGGTAAGAAAGTAGTGTACCGCGAAGGTAAGGTATGATTTCCCGCAGCCAAAATCTATTATGCGAAGAGGTTCGTTTTCGTCTGGTGTTCTGAGTGACGGAAGTATGTCGTTGATGAATTCGAGGAAGCGGTTTATCTGGCGGAATTTGTCGTAGCGGGATGCAATAACTTTTCCTTCGCTTGTCATTACGCCTAAAATTACAAGGAAGGGAACAGAAACGCCTTCTTTAAGCAGGTAGTTTTTTTTGGCGGGCGGAAGAATGTTTAATTTTGTGGCGGAGTTTGCGGGGCGTGCCTGTGTTCCGGGATGAACTGCTGTTTCGGGGCGCTGCGCTGACGCTGTGAATTGAGCCTGTGCTTGTGGCGTTGTGACTGACGTTTTAAGCGGCTTTTTTAGTTCGGTGATTTTTCCTTTATTGTTTGATAACAGTGTTATTTCTTCGGATTGGGTGCGTTGTACGCAGTTTTTAAAAGTTTTTCCGATATTTTGTTTTATAAAATCGTTTAATTCGGTTTCGGTAAAATGCTGATGAAAAACCTGGGTTTTTGTAAAGAATTCTGCAAAATAGGCGGCGCCCTGCGAAGTATTTGCAAGCTTTATTTTGATTTTAGTGTACGGCTTGTTAAATGCGGCCAAAACTGCCGCCTGCGAAACTGGTTTTGAAAATGTAACGGAAAGTATCATCGGTTAAAACTGTATACTATTTTTACAAAAATTGATATATTAATGATATGGCAAAGTGCATTGTTTTTGTAAATCAGAAGGGTGGAGTTGGAAAAACTACATCTGCAATCAATCTTGGCGCATATATGGCGCAGGCAGGAAAAAAGGTTCTTCTTGTTGATTTTGACTCTCAGGGAAATATGAGCAGTGGCGTGGGCGTTTCTAAGGATAAGCCTACCATTTATGAACTGCTTGCCGGTCAGGTTGAAGCGTCAAAGGCTGTAAAGAAAACTGCTGTTGAAAATCTTGATGCAATCAGTGCGTCTTTGGATTTGTCTGGTGCTGCAATAGAGCTTGTTGATCAGGATGATCGTGAATTTTATCTTAAAAATGCATTGGAACCTTTAAAGCCTCTTTATGATTATATTTTGATTGACTGTCCTCCTTCTTTGGGAATTTTGACTTTGAACGGTCTTGTTGCGGCAGAATCGGTTCTTGTCCCTATGCAGTGTGAATATTTTGCGTTGGAAGGTATTACACTTTTGCTCCAGACTGTTAAAAAGGTTCAGGATTCTATTAATCCGGGCCTTCAGATTGGCGGCATTTTCTTTACTATGTTCGATGCACGAACACGTCTTGCACAGGATGTTGTTATGCAGGTTAAGACTTATTTTGGCGATAAGGTTTTTAATACAATTATTCCGCGAAATGTTCGTCTTTCAGAAGCTCCTTCTCACGGACTTCCAATTTGCAAGTATGATCCTCAGTGTGTCGGTGCTCGCAGTTATGAAAAGTTGGCAGAAGAGGTGATTCGTCGTGGCTAAAAATGCGTTGGGAAGAGGCCTTGGAGCTCTCCTAAAGGAAGCTCCCGCCGCAGAAACAGAAGTAAGCAATAATACTTCAAGAAAAGATTCAAAAATTCCTTCGTGCATTGAAGTTGATGAAAATGGTGGGCTTTGGATTGATCCAGCTTTGCTCGTGCCTAACCCTCGTCAGCCTCGTCTTGAATTTAACCAGAAACAGCTTGATGAACTTAGCGAATCGATTCGTCAGAACGGCATTTTGCAGCCAATCATTATTGAACAGGCTTCCGAAAAAGAGTTTTACATTATTGCCGGTGAACGCCGTACCCGCGCCGCAAGACTTGCAGGGCTTACAAAGGTTCCGGTTCAAATCAGAAAATTTGATGATCAGCAGCGTCTGGAAATGGCTCTTATTGAAAACATCCAGCGCGAAAATTTAAATCCAATTGAAGAAGCAAAGGCTTATTATAATCTTGTTCAGATGAGTGATTTGACTCAGGAAGAAGTTGCAAAGCGTGTTGGTAAAGCCCGAGCAACTGTAACAAATGCAATTCGCCTTTTAAAGCTTCCGGAAGATATTCAGCGTGCCCTTACAAACGGCCAGATTTCTTCCGGACATGCACGCGCACTTTTAATGGTAAAAAGTGATGCTGATATGCGCGTTATTTTTGGAAAAATTATGGGAAGCGGACTTTCTGTTCGTCAGGCAGAAGAAATGGCTTCCAGCTTTAACGATGGCGGTCGTGCGGCTTCCAAGAAAAAGGACGTAAAAAAAGTTGAAAAAAAAGACGCCGATGTAGAAGCTTTTGAACAGGATTTAAGAAATCTTTTTGGTGTGCGCTATATCAACCTTAAAGGTAATACAGAAAAAGGAACTTTGGAAATTGGCTATGCTTCTAAAGCCGATTTTGATCGCATTTACGAAGTTCTTCTTGGAAAAAAATAACAAAAATCAGTTTAAAAAAGGAATGCGACGATTAAGGTAAATTAAAAATTTAGTAAGGGGAACCTTAACCGCCGCATATAGTTAACTATTTAATAATAAGGAAGGTTTTGTAACATTCAAAAATCTGGCAAATATCTTCCTTGCTTGTAATCTCCCATGGAGCGTGCATGCTTAAAACAGGAATCCCTGCATCCAGAACATTCATTCCGTATTTTGCCGCGTGGTAGGCAATAGTACCAGCGCCTCCCTGATCAACTTTGCAAAGCTCTGCCATCTGGTAGTTTACATTAGCATCATACATCGAAGCGCGAACTTTTGCAATAAATTCCGGATTCGCATCATTAGAACCGCTTTTTCCGCGGCTTCCTGTATATTTCTGGAATGCAACGCCGCC
>Ga0310695_10010449_pt1 | contig 13568 bp, 4 predicted proteins | sample RumenRJG_04DNA_FD_203882 | JGI IMG/M metagenome (GOLD analysis project Ga0310695, IMG submission 203882) | Bovine rumen microbial communities from Lethbridge, Alberta, Canada - RJG_04 (v2) (version 2) | ecosystem: Host-associated > Mammals > Digestive system > Stomach > Rumen | place: Canada...
GATGATACCCATATGTTAACTCGGAAGGTCAATTGAGGTTGGTTGACTGTTGAGCAATTCTTGTACACAATGATTAGAGCGTTTAACGTTTTTTAGGAAATTCTCGTATATAAAACGATCTTCGTTACGCTCTATTATTCTCTTTGTCTCAAGCCTGACACTCCCTGTAATTTTTTGTGCCCTGACATCCCGTTTTCGGGAACGGAAGAGGCTTCCCCGGAATCCTTCAGCTCTGGGATTCCCGCCAGGCCGCGTTTTCCTCCCGAATCGGCAAACTGACAAAGGAGCAGAATTATGGACGGATCCTCTGTGAGGCATATCAGAGAACTCCTGAAGATGAATCAGGAAGAGTTTGCTTCGGCCATCGGCTACAGCAAAAGTCATCTCTGTCTGGTGGAGAACAACCGGCATCCGATAACAATGAAACTTCTGTCCCGGATTCTTTTTGTGATCCGGGGGGCAACCTGTTTTGCAAACTGCAATCCGGAACTCCGGGAGGCCGAGAAGAACATCGCGGATCTCATCAGAAAATAGCGCTCGTCTGTTACCCGTTTCTCCGCTTATTCCGGTGGTTGCGCATTTCGGGAGGTTCCCGGCCCTCATGCCCGGGACGGCTACCCCGGTGCCGTCCCGGATTCCGTCTCCGTATCAGGATTTCCCGTTTATCCTGAGCCTTGCTGCAAGGCCGCTGGATCGTTCCGTGCCCCTGAGGGTCGCCTTCTTCAGAGTCTCCGCGGTACCATATACAGAGAGCCTCTTCCGGGCCCGGGTGATTCCGGTATAGAAAAGCTCCCGGGAGGTGTTTTCGCCGTTATCCTCCGGCATCACAATCACCGTGTGCAAGAACTCCGATCCCTGGGACTTGTGCACCGTGAGCACATAACCCGTGGTCAGATTCGGAATCATGGAGAACGGGAGCGAAACATAGCGGGAGGCTTTCTTTTCAGAGCCGGCCGCAGCCTCTCCCGAGTCCATGGCATTCCCCGCTCCTTCAGTACCGGAAGTGTCTTCTTCCGCAGTCTTCTCCTCTCCGGAAACCTTCTCTGCCCAGATGCGGCGGGAACCCGGAAATTCAGGATCCCACCCGGCAATAACCACGTCACCGTTATGAAGGTCCCAATCCCGGTTGTTTCTGGTAACCATGAACACCTTCCCGGGATACCAATCCCCGTCGTAATCACAGTCAGTTCCGGAAGGGGATTCATTATTCTTCAGCCCTGCATTCACGTACTCGCAGTACTTTTCATTAAAGTGCTGATTAAGCCTTTTGTCCCCCAGAACACCGTCATGCACCGGGGTCAGCACCCGGAAGCCGTTAACCGCTTTGAATATATCTACGAGTCCATTTTCAAGGTCATCCCGAACCTCCTCCGTCAAAGCTCCGCCCCCTCTGTCGTAACAGAGTGCGGAAACCTTGATCACCTTATCAAAGTACTCCTTAAAGCCGGAAAAATTCTCTGACTTTTCACCGGGACAGGCAGTACGGTACAGCCGTTCGGCCAGCATGCCATCCCCGGATATCCGCTTCTCCCCGGACTCCCGATCCTTCCCGTCGCACCAGAAGAGATTTGTTCCGTCCTGCTCCCGAAGAATGTCCAGCATCTTCGCGTCATTGGCCTCGTTGACACTGAAAGCCAATTGTCCGATCCGGCTTTTGGCGTCAAATCTTCTGGAATACACCAGTCTTACAATGCCGTCCGCAATATTCTTCGGGGAGAGATCCGCTTCGGATATGCCGGTGATCCCGCTGATAAGTCTCCGATCCCTGTCCGAAAGCCCGGACGCATGCTCCAGATCCAGCACCGAGCAGATATCGCCCAGCACGGTACCCGCAGACACACTGGCCAGCTGGTTGTGATCCCCCAGCATAATCAGGGCCGCCCCGGGCTTCAGGGCATCCAGGAGGTTTTGCATCATCAGGATATCCACCATGGAAACTTCATCCACAATCAGAAGATCCTGCGGGAGGGGATTTTTTCTGTTCCGCGGTGCCCTGAGAGAACCGGGGTGCATGCCGAGAAGCGTATGCAGCGTAACGGCATGGACATTAAGACATTCCTGAAACTTCGCAAAAACCAGGTCCGGATCGACCCTGAGATCCCGGGCGGCCTCCTCCATGCGTTCCCGGAGTCTGATATTGGTATCCCCGATGCTGTTTCCGAGGGATTCCTTCATGCGGGCCGCAGCCTTGCCGGTAGGAGCCGCCAGGGCGATGCTGAGACTTCCGGTGGCGGATCCGGACGCCGTCTCGAGAAGCATGATGGCTGCCAGAAGCTTCGCCACGGTGGTGGTTTTGCCGGTACCGGGTCCGCCGGTAATTACGGTAACCGGATGCAGGAAGGACATGCCCACCGCAGCCTTCTGCCAGTCGGGTCCGGCGACAGTATCCCGGTTCCCCGGATCCGGGCTGAACAGCCGATCCAGTACCTTCCGGAGGTCGGAAACCCCGGAACCGGAGTCTCCTCCGAAATCAAACCGGGACCAGGGGGAGTTAAATCTCTCGTTCAGAATTCCGGCAATGGCCGTCTCCGCCGCATAATATCGGGAAAAATAAAAGTTCCCCATGCTGAACACCAGTGGTTTCAGGAGATCGCCGGGATCCGGAGCTGTCTCAGGGGCGTATTCCGGGAAAACACCGTCCGACAGCGGTTCCGGAACCGAACGGAGATCCAGCACACTGGCCGGATGATCCGGGTTCCGATCCGTAAAGAAATCGGTCTCCTCTGATTTTCCGGCCTCATCCTTAAGAAAATCCGGGGATCCCAGAAGATCCTGAAGCTTCCGGAGGCGTTCCTGCACCATGGGGTTCCGGACAAATTCCAGATGCCCGATATTTTTGGTTTTGCGATCCCGGTAATGCTTTTCAACATCGTCGGGAAGCTTCAGAAGCTCCTCCCGGGACCGATCCTGTCTCAGGGCGGAACTGCCGTTTTCGGCGGCTCTTCTGATGAGAAGCGTCAGAGCTCCCAGTGCCTCGGCGTCAGGACTGTCAAAAAGGATATCCTCCGGCAATGCTGCGGCATCACCCCACATGGCGGCGTTATCAGGAACACCGGCAGTTTCGCCCCCTGCGGGACAGAGTCTCTCAAAAACATACCGGCCCTGGGCCCTGGCCACATCCGACCAGACGGGAAGCTCCAGAAGGGTTTTAAAAAAGTATTTCATGATGTACCTCGCTGTTCCTTAATTCCCGTTTCCGGCGGTTCCCTTCAGGGTTTCGTTTTCAAAAAACCGGTCCGCAGCCTCCACCAGGCTCTCCGGCAGGCGGACATAGTAAACACCCTGGCTGTCCGGACGGCCGGTATGCTCCGGACGCTCCCCCATCATGCCTCTCAGGAAGAGGTAGAAAATGCCCCCGATGTGCTTCTCATAGCTGTAGGCGCTCCCCAGCTTCTGCCGGAGGAAGCGGTGCATGGCCACCGTGTAGATCACGTACTGGAAGTCATAGCGGGAATCGGTAATGATCTGCCGCATGGTATTCCGGTCGCAGAAGCCGGGCTTGTCCATGTTTCCGGGAACCTTATTGGACTTGTAGTCGGCCACATAGTAGCGTCCTCCGTACTCAAAAAACAGGTCCAAAGAGCCGGTAAGAAAGCCCATAACCTTCATGCTGCTGATGATTGTCTGCTTCTCGCTGTCTTTCCCGCCGTTTTTCCCGCCGTTTTTCCCGTCGTTTTTCCCGCCTTTATCGTGTTCCGGATCGCTGTCTTTAAAGCTGAGCTTTCCGGGATAGTCCTCCGTCTTCGGGTTCCTCACAATGTCTGACAGTCTGGCGATATCCTCAATGCTTGCCACGTGCATGTAAAAATCCATTTCCTTCACGGTATGAAAATCCCGGAGATCCCGGAGTGCAAAGGTGTTTCCGAAGGTATCCTGCATCGGGGTTTCGGAAGCAGACAGGATCCATTCCGTGAGATCCAGAAGCCCCCGGTCGGTACGCCACTCCTCGGACATAGAATAGACCTCCAGCCGATCGGCAATCACCCGGGCGGTATTGATGCTGTCCAGAAGATCCTGCCGGGAGGTTCTGCCCTGCTCCCTGAGATCCGCAAGACATCTCCGGTCTTCACGGATCTTCTCGAAAGTCAGATGCTCGAAAATGCTGTGCAGGAAAAGACCGGTGTTGATGCCGCCCTGGATGAGATTCCGGGGTTCGTTCTTCCGGGAAACGGGCTCCATGTCGGTGATTTCGGGTTCTCGGGTTTCCTGTTCATCCTCGCCGGCCTCAGGTTCCGGAGATACCTGAACTGCACCGCCGTGATGGGTTCTGGCGCCCACCAGGGAGGAGTAGGACAGGATGCGCCAGTGATCCGGGATATTCCCGCCGAAGGGACGAACCGCGAGCTCCGTGCCATCAGTATCGCCAAGCTGAAGCTTCCTGCGGGCGGGATCCCACTCCGGACGTTTCCGGGAGGAGGATAGAAGGAAGGGATCGTTCTCCGATTCCGTTTCTATAAGAAATGACGCTCTTTCGGGCATGTCCTTAACGGTGTTTTCTCCTTTGACTTTCCATCCGTTATGTTCACAAATTTTGGAGATCCAGTCCCAAATATTTGCGGCATTCCGGCTGATCTTTTCATTAAGATCCTTCCTGTCTGCGTCTGTAATCTCCCGGTCAGGAATTCTGATGTCAGATTCCTGATTATTCATGATTGTCCTGTTTGCCCCGGCCTCACAGAAAAGATCTCTGAGAGCCCCTTTGACATTATCCAGCTGGCTGCCGACTTGACCTGCCATTTTGCGGAGCTGAACATACAGAGGGTAATAGGAAGAAAGGAAAGGCATGCCCTTGGAGGTTTGTTTGAAGTATTCAGTACCGCCCATAAACCCTGTCCAAAGGAACATGGCATACTTTGCTCTGGTAGCTGCCACATACCACACTCTGAGTGTTTCTCCCATTTCGTTCCAGGCATGCTGATTTTTAAGTTCGGGATCCCCGGTGATATCGTAGCGGAGCCGGCCCTCGCCTTCCGGAACCTTATCCTCATCTTCAAGATAGGAAAACGGGCTGAAGCTGTTATTGGCTTTATTGCTGTTATTTTTCCAGATACCAGCAAACGGCATAAACACAATGTTGTATTCCAGGCCCTTGGAGGAATGGTAGGTGGTAATTCTGATTACCCTGTCACTGGCTCCGGCTCTCACGGAATAGTCCGAAAGCTCCTCTGCCGCCTCGTCGTTATCCGGTTCGTCCATCATCTTGCGGTAAAGAGACACCATGCCTTCGCGGGCTGACACCCTGGTGGTCAGCCCCTGAGCGATCTCCGCGGCCTGATTGAGGTTGGTGATAATGGCTTCGCCGCCGGTGACTTTTGAAAGCTTTTCAAAGATCTTAAGCTCCCTGGTGAAATAGCAGTAGGCAGACATAAAATCACCTTCCTTCCATTTCTCGGCACCGGCCACCAGAACCGGGGAAATATCCTCAAAGCCATCGGCCAGATTGTCTGATATATCCTGAGCCGTCCAGTTGAAGAAGCTTCCGGAAACCAGATAGCGGAGTATCCTGTTATCCTTGGGATTCAGGAAGGCCTGCATGAGATCGTAGACGGATTCAAACTCCAGGGTATCGGTGATTTTCATCCGGTTTGAAGTGAATACGGACGGCACTCCGTACCTGGCCAAAGCTCCGGAAATATACCCGGCTTCCTTTGATGATGATACCAGAACTGCGATGTCCGAAAGACTTACAGGGGTGTCTTTCTTCTCTTGCTTATCCTTGGCCCCTGAAGTATTTGGGGGAGTTATTGCAGTAATCCATCCCTGATTGAGAACCCTGACGATTTCCCGGGCACAGGATTCCGAAAACTTTTTATAAACCGCCGCCGATTTGACCCCGTCAGTTTCCGGGAAATTATCGTACAGAATGGTCAGAGGCCAGGGAATCACACCGCTCCCGTCCGCAGTATTTTCGGCGGCGTCCCTGAGAATCAGAAATTCCTGTTCATCTTTTTCCTTGCCGGCCTTTTCGTTTTTGGCCCGAACCGGGGCAAACTTCCAGCTGTCGCCCCGCCGGTATGACATGTAATAATGGGTATCAGTGTGTCCGATTTTCGGGAGCGGCTTTTTCTTGTCATCACCAACAAAGTTCTTTGCATCTCCCCCGTTATCAGAGACTGCTTCGCCTGCGTTCCCTTCGCAAAGACGGTAAATATTGCTGAACAGGCTGTTTACCTGATACACCAGAAGCGGATTGGAACGGAAATTGATGTCAAGAGTGCCCTGATGCGCCTTTTCGTCCGGAAAGCCTTTCCAGAATTCTTCGATGGTCTTTACCGCACCGTTATAACAGCTTACGTCGGCTCCGCGGAACAGGTAGATGCTCTGCTTGGGATCGCCGATAACGTAGAAGCCCTGGATTTCCTTTTTATCTTTATCGGATGCGGTATCCCAAACTGATTTCAGAACCTGTTTTTGTTCCCTGAAATAGTTCAGGTATACCTGGCTCACGATAAAAAACTGAATCGGATCCGTATCCTGGAATTCGTCGATGATCGCTACCGGGTAGTCCTTCAGAATTGCATCCCGGAGATCCCGGACGGCATTTACCCCCGTATTGCCGGCTTCCTCTCCGGAGGCCTGTTTTGCGAGTGCGGTCTTGAGACGGGAGAGGAGATCGTCCTGAAAAAGGAAGCCTTCCACATCTTTCTTTTTTTCGAGAATTTCCGAAGCCCGGGTGAGAATGCGGTCATAAACGATATTCTGAAGAACTGTCTTATCGTCACAAAGCACATCTTTTTCACCTATCAGAACCGTATTCTTGAGCAATACGCTTTCAATATCTCCCAACAGTGAAGCAAAATCATTTTTTGAATTATTCTCAAAAAAAGCCTTGCCTTTTACATCTGATTTGGCAATTTTGCTTTTAATAAAATTAAACAAACATAATTTACCATCTCCATTTTCCTTTGATTTCTTTTTGTATTCCTTTATTGTATCTTCCTGACATTCTCTGAAAAAAGCTGTACATTTTTCCGGTGAATATCCACCTTTACCGGGCAACTTATTATTACCGGAACCAATTTTATTAAATTTAATATCAAAAAATTCCGGATAACTCTTATGAAGCCTGTCAGCATATTCATTAAGAAATGTATTTTCCTCCTGAAGGAGTCTGAGTATGGGGACATTCTGTTCCTGTACCCTTTTCTTTATACTGCTGTTCAGTTCTTCTGCTATCTCGGGCAAAATCTTCAATACCTCCGACAGGTTTCCGGCTTTTTCCAGTTTCCCGTCAGCGGAACTGTAGCGGTGAATGGTATGCGAGGGACCGTAGCTTCCCTCCAGAAGACCTGTCAGGGTGTCCAGCCATTTGTCGTCGCTGAAAAGCCCGGTTTCTTCCAGAAGCTTCTCGTTTTCCTCTCTGGAAAGAGCACTGTCATAAAAGAACTCCCGCACTGTCTCCATTACGGCTTCGGCACATTTTTGAGATGCCTTGTCATCGGTAAGGAGGTTCTGCGCAAAAGGAATTCTGGCAGAAATGGCATGTCTCTTCAGCATGCCGGAACAGAAGCTGTGAATGGTGGAGATGGAGGCCTTGTCAATGTTGGTCAGGGCATTTCTGAGGATGATCCTGGCCGTGCTGTTGCGGCGTTTTAAAACATCAGGTTCTATCTGCTCATCCGGCAGCTCCGGATCGTGAAACATCCTCACAAAGTCCCAAAGATACCTGTTATCAGGGTATGAAATCAGCTTTTTTTTATCCTTGTTCCGCTCCTGTACAGAGGATCCGGCATCGTCATAATCCTGGAAGATGGAGAGAACCTCCATAAGCCGCTCTCTTATCTTTCTTTTAAGATCCCGGGCGGCACTGCGGGTAAAAGTCATTACCAGCATCTTGTCCAGTGGAAGGGGATTGTATTTCTCACTTCCCAGAAGCAGTCTGGTAATAAGGCAGGTAATGGTGAAAGTTTTTCCGGTTCCGGCGGAGGCCTCAATAAATCCGGGACCGTTAAGGGCAAAGGAAGCCGTCAAGGGAATTTCGGCATTGCTCTGATTTCTGTTGTTATCCGCTGTCATATGTTTATGAACCTCTGTAAGTGTCAGGAAAAGACTCCAAAGGAATTTTCCCGTTAAATCCGCTGTCTCCGCCAGGACCGGCCGAAATACGAATCCCGTATCCGACGGACCGGAAGCCTCCGGTTTCTGTTACGGCTGCTTCCATTCAAGTGCCATATCAGTGCTCAGCCTTTTTGCCTTTTTGGGTAATCATATTATTAAAAGCACTGCCGATCCCGCTGAAGTTTCGCGGAGCGTCGTTATCCAGGCCGTAAAAAAGCGTTTTCTCCGCATTACGGAAATCTCTTCCGGTGCCGCTGTCTTTGCTTTCATTCCAGCCATTACCGGAATCGAGGGACAAAGGAGCAATCTGGCCAAGAAGGTAAAGAACAGCGGTCCATCTCATAATACGTGATGCCTGTTCCCTGTCCATGTTAAGCTTTTGGGGCTCCTTCTTTTTTCCCGAAGCGTCGGACTCCAGAAACGTTTTATCTATGGCATAAAAAGCCGGGGCGGCATCAGGTTGCGAACTCAGTGTGTACAGAGCGGCGCAGATTTTCATCATGGCTTTGAATTTGAAACCGTCTTTATTCCAGGGATCAAACATAAAATTCCGTCTGAGAAGCCTGCTTACTTCGGAAATCCCGGTAATTCTGATTTTTACAGATGGAACGCTGTCGCCGCAGCTATTCCGGTACTCTGTCAGAAGATCCCGCCACGGAAGACGTTCCTGATCCTCAGGTAAGGGCTTCCCCATTTCGGCAGCCAGTTCCGGAATATCCCAGTATTGCCAGTCCTCTCCGGACGGTACAAAGGGTTTTTCTTCCAGCTTTTTGTCAACCTCGATGCATACCGCGGCATAGTCCGGGATCCCCTCGTCGAGAGTAATTTCATCCATAGCGGGAAGCGGTTGCTCTACCCCCGTCACAGCCTCATTCAGAACAGCAATTTTTTGGGAAATCCCGTTCCAGGCATAATCCCCCGCCATTCCGGCAGGGAAAACCCCTTTACGGATCTGAAGCTCCCGGAATCCCTCCCGTTCCGCGTCATTCATCCGGGCCACCTCCAGAAGAAGATTTCCTTTCTGCAAAAATCCGAAGCCGAAGCTTTCACGAGCCGGCGCATCCTTGCTGTAATCCTCGGAAATGCCGAGCTTTCTGGTCAGAAAATACTTTTCGGGATCCTTGATGAACTTTAAGAGATCCTTTGCCGGAATCTCCAGCAGTCCACCCGCGGGCTCCAGTCTTCCTGCGGGATAGATGCCCTCTCCTATGGCATGCTTTTCCGACATGGCGGTTCCCGTATTTTCCATAAACCACTGCTCCTGATAGGACCAGAAGCGGTTAATGCCTGAACTTTTGCCACAACTGTCTCCGGCTCCCTCACGGGATTCGGCAGAGCTCCTGTTCCTGATGTAGTTTGCCCTGTCGGAGGGGTTCAGGGTGGCCCTGAAGAAAATATTCTTCCTGAAAAGATCCGCGGGATTAATCTCCCTGCCCGGGTTCCCGTTCCTTTTCATCTCCGCTGCCATATCCTCATCAGAGGGTTTCATGGAGGCCATGACATAGTCCGTAAGCTCGGATACCACCACGGAGGGATTCTTTTCGGAACCGTCGCCGGGAGAGATGCCCAGATACGAAATGTGGAGACTCTTTCTGGCTGCCAGCACGGCCTCCAGAAACATGTAGCGGTCATCGTCCGGACGGTTGCGGTCCCCGGCCTTGGGGATTTCGTTCATGAGGTCAAAGCCGGGCACCGCCGGATTTGCCGGAAAATCTCCGTCATTCATTCCCAGCATGAACACGTGCTTAAAGGGAATGGAACGCATGGGGACAAAGGTGCAGAAGTTGATGGCGTTTCTCAGGAACGGGGAACGTCTGTCATCGGAACCTCCCAGGACATCATCAAAAAACCGGAGCGTGAGGCTCAGGGTAAGCCTCGGCTTCCGTTCCAGGGCGGCAATGCCGGCGGCCGCATCGGAAAACGCCTTTCTGAGGTAGCTTATGATGCCTGCCCCCTGATCCCCCAGCCGGAAGAACACGTCCAGAATGCGGGTTCTGATGAAGGAATACCAGTCATCCATGGTAAGGGGCTCCCCGCTTCCGGGGGCTTCTGCCCGGCGGCTCATGTCGGAAAGAGCCTTTTTCAGATCCGTGAGTCTGGTCAGGAACTCCGCAAAGGATCCGATAATCCGCACCCGGTCGCCCTCGCTCTCGGCATTCCAGGGCTTGTTGTCACTCCCGTCGCAGGGCATCATACTGCCCATGACGAGCCGGTCGGCCCCCTGCTTCAGGGTAAAATCCCAAAGCTGTCCCAGGGGGGTGTTCCCGTCAGCGGTTTTCGGAATGCTGAACTTCCTTGTGTCCCCGGCGTCAAGTCCCAAAACGCCGTTGTTGTCGTGGAGGAGATTCCCGATTTCCCGGACATCGTCTTCCGAAAATCCGAATTTCTGCCGCACCTCCTCGATATTAAACAGGGAGACCACGTCATGAGCGCTCCAGATACGGCCGGGATCCGAAATCGAGAGCAGTGTCCGCACTCCGGTCAGCACCGGATTCTGGTCATTCATGCTGCGATCGCAGATGGCAATGGGAAGGGCCACCGATCTTCCCTCCCTGCCGTTACTTCCGGTACTGCTGCCGTCAGCGGCATACTTCGCCTTCAGACTTTCGTTGCCGCCCCGGAAGACGCCCTCAATGAACGGGGCGTATACTGAAATGTTCGGGGCCATGACAATAATGTCTCTGGGCAGGAGGGGATCATCATCCGCATCCGGAGTTTGGCCAGGTTCGCTCCCGTTGCCGTTTTCCCTGTCAAACAGCGAGAGGATCTGATCGTAAAGCACCTGCACCTCCCGAAGCCGGGTGGGGCAGGAAGTCACGGTCAGGGACGGCTTTTCCGTATTCACCGGGGTTCGTTTGCCGGCATGGATGTCATCGGGAATGGCGGAATTATCAAGTCTGAAAATGTCTCTCCTGATCTTTTCGAGAATGCTGTCCGGTTCCGCCTTCCCGTTTTCGTCCCGGTAGTCCTGCTCATAGGCAAAGACTTCTCGAATCAGAGATCTCCCGTGCCGGTCCGTTGCGCCCTGCTCCGCAAATCCGGCGGTCTTGTCCGTAATAAGAGCCATGGTGTCGCGACCGCGTCTCCCGAAAGACAGGAGGAGCGGATTTCCGGCATTCTGGAGGCTGTTCTCCATGTCCCGGAGCTCCTCGTCGGCCTTCCGGAGCTCCTCCGGAGTCTTTGCATTATCATAATCAAATTCAAAAATCTCCCGGGTTTTGTCAAAACGGCTGTTCCGTTCTTCGGAAGTGGTTTCCCGGATAGGCAGGTTTTCCCCCGACGGGATGCCGGACTCTTCCCCTGCGGCCGCCAGGAGCTCTCTTTTGAGGTTTCCGCTGCGGGCTTTGATCTGATAGGAGGTGATACGGTTTATCTTCTCCCGGATTTCCTTTTTGCTGATCGGTCTGATATCGCCCCAGTACTCGCGGCAGGGATTCAGAAACATGAAATGCACGTCGACAAAGCGGCCGAGAGCTATGAGGATGTCCAGGATCTCCGGAGGCACCGAGGAAATACCGTAAATAAACACTCTTCCGGGAATGATTTCGGAAAAGACTTCGGAAATCCGCTTTCCCTCTGCCGAAGCAGGCTCGGTTTTGCGGAGAAGATCTCCCAGCTCCCTGATAATCCGGGAACGGGAAATCCGGGGCTGTTCCCCGGCGGCACCCTTCACATTATTTTCCAGTATTCTCCAGAGGTCGGCTTCCCATCTGAAGGTATCGCGGTTCCTTTCCGAGAGAGAAGCCTCACATTTCCTGAGCTCCTGAGCGGCTTCGGGGCTGCTTTCAGTCCACCAGCTGATCCAGTCACTCCGGTAAATCTGGTACTTGTCGTAGACATCGGCCAGGGAATCCGCAAGATCATAAACCCGAAGCTCCCGCTCGGCTTCGGATATATCCGGACGATTCAGGTACTCCCTGAGGTATTTAATCTTGTCATCATCCCGGGAATTCTGTCCGGAAAGAACGCCCGCAAGGTTCCATTTGAGAGCGTCCCGGCTGTAGACGTCAAAATCATCTGTATCCTCCGCCTCCTTCGGGAAGTCAGTGAGGACAGCCCGGGCCAGCTCCCAGACAAAGTTCCAGAGTCTGACATTGCGGGTCTGGGCGAATATCCCGTTCTCGGAGGTCATAACCTGCTTCACATAGGTGAACATGCCGCTGTTCTGAGTGACAATGACCTCGTTCAGAAAAAGATCATCTCCTCCCTTCTGTCCCTTCATAATTCTCCCGCCGATAAGGGCAAGTATTTCCAGACTGTCTGAATAGTAGGTCGTAAACATAAAATATCCTTAGTTTGCATGCGGCGGACGGAAAAAAGGGAACCTGAGGAAAACGGCATAATCCGGCCCGAAATGCCCCGAAAAAAAACGAAATCCGCGAACTTCGGGAGCGGATCGGACCTCCTGAGGCCCCGGCCCGGGACTCCGGATAATGCGGAAATTTTTCCAATGAACAAGTTTTAAACCATTCTACAAATAATAATTCAGGGGATTCAAGGTTATTTCTGACAATAACTGAAAAATGCCCGCGGGATCATATAATCTCAGGGATCATTCATCGTACACGACAGCCGAAATCTGTCATGAAGACTCTCCCGAAACGTCTGTAAATATCCAGAGCCCGGGCCCGGATACTGCGGCAGAGTCTCCGGGGAACCCGGCGGCCGGTACTGAAAATCAGGGCCGAAGGAACCCGGTGTGCCTGCGCTTCTCGGCGGGACTTTCGACATTATGTCCTGTGCCAGCTCACAAAATCTTATTTTATAAGGATTGGTGAGATATCGTTCGGCAGTGCCGATTTTGAGGCGGGGCTCCTGCTCCGTATATCCGTACATATGCACACTCCGGAATGCAGTAACAGTGAAGGAGCCATGGTTATGAAACTGTTCCGGACGGAATTGCCTGCGGGCGTTTATGGGCATTAAAAATGTCATCGGGGTGCGGGTTGTACAATCTCACAGAAAGCTTTCGGTCCGGAAGGATCTTTTACGTTCGGGATTCAGCGGAAAGCTTTTAAACCGGCAATCGGTGATCAGTTCCGAAGTTTTGAATGAGTTTGAAGAATTGTCCTGGGAACCGGAGAAAATCATCGCCTACAATTATCGGGGCATGCGGCAGGAACCGGAAACGCCGATGTCGGAAATACCACCTGGAGGACTCCCGAAGAAAACGGCTTTAGTGATTTTCTTACTTCAGAACCCAAACTGTCAGAAGTAGCCGGAGAAGAACGGGAAAAGCTTATATGACAGGCATTACGCAGGAGCTTTCTGATTTTTCTTTTTGTTACTATAACGACCTAAATTCCGCAATTGTAAGTATATGTAATTGTTACATGCGTCAAAGTATTCATCAAAAAACGTCAGTCATAAAATAACTTTACTAACACAACCGCTCAAAATTCAGCCATTTTGATCCGTAATGCATCCGTATACAAATTCATGATGCAAAAATGGGTAAAAAGAGTTTTAAGGATGCAGCGCAAACTCGTTTTTTGTGATCGAGATCGGCG
>Ga0310695_10010450_pt1 | contig 13567 bp, 13 predicted proteins | sample RumenRJG_04DNA_FD_203882 | JGI IMG/M metagenome (GOLD analysis project Ga0310695, IMG submission 203882) | Bovine rumen microbial communities from Lethbridge, Alberta, Canada - RJG_04 (v2) (version 2) | ecosystem: Host-associated > Mammals > Digestive system > Stomach > Rumen | place: Canada...
TACATGAGCATCTGATAGATAAATGTCCCCAGAGTGCCCACGGCAAGACCGCATTCCGGTCCCAGCAGGAAACCCGCTATATAGATCGGAAATGACTCAAAGGTGACCTTGACAGCATTGGTGGTGACTGCCACTGCGGCGAGCACTGCGACCATCGCTGCAAGAAGTGCGCACATGGTCAGCTGCCTTGTGCTGAATCTTGAATTTTCCATAACAAAAACTCCCTTCATGACGTTAGCCACAAAAGGAGCCGGCTTGCACTTTATCCTCTTATGGCAGCGGACGCGGAGACAGCACCGCAGGCTTTTGGCCGCATGGCCGAGCCTTTCGTTTACAGGCAACTTCCCATCCTGTAACACTTTACGCGCTGTTCCTACTCTGACATCTGAATAGCGTATTATTACATATTCTACGGAGACATCATAACAGAAACTCCCCGCTTTATCAATACTTTTGGGACCTTAGCGGCCCTTCTCAGCCATGCTTTTTTTGCATAATTTTTGTGCATGATTATGCGTTCTGGCATAGGGTCATTTGCATTGACGCTTTGCGTACCTCGGTGCTATTATTAGTGTATGTTAGATAAGTGGGATTGCGCCCTTTTTCTGGTGAGGAGGCAGTTGCTTCAGGCATCAGAGAGTGCAAAAGCATGCCGCACGGCCGACGGCATGAACACAGGGTGTGTTCCCCCGGAGCTTAATTATTAATTGGAGGTATAGAACGATGGACAAGAAAACCCCGCTCTATGATACCCATGTTAAGTACGGCGGCAAGATAGTTGAATTCGGTGGATTCCTTCTTCCTGTACAGTACGGCAGCGGTGTCAAAGCAGAGCACATGGCAGTCAGAACACAGTGCGGACTCTTCGACGTATCCCACATGGGCGAAGTTCTCGTACAGGGTGAGAAGGCAAAAGACTTCCTCAACATGCTTCTGACCAATGATTACACCGATCTTAAGCCGGGGTTCGCAAGATATTCCCCAATGTGCAATGAGAACGGCGGTACAGTCGATGACCTTATTGTATATATGAAGGCAGAAAACGACTACTTCGTAGTTGTCAACGCAGCTAATACAGATAAGGACTTCGCATGGATGTGCGATCACAAGATCGACGGCGTTGAGCTTACCAACGTAAGCGACCAGTATGGTCAGGTAGCTCTTCAGGGTCCTAACGCTGAGAAGGTTCTCAGAAAAGTCGTAGACGAGAAGTTCATTCCAGCAGGATATTACACATGCATCTTTGATGCTGAGTTCAAAGATTTCAAATGCATGATCTCAAGAACAGGTTATACAGGCGAAGATGGATTCGAGATCTATATGCCTGCAGACAAGGCTGTTGATGTATGGGAAACGCTTATCGAAGCAGGCAAGGACGAAGGTCTTATCCCATGCGCACTCGGCGCAAGAGATACCCTCAGAATGGAAGCTGCAATGCCGCTCTACGGACATGAACTCAATGATGAGATCAGCCCTAGAACAGCAGGCCTCGGCTTCGCTGTCAAGATGGACAAGCCTGACTTCATCGGCAAAGCTGCTCTTGAGGCAGACAAGCCTCTCAAGAACAGAAGAGTCGGTCTCAAGGTCACAGGCCGCGGCATCTTAAGAGAGCACCTTGACGTTTACAGAGACGGCAAGATCGTCGGTCATACAACTTCCGGCACATTCCTGCCTTACCTCGGAGCATCCTATGCTATGGCTATCGTTGAGTCCGGTGCAAGAGAGATCGGCGCACCATGTCAGGTAGACGTAAGAGGACGTATGGTAGACTGCGAGATGGTAGGTCTCCCATTCTACAAGAGAGCAAAGTAGAAAACCTTGATCTTCGGAGGCTGAGCTCCTTCGATAAAATCACCGCTAATATCCGCTTTGCGGATCAAATAACCGATATCATTTTTTCTATCAAATAATTAAAAGGAGATTAAAACAATGATTGATCCAAAAGAACTGAAGTACACCAAGGATGATGAATGGGTTCGTTTCGATGGAGATGATGCTTATATAGGCATTACAGATTATGCTCAGAGCGAGCTCGGCGATCTGGTATTCGTTAACCTCCCAGAAGTAGGCGATGCAGTATTTGCAGGCGAGCCTCTCGGCGATGTTGAGTCCGTTAAGGCTGTTGCAGACGTATTCTGCCCGGTTTCCGGAGAAGTTCTGGAGATAAACGAAGATCTTCTTGATGATGCAGCTCTGATCAACAACGATCCTTATGGCGCTTGGTTCATCAAGGTAGGAAACATCACTGATCAGGTTGAGTTCCTCACCGCTGACGAATACGACGAGTACAGAGGTTAATCACCGCTCATCGCAGAAATTTTACAATTCCAATTGAATATACGGGGCTGCGGCGCGTCTCTGTCATGCGCCGCCCCTTTTCAGACATGTAAGGAGGAATAACATTGGGCACTTTCATTCCTAACACCAAGGAAGAGCAATTAAAAATGCTCAACGAGATTGGCTATAAGGATTTTGACGATCTCTTCAAGGTGATTCCTGATGCTGCCAAGGTCAAAGGCGAACTCAACCTTCCTGATGGACTGTCCGAGATCGAAGTAGACCGCAAAGTAGAAGGACTTGCTGCAAAGAACGTCGTTTTCCGTTCGATCTTCCGCGGTGCAGGCGCATATAACCACTATGTACCTTCCGCAGTTGATGCTATAGCCAACAAAGAAGAATTCGTTACAGCATATACCCCATATCAGGCTGAGATCAGCCAGGGTATCCTCCAGTCGATCTTTGAGTATCAGACAATGATCGCTGAGATCACCGGCATGGACATCGCTAACGCTTCGATGTACGACGGCGCTTCCGCAGCAGCTGAAGCATGCTGGATGTGCAAGGACAGAAAGCACAGCACCATCTATGTATCCGGCGCTCTCGATGAGAGGATCCTCACAGTAATCAACACATATTCATTCGGAAGAGGAAGCAAAGTAGTAGTCATCCCTGCTAAGGACGGTGTTACCGATAAGGATGCTCTCGCAAAAGCTCTCGCAGACGATGCTGAAGCAGCATGCTTCCTGATGCAGTATCCTAACTTCTACGGTATCGTAGAGGATGCAGAAGAACTCTGCAAGATCACTCAGGATGCCGGCGCTAAGTTCATCATGTACTGCCATCCGCTCGCACTCGGCGCTCTCAAGAGCCCTGGCGAGATCGGAGCTGACATCGCAGTAGGCGAAGGACAGCCTCTCGGACTCGGACTTGAGTTCGGCGGACCATACCTCGGCTTCCTGTCAACAAGACAGCAGTACATGCGTCAGATCCCTGGCAGACTCATCGGTGAGACTGTAGACACAAGAGGCGACAGAGGCTTCGTTCTTACCATTCAGGCAAGAGAACAGCATATCCGTCGTGAGAAGGCAAGCTCCAACATCTGCTCCAACGAGGCATGGTGTGCACTGAGAGCAGGCATCTATCTGTCGACCATCGGTGCTGAAGGCTATGAAAAAGTCGCTGCACTCTGCTCATCCAAGGCACACTACATGGCTGATGAGCTCGAGAAGATCGGCATGAAGAAATGCTTCAAGGGCGAGTTCTGGAACGAATTCGCAACAACATGCCCTGACGCTGACAAGCTGCTCGCAGCTCTCGAAGAAAAGGGCATCCTCGGCGGACTCAAGCTCTGCTGCGGCTGCTGTGATGCCGGATGCGACACAGACTGCATACTCTGGTGCTGCACAGAGCTGAACAGCAAAGAAGATATCGATGAAGTCATAGCTATCGCAAAGGAGGTGTTCTAAGATGAAGTTAATATTCGAGAAGAGCATTCCTGGTAGAGGACAAGATATCTTCCCTGCATGCGATGTTCCTGTAAAGCTCCCTGAAGCTCCTCTTCGTGAGAAGAAGGCACATCTCCCTGAGATCTCTGAGAACGAGATGGGAAGACACTACACAGCTCTTGCTAAGAGAGCACACGGAGTCAACGACGGATTCTATCCACTCGGCTCCTGCACAATGAAGCACAACCCTAGGATCAATGAGAAGATGGCAAGCCTCCCTGGTTTTGCCAAGCTGCATCCACTCCAGCCTGCACACACAGTACAGGGCGCTCACGAGCTTATCGCAGACCTCGAGAAATTCCTCTGTGAGATCACAGGCATGGCAGGAGTTACATTCCAGCCGGCAGCCGGAGCTCACGGTGAGTTCACCGGACTTCTCCTGATCAAGGCTTATCACACAGACAGAGGCGACACGGAGCGTAACGAGATCATCGTACCTGACGCTGCTCACGGCACCAACCCTGCTTCAGCAACAATGGCAGGCTATAAGACCATCGTTATCAAGTCGAATGAAAACGGAACAGTAGACATCGACGACCTTAAAGCTCACCTCGGTCCTAAGACAGCAGGTCTGATGCTGACCAACCCTAATACGGTAGGTCTCTTCGACCCTAACATCATGGAGATCACCAAGCTCGTCCATGAGGCAGGCGGACTCTGCTACTATGACGGTGCTAACCTCAACGCTGTAATCGGAATCGTACGTCCTGCAGACATCGGATTCGACGTAATCCACATGAACCTGCACAAGACATTCTCGACTCCTCACGGCGGCGGCGGTCCTGGCAGCGGCCCATGCGCATATAAGGATTTCCTGGCGCCATTCGCACCTGGTCTTGTATGCAAAGACGGCGAAAACTATGTAAGAGCTGAGAAGTCCATCGGTAACATGACAGGCTTCTACGGCAACTTCCTCGTAATGGTCAAGGCTTACACATACCTGCTGACCATCGGCAAAGAAGTTTACACTCTTGCTCAGAACGCTGTACTCAACGCTAACTACATGCAGGAAAAGCTCAAGGATATCTATCCGATCGCATTCGATACTACCTGCATGCATGAGTTCGTAATCGGCCTCGATCCGATCTACAGAAAGACTCATGTATCGGCTCTGGACGTAGCCAAGGCACTACTCGACTACGGTATCCATCCACCTACAATCTACTTCCCTCTGATCGTACACGAAGCTCTCATGATAGAGCCGACAGAGACAGAGACGAAGGAGACACTCGACGAGGCTATCACAGCATTCAGAGAGATCTACGACAGGATCTTCAGTGCTCCTGAGAGTGTACAGATGGCACCTCAGACCACACCTGTACTGAGACTTGATGATACCAAGGCTGCAAGAGAACCTCATCTGAGATACACATTTGAATAAGCTCCAGAGTGATATCTAACGCACGTAAAAACCCGGGACTCCATATCCCGGGTTTTCATTTGCGGCAATCGTGCCAAGCTTTGGTCGTTCGGGTAAAAACTGCTGCAGAAGTAAATCTGAAGCTTGCGATGCTGGCAGCAAGCTATTGTAAAAGGGAGTTTTGCCCCTTTGTCTACTTTTTATTGAAAAAAGCTGTGAAATGTAGACGTTTCGAGAGTATTTACTTTAATTATCTTAACCAGATATCTCTGAGTAAGCTTAAGCTGGAGCTTGTCAGGTACTTTTGTACAATATGCGAAACTATTTCCTTATGACTCATATCCATAGCGTCGTTTATTTGCACATTTGTCTTTTATCTCAAAACCGGTTCGTTCTCATGTCTACATTTTTTGTACTTTTGAAGGTCAAAAGTAGACACGTCGTTTAAACTCCTCTTTTTACTATCTGATCATGTAAATATGCTGCCGTGATCGATCTACTAGCACAAGAGTTGACCGTATATCAATACAAATGCATGAGTGCATACAAAAACAGACCGGCATAGTATGAACTGATCTCCTCAAATTAGATTATCTGGTTTATAAATCAAGGGTTAGGTCAGATGCAGGACGCGAAAAGGCTCACCCGAGTGCACGCATCGTATCTGAAATACGTGGATACACGGGGTGAGCCTAGACAAATCATTTGCTGATATAGTCCGTTATTTTACAGTCTTGCTGCTTCCATGATAGCCTCAGCGAAGGATGGATGCGGATGAATGATATTCGCAACTTCTTCGAGAGTCATGCCGCGGCCGATAGCTACTGAGAGCTCTCCGATCAGGTCAGACGCTCTTCCGCAGAGGAGATGTGCTCCGATGAGCCTGTGATCTGACTCATCTGCTACGAGCTTGACGAAACCTCTGTCGAGTCCGGCGATGAGAGTCTTGCCGTTAGCTGACATAGGGTATTTCTTGGTGATAGGACTGATGCCTGCTTCCTTAGCCTCATCAGCAGTCATTCCTACTACTGCTATCTCAGGATCAGTATAGATGCAGCTTGGAACTGTTCCCATGTTGATGGTAGGCTCTGCGCCATTCATGATAGCTACTGCGTTGCGGCCTTCTGCAGCTGCAGTATGAGCAAGCTGGATCCTTCCGATGCAGTCGCCGATAGCATATACATCCTCTACAGGAGTCCTGTAGTTCTCGTCTGCCTTGATGAATCCCTTGCTGTCCTCGAGGTCAGGATATTTTGCCAGAAGAGCTTCGCTGAATACTCCTGCTGTGTTAGGTCTGCGGCCTACGCACATGAGCACCTTGTCAGCCTTTACTGTGATCTCTTCACCCTTCTTATTGGTGAGGACTACTGCAAGCTTGTCTCCGTCTTTTTTGATCTCTTTTACAGGGGAAGCAACGTGTACATCTACGCCCTTCTTCTCAAGAGTCATCTTGATGCTGCGGCCTATCTCCTTGTCGATGACAGGCAGGAGTCTGTCCATTCCCTCGATGACTGTTACGTGATCTCCGAGATCTGCATAGATAGTAGCGAACTCGATACCGATAACGCCGCCGCCGATGATGACGAATTCAGGGATCTCAGCTGCGCCCATGTCAAGAAGCTCTGTGCTGTCGACAACGCCCGGAAGATCCGATCCCGGAATAGGAGGCATGAAAGGCTTTGAACCGGTGGCTACCATTATGTTCTTCGCTCTGACGATAACGTTTCCTCCCTCAGGGGATGTTACGCTGACGACATGCGGCTCAAGGATGACGCCTTCGCCCTGGATAAGATCGATCTTCTTTTTCTTGATAAGTCCGCTGATACCGTTTCTAAGTGTATCGAGAACTTCATCTTTTCTCTCACCGATCCTCTGACGATTAGCATGAAGGCCTTCGACTTCAACGCCAAGTGCTGCGCCGTGAGCAGCGTCGCGGTAAACATCTGAAGAATGCATGAGGGCTTTGGTAGGGATGCAGCCCCTGTTAAGGCAAGTGCCTCCGACTCTGTCTTTCTCTACGATAGCAACTTTCATTCCGAACTGCTGTGCAAAGAATGCAGCCTCGTATCCGCCCGGGCCTGCTCCGATAATCAGGAGATCATACTGATAATCACTCATTTCTGTTCTTTCCTTTCTTGGGTAGTTGATAAAAATGTATATGTTCTGGTTCTCTGTCCCTTGTTAACTTTATCTGCTGGCTGATTCATACAGAGGCTTCCTTTTGGCGTATCTTCTTGCAGCTTCTATTACATGCTCTACAAGCACACATGTCGTGATACGTCCTACGCCTCCCGGTACCGGAGAGATCGCTCTGACTACCGGCTCCACCTGTTCAAAATCTACGTCTCCGGCAGTTTTCTCTTTCTCTGGGTCCCAGTTGGTACCTACGTCGATTATGACCTGATCCGGATTAGTGTGCTCCGGTCCGACCAGCTTAAGCTGACCTGCAGCCACTACCAGGATATCCGCTTTGCTGGTTATCGAAGCGATATCGGCTGTTCGTGTATGACAGTTGGTCACAGTAGCGTTCTCATGCATCAGCATCATGGCTACCGGCCTGCCGATGACCAGTGAACGCCCTATTATCGCCGCTTTTTTGCCTTCAATGTCAACACCGTAATAGTGAAGCATCTCCATGGTTGCCTGTGCAGTGCATGAAGGGAATCCCTTGTCTGTACTTGTGAAGACACCGGAAAGGGACCTGTCAGTAATACCGTCTATGTCCTTTTCAGGTGACAGCAGCATACGGGCTCTCTCTGCATCGAGCTGCTCCGGAAGCGGCATGAACATAAGTATTCCGTGAATACCCGGATCATTGTTCAGCATTGACAGAGCTCTGTCGAATTCATCCTGGGTAGCATCGCCCGGAAGTGTCATCGTCATTACACGTACGCCCACAGAATTGCAGCGTTTTATTGCACTGTTCTCATACTGTACGTCGTCATGGCGGTCGCCTACTCTCAGAATAGCGATAGTAGGAGATACGCCCTGGGCTTTAAGCTCAGCAACGTCATGTTCCATTTTTTCGCAGAGCGCCTTTACCACAGGTGCGCCCTTCAGGATTTCGGCCATTTAAAAGTCCTCCTTGGTGCCGTATTTCTATCGGCTGACACTGATCACTGACCAAAGTATCCGTGAAGTCAGCCACCTATTATTGTATCATCAAAGAGCACCTCTTGACCATACAAAAGTCATACTGATAACAGCGTCCTTATTCTACGGATGATGCTATAAGCTCAAGAATCTCATAGCCTGTTGCCGAAGTGCCCTGCGGCAGCCTGAGTCCGAGTATCTCTTCCGAATCATAGCGGCAGCCTTCGAGCAGTTCTGCTATCTGTTCGAACAGATCTGTCTCAAGAGAATCTGAATACAGCCGGCAGCTCAGTATGTATTCGCCTCTCATCTCAAGCTGGATCTCGACTCCTCCCCAGTCAAAGCGATGTTCTATCACCTTGGAGAATGGTATCCTCGTGCCGTAGCGCCATTCCTCCGATGCGTATTTTGCATGCAGTTCCTCAGGCACTGCAGGAAGCGCCCTTTCCTCTGCAATGCAGCCGTATTCTCTCTCAGCTGCTCTTACCAGTTCCTCCTGCATAGCCTTTACAGCCTTTTGCGTACGTATATCTTCCGGCAGTTCTCCCGACGGTCCGCATATACTTACAAGCTTTTCCTCAGGTATCTGATCCATCAGATTGGTCACTCTTGAGCGAACTGATGCGACGCCCTTTGACTTAAGTTTTGCCTCAGAAACTCTGAGGTATTTAGGCATGTCCTCACCCGAAACATTCATCATGACAGTCCCGTGATGATAGTTGCAGCCGCCCGATGAAAAGTATGCATGTCCCGAGAACTTCTTACCGTCGACTGTAAGGTCGTTGCGCCCTGTTTTGGATGCATTGATCCCCATCAGTCTGCAGGCAAGAAGGATGACATCGGTCTGCCTGGTTATATCGAAAAGCCCGTCTCCGGCTATAAATGTAAAATTGAGGTTTCCCATGTCATGATAGACCGCACCGCCGCCGGACATCCTCCTTGCGAGATATATCCCGTCGGCTTTTATGTTCTCAACATTGCATTCACGCCACGGATTCTGGTTCTTGCCTATAACAACAGTATGTGCATTCTGCCACAGAAACAAAATGACCTCGTCCTCTTCGCACGAAAAAGTCAGATACTCTTCCATCGCGAGATTGATGTACGGGTCAGTATTGTCTGTGCGGTAAACAATCAGTTTCATTACCGTCACCCTCTATGTTGCATCAGGCTGATCCTCGGACTCAGGAATAATTCCGGCTTCTTCAGCCGCTTCCTTCGTCTCCTCGAGGTTCTCCTGCTGCTTTTCGGCAGCCCCGGCGGCGCCATCTTCAGCATTATCTTCTGATCCTTCTGCTGCCTGAAGATCTTCACTCTCTTCCTGCGCAGCTTCTTCTCCCTCAGGATTATAATTTTTCAGTGTTGAAGGATCTATAGGCTCCGGTGCCGGCTCATCAGTCTTCTTGAAGACCTGGCTGTAGTAAACAAGATCGCCGTTCCTGTCCACATAGACATCCGACATCCAGCGGAATTTGATCGTACCTGTACGGTAATCCCACTTTTCTACCTTATCTTCGTAAACCGAATCATCGTATTCTTCATATCCGTAGCTCTCCGCATAATCTCTGTCATAATGGGACACGCTATAGTAAGTGAGCGTTACATCATCGCCTTCAAAATAAAAGTCCTCATACATACTCGAGGCAAAACGTCCCTGTATTGCCGAGCGCATCTCTTCCTCGGATTTGAACACCGTTCTTGACCCGAGAATGGACAGATAATAAATGGCAAATCCGATGACGACAACTGCAGCAACAGAGCCTAAAGCGATAAAAATCTTTTTGCGTTTCTGCTTCAGAGCCCACTCTTCCGCCCAGTACATGGCTTCGCGACGGTTCTGATCATAATTCTTGTTCTTGCCTGCCATTATCTCTTTTTCCCTTTTCCGTTCGTGTTAAGTATAAGTCGGTACGATCAGACTGATCTGCCGCACCTTGCTTATTTTACCAACATTCCTCATATATCTCAAGGATTTCAGCCGCATCTACGCAGCGCAGCGAACCGGCAGAAACTGAACATGACCCGGCTATCTCCGGCAGGATCTTCCTCTCTTCTTCGCCAAAACCGAGCTCACGCAGGCTCGTCGGCAGGCCGGCTTCCCGTATGAGATCTTCGAGAGCTGCTATGCCCGCAAGTGCCATAGCCTCATCGTAAGTCATATCAGTTCCGCTGTTCTCCCTGTACCTGATCGCATCTTCATCTGTCAGGCCCCAGACATTTCGTGCAAAACTGACGAACTTCGGCAATCCCGCCCTGTATATATGCCTGTAATATGTCGGATGAAGTACGGCAAGACCTTCTCCATGATTGCATCCTGTGTACGCGGAGAGCTGATGCTCCATGTTATGTGCCTGGAAGTCCTTACTCTTTCCTGTCTTGATGATGCGGTTTTCAGCGAGTGAAGCTGTCCACATTATATTGCTCCTCGCCTGCAGATCCTGAGGGGATACAAGTGCTGCGCGGAAGTCTCTTATCAGGCCCTTCATCAGTCCCTCAGAGACATCATCTGCAGGATTTCCCTCCACAGGGAAACTGAAATAAGTTTCCATGATGTGAGAGAGTATATCGAATGTCCCTGCTCTCATCTGCCGCAGAGGCATGCTCAGGGTGTAGAGCGGATCCATCAGTGCGAAAACAGGATTCATCTCGGGATAATCCCTGTCGCATTTTATCCTAGTGTCTTCGTTAGTGAGAACAGCGCAGCCATTGACCTCGCTTCCGGTCGCAGGCATCGTGACAATGACGCCGCATGGTATTATGCTGTGCACCATAGGTTTACCCTGTATCCAGAAGTCTTCCCATGCATCTCCTTCGTAAAGAGCCTGTGCCGAGATCGCCTTGCAGCAGTCCATGACGGAGCCGCCGCCTACCGCCAATATAAGGCCGACGTTGTTCTTCCTTGCAAGCTTCGCCCCTTCGAGCATTTTTGCAAGTGTCGGATTGGACATTATGCCGCTGAATTCCACTATCCTGCCCTTTGTGCAGTCTGACTCTGCATCCGGAGAGTATCCCATAGAAACAAGGACGTCCATGACATCATCATATGACCCGTTCTTCTTAGCTGATCCGCCACCCAGGCCGATCATAATGTTGCTGCCTGCCGGGTCAAATTCTCTGACCAGTTCTTCAAGATACTCCTTAACGCATCCCGCTCCGAATCGCACCTTTGTACTGCATTCCCATCTGAAACTGTCCATGTTGTATTCTTTCTCCGGGTATCTCCGGTTCCCCTTTTGAAAAAAGATCCGCCCGCATAAACCGGACGGATCTTTGAATTCAAAGTCCTCAGTTATTACTTAAGAAGAAGGCTTGCCAGCTTGATGACATCGCCTGCATCTACTCCGTCAAGAAGGCCTCCGACTACACTCAGCATATCATCGGAACCGCTCTTCTTAGCGGATGACTTGGCTGTGCTTCCCATCTTGGCCATCAGCAGAGGTGCCATGATAGCCATGATCTTGAGAATGGTCTTTTTGTCGATACCGCTTCTCTTTTTAGCCTTGGCTGCGGCGGCTTCCTGCTGCTTAACATCGAGCAGGTGGTTAACGATCTTAGCTCCGTCATCAGTATCTACTTTCTTCAGGAACTTTGCTGTGCTCTTGGTGTCCTGTTTGCCGTGATCTGAAAGAGCCTGCAGGAATCCGTCCTGTGTATCCTTGTTGGCTGCCTGTCCCTTCATTCCCATGAGGAGTATAGGGAGCAGATCCTCCATTACTTCAGCAGCATCTGTTACAGAGATGCCGGTCTGCTGGCTTACTTCCTCAGCAGCGCCACTGTTGATCATCAGTTTTAAAATATCAGTCATATCCATGAGAAGAACCCTCCTTTGGTCTTTTTCTTCGATACATCGGCCTACCCTTAGAGCCGAATCAGATACACTTAAATTTTACTAGTCTAAGCTATCTTAGTCAATCAGCTTATTAATAGGAGAGGATGACACAGGCATCTGCTATTCTGTGATCTTTACACCGCACTCACGCTCCATGATCTTAGCGAATGATCTGATACAGGTGTGTACTATACCCGTGCAGAACACCTTGCGATCAGGATCTGTAAATTCATAATCATATATAAGCTCAGGACATATGCTGCTGACATAATCCTTTGCCACGTCATCGTTGAGTTCTCTGACCACCTCGATACACTTTTTGAAAGCCGGATCACCCTTGACCGTCCTTCCGAAAACCTTGCCGAGACACATTGTAGCGCCGGCAACAGCTCCGCAGACATTTCCTCCGTCACCGAATCCATATGGAAAGCCTGTAGACAGTGCGATCGCTTCTTCGCCTATCCCCAGCTCATAGTGCCTGTTGAGGACCTCAAGCACTGACTCTGAGCACATGAATCCTGTAGTGAAATTCTCTGTAGCATCTTCAAGCATTTTTGTCATATTGACTTCCTTTACCATATCTCCCTCCCTGTTGCCTTATATCTCGCTTTGATGAAACTTCCTATTCTATACCGGCATCTATACTTTTCCGGCTACAACAGCACACCATTCTCCGTCGTGGAGAACCTGTTCTATCCTGAATCCGGCTGCCTTTATCGCATCACTGACCAGATCTTCTTTGATATCCAGTATCCCCGATGTTATGTAGAGGCCGCCCGGTGCAAGGTGACCCGCTGCCGCAGGGGAAAGTCTGATGACAAGATCCGCCATCAGATTGGCTGTGATGATATCTGCCTGATAGCTGACACCTTCTGTAAGGTCTCCGTACTGCACAGTAATACTGTCCGAGAGTCCGTTATGTTCTATGTTCTCCTCAGCTACCCTGACAGCGTCAGTATCTATGTCTATCCCGAGAGCAGCATCCGCTCCAAGCAAAACGGCTGATATGGCCAGTATGCCTGTTCCCGTTCCGACATCGAGTACTCTGATATCATTGGCGGCACCATCAGGACCTTCGCTTCTGTCTCGCCTGATACTCTCTATGTGTTCTTCAAGTGCCTTGATACACATAGAAGTGGTCTCATGAAGACCGCTTCCGAAAGCCATGCCCGGGTCCATCTCTATGACGAGCTCCCCATCTGCAGGCTCATATTGCTCCCAGCTCGGCTTAACGACGATGCGGCTGCCTACCTTGGTCGGCTTGAAGTGCTCCTGCCATTTGTACAGCCATTCGCTGTCATCTCCCGCACTGCTGCTCTCCATGCTTATCCCGGGAATACTGCCTTCGAGCAGCATCGTAGCTCTTGCAAGCTCTGCCCGGCCTGCATCATCATCAGCAAAAAACAGTGTGATCACCGGACAGCGGTCGAGATCTTCTGTCAGCGATTCGTTAATATAATCATATCTGTACAGATCAGGATGCGCCTCAATATCCCTGAT
>Ga0310695_10010453_pt1 | contig 13562 bp, 12 predicted proteins | sample RumenRJG_04DNA_FD_203882 | JGI IMG/M metagenome (GOLD analysis project Ga0310695, IMG submission 203882) | Bovine rumen microbial communities from Lethbridge, Alberta, Canada - RJG_04 (v2) (version 2) | ecosystem: Host-associated > Mammals > Digestive system > Stomach > Rumen | place: Canada...
ACCGTCGATGATAAGGCAGGCTTCTGGAAGTGTCCCTATCACAACGGACGTATGTGTCTGGAGATTTTAGAGCGTTAAGCGTGTTACGTGAGATTACACCACTCGGCGAGAACGACTTCATGTATGTGGCCGACCGCCACAAGAAGGAGTTCGACTATCCCATCCATCAGCATGAGATCTTCGAGCTGAACTTCGTGATGGGTGGTGCCGGCTGCCGACGGGTGGTTGGCGACTCCAACGAGGTGATCGGCGATCTGGACCTTGTGCTCATCACCAGTCCGGACCTGGAACACGTATGGGAGCAGAACGGTGCCCAGACGGAGGATATCCACGAGGTGACCGTGCAGTTCAACATGGACTTCGACGCCCCCTCCTCCCCTTTCAGGACCAATCCCTTCAGACCGATCTACTTGATGCTGGCCAAGGCAAAACGCGGGCTGTCCTTCCCCCCAGAGGCAATCATGATGGTGAGTCACCGGCTGCTGAACCTGTCGAAGATCAAGGAGGGTTTTCTAGCCGTTCAGGAGTTTCTGTCGATCCTTTATGAACTGTCGAAGTGCGAGGGTGCCCGTGAGCTGGCCTCATCAGCCTTCGCCAAGGTGGAGGTGGATAGCGACTCGAAACGCATCCTGAAGGTGAAGAACTATATCGACGACCATTATCGCGACGAGATCATGCTGGAGCAGTTGGCTGCCCTCGTCAGCATGTCGCCCTCGGCCTTCAGCCGCTATTTCAAGTTGCGCACAGGCAAGAGTCTCTCGGAATACATCATCGACGTCCGTCTGGGGCATGCCGCCCGTAAGCTGGTGGATACGACGGACAGCGTGAGTGAGATCTGCTGGACCACCGGCTTCAATACACTCAGCAATTTCAACCGTCTGTTCCGTAAACGGAAGGGTTGTACCCCCAAGGAATTCCGCGAAAAGTACCAGAAAACGAAGCTGATTATCTGATTAGGCAAAATAGTGTCAGTTTCGGAAATAATTAAGTCATATCCGCAGCAGGAATCTTCGTACCTTTGCACCGTCAAACAAAATAATATGAATATGAACTATCAAGAGAAAGTACAGGCATTGCGCCAGCGTCATGAGGCACTGCTTCAGCGCAAGAACCAAGTGATGGAGGGTGGAAACGGTATCTATGAGAAGTACGTTTACCCCATTTTGACGGCAGAGCATACACCTCTGGAGTGGAAATACGACTTCAACGAGAAGGATAACCCCTTCCTGATGCAGCGTATCATGATGAACGCTGTACTCAATGCAGGTGCTATCAAGCTTGATGGACGTTATCTCTTGGTATGTCGTGTGGAGGGCGCTGATCGTAAGTCGTTCTTCGCCGTAGCAGAGTCGCCTAACGGTATCGACCAGTGGCGCTTCTGGGAAGAGCCTATTACGATGCCTGATACGGAGGATCCCGCCACCAACATCTACGATATGCGTGTCACCCAGCACGAGGACGGATGGATCTACGGCGTGTTCTGTGCCGAGCGTCACGACCCCTCGCAGCCTGGTAACCTGAGTGCTGCTACCGCCACCGCTGGTATCGCCCGTACGAAGGATTTGAAGATCTGGGAGCGTCTGCCCGACCTGAAGACGAAGAGTCAGCAGCGTAACGTGGTACTGCATCCGGAGTTCGTGGATGGAAAATATGCCCTTTATACCCGTCCGCAGGATGGTTTCATCGACACTGGTTCTGGTGGTGGCATCGGTTGGGCACTGGTAGATGATATGACCCATGCCGAGGTGAAGGAAGAGAAGATCATCTATGAGCGCAAGTACCACACCATCACCGAGGTGAAGAACGGCGAGGGTCCCCATCCGTTGAAGACGGCGAAGGGCTGGCTCCATCTGGCACATGGTGTCCGTGGCACCGCTGACGGTCTGCGCTATGTATTATATATGTATATGACCTCACTCGAGGATCCCACGAAGGTCATTGCCAAGCCTGGTGGTTTCTTCCTCGTTCCCGAGGGCGACGAGTATATCGGTGATGTGATGAACGTGGCCTTTGCCAACGGATGGATCAAGGATGAGGACGGACGTGTGCTGATCTACTATGCCTCTGCAGATACCCGTCTGCATGTCGCCACCTCCAGTGTGGACCGTCTGGTGGACTACTGTATGAACACCCCTGAGGACGGCCTCACCACCAGTGCCAGTGTGGAGACCATCAAGAAGCTGATAGCAAAGAACAGGAATCAGAAATAACCCCTCAACAACAGAAGACCCATGAAACCCTATAAATTTGAACCTTATCTGAAGACCACCATCTGGGGTGGCTATCAGATCGCACCTTTCAAAGGTATCTTTAATGCCCAGCCTAATGTGGGCGAGAGTTGGGAGATCAGCGGTGTGCCGGGACATGAGAGCGTGGCTATCAATCGCGGACTCGTCAATGATGTGGATGAGGGTTTGACACTGGTAGAGCTGATTGATAAGTACAAGGAACTGCTGGTGGGCAAGAAGATCTACAAGAAGTTCGGTAATCAGTTCCCCCTGCTGGTGAAGTTCATCGACTCCCGTCAGGACCTGTCCGTACAGGTGCATCCCGACGATAAGCTGGCGATGGAGCGTCACGGCTGTGCAGGAAAGACGGAGATGTGGTATATCATCAAGAGCGATGTGGGCTCGAAGATCTATTCCGGTCTGAGAAAGAGCATCACACCAGAGGAGTATGAACAGCTGGCAACGGCAGAGCCCCAGAACGGGCGCTCCCCGATGCAGGATGTGATTGCTACCCATGAGGCGCACGAGGGCGACCTCTATTTCCTGCCGGCAGGCCGTCTGCATGCCATCGGTGCCGGTAACTTCCTGGCGGAGATCCAGCAGACCAGCGATATCACCTATCGTGTGTATGACTTCGGACGAAAGGATGTGCATGGTAATCCGCGTGAACTGCATATCGAACAGGCGAAGGATGCCATCGACTATCAGGTGTGGCCCGCCTATCGTACCTCGTACGACAGCACGAAACCCACTTCACAGCTCATCAACTGTCCTTACTTCGTGGTACATCGGGTGGTGGTGCAGGTGGCGCAGCAGATCGATTTCCACTGCGACTCGTTTGTCATTGTGGTCTGTCTTTGGGGAAAAGCCAACATCAATGGCATTGAGATCCGTCAGGGCGAGACCATCCTGGTACCTGCCAGTGAGAATATCCTCTATATCTTCGGCAACGCCACCTTCCTCACAGCCACGATGTAGGCTGTCAGCCGATGTAGGCCTTGAAGGCCTCGTCGTATTCAGGACTGTTGCCCAGCTGTCCGTTGATCAGGCACACCAGTTCCACCGTGGCGCGGAAGCAGAGCTGCTCGTCGCTGGCACGGTAGATGTCCTGATAGAACATATACTTGAAGCGGTCCTTCTTCAGGTTGAGGCGTGAGATAAACTCGTCGTCGCAGCGCAGGGGCACCTTGTATTGCAGTTTCATGCTGTGTACAACGGCGTCGATGCCCTGTTCGTGCAGCTTGGCGAAGCTCACGCCCAGACTCTTGAGGAACAGGTGTCGGGTGTGCTCGGCATAGTGCAGGTAGTTGGCATTGTTCACGATGCCCTCGATGTCGCACTCATAGTCGCGCACCTCCATGCGGGTTTCAAAGATGTATTTCATTTCAATAGTTCAATGATTTGGCTGAAGTGTTCAATCTTCTGAAGCCTTTCGTGCTCGATATCCTCGAAGTGCTCCAGCTGCCATGTCACGTGGAAGGGGATATGTACGGCCCATGCGCCGATGGTGAGGGCAGGGGCGATGTCGCTCTTCAGCGAGTTACCCACCATCATCAGTTCGTTAGGCAGGATGTCCAGGTGCTCGCACAGCTGCTGGAACTCCACCTCCGTCTTGTCAGAGGTGATCTCCACATGACTGAAGTATTTCTCCAGTTTGCTGCGGCGTAGCTTGTTCTCCTGATCCTGCAGCTCCCCCTTGGTAAACAGCACGAGGCGATACGGGTAAGCCTGTAGGCGCTGCAGTGTCTCCTCCACCTCCGGCAGCGGGGTGGCAGGCAGTTGCAGCAGCTGCTTGCTGTGGTTCAGCAGGTCGGCCAGCATGTCAGCCTGCAGGTGGTCTCCCCCCACACGGAGAGCCGTCTCGATGATAGAGATGGTAAAGGCCTTGCAGCCATAGCCCAGATCGGCCATGTTGCCCGACTCCGTCTGGTAGAGCTCCTTGGCGGGGTCTTCACAATAAGGTGCGATGAGTTGGTAGAGATGTTTCTCTACGGCTTCGAAGTGCGACTGGCAGTCCCAGAGGGTGTCGTCGGCATCGAAGGCTATGACTCTGAATGGCAGTGTGGACATATTCCTTTAATCATATAATTCACCGAATGCATTTTGAAGCCCTGAGGCAGGCATAGCTGCGGCACTTCCAGTCCGTCGAGGCAGTAGGTCTGATGACACACCTCACAGTAGAAGTGCGGGTGCTGGTCGTCATCATGCTCATGGCTGTGACTGTGGCAGAGCTCATAGCGCGTACCGTCATTGCCCCCCTCGATGGTGTGTACGATGCGTCGCTCATGGAAGAGGGTGAGGGCCCTGAAGATGTTCGACTTGTCGATGGTCTGTATCCTGCGCTCCAGTTCTGCCAGCGATTGGGGCAGCATCGAGGTGTCCAGCGCCTCCACCACGGTGATGCGGTTGGCAGTGGGTTTGATGTCGTGCTCCTCGAGCAGTCGGATGTAGGCAGATTTATCCATTTTTCTCCTGTGTGTAGTCGAATTCGACTGCAAAGTTACGAAATAATTTCTAATTTTTTGCCCAATCATAGGAAAGGAATCGAATTTTTTTCTTATTTTTGCAACCGAATACAAACTAAAACCCCAAAAGAAGTGAGTACAATCATTAAGTTCATATTGAAGTTCGTCATCATCGTCGTCGTGTTGGTAGTCGTTCTGCTGGGCATAGCAGCCCTTCTGCTCAACACCCAGTCGGTGCAGGATGATCTGGCGCAGTATGCCACCGAGCAGTTGGAGTTAAAGTTAGGCACGCGTGTAAAAATCGGCCATGCCAGTGTAAAAGTGTTTACCCAGAAGGTCAGTCTCGAAGGCCTGGAGGTAGAAGACCTGCAGCACCGTAAGATGCTCGAGCTGGGGCGCCTGCTCGTGGATGTTGACCTCCTGAAGCTGATCAGCAGGGAACTCGAGGTCGAGGAAGTGCTGCTCGATGACGTGAAGGCCCGCCTCTACAAACCCAAGGACGGTCCTGCCAACTATCAGTTCCTGATCGACGCCTTCAAGAAAGACCCCAAGAAGCAGAAGCCGAAGACGGAGCAGAAGGATTCCACCCAGAAGGCGCCGATGGCACTCGCCATCAACCTCGTGTCTATCAAGAACATCGAGCTCACCTTCAATGACACCAATCAGGTAAGCCTCGAGAGTGCGAAGTACGAAGACACCTGGCTCAGTAAACCCAGCGGCAAGCTGAAGAACCTCAAAGGCCAGTGGGGCTTCGTGAAGAAGAAGGGCCCCGTCACCGCCACGTTCGCCATCGGCTCCATCGAGTATAAGGGTGAGAAAACCATCCATCACCTCAACCTCGATCAGGTGCACTTCACCACCAATAACCATAAGCCCCGAAAGAATCACGATCGTCCGAAGCGAGGCTTCTTCGATGTCGATCACCTCGACGTCACCGCCAAGATGGACCTCACCGTCGATTTCTTCTCGAAAGACTCCCTGCATGCCGTCATGAACAATATGGTGGCACGTGACTCCGTCACCGGCTTCAACATCAAGAACATGCATTTCGGTGTAGGCGTCCTGAAAGACAGGCTCCATCTCGATCATATCATGTTGCAGCAGGAATCCACCGTGCTGAAGTTCGACAGCGCCAATGTCGTGCTGCCCAGCAAGAAGCAAGGCCGTAAGTTCTCGTTTGAGACCTCGCGCATCAAGGGCACCACCTATCTGCGCGACATCTCCCGACCCTTTGCCCCCGTGCTGAAGAACTTCACCATGCCCCTTGAGCTCGACGTGCTCTTCAGCGGCAACGACACCTCCCTCTACTTCAAGGATGTGCACGTCTATACCGCCGACAAGCGCCTGCAGATTGCCGCCGAGGGCCGCATCCTGCACCTCAAGGAGAAAGAGAAGCTCGATGTAGGCTTCCATGTCAAGGAGATGAAAGCCCAGCGCGGCATCCCCATCCAGATCATCAACCAGTTCACCGTGAAGAAGCTGATGATGAACCAGCTCGACGCCCTCGGCACCATCTATTACACAGGTAACTTCTCCGTGCTCTATAAGAAGGAGATCTTCGGCGGCACGCTGCGTACCGATGCCGGCAACCTCGCCTTTACCTTCGCCCTCGACGAGAAGACCAAGTACGTCACCGGCTTCGTTGACTCACGTAGGATCCAGTTAGGCAAGGTCTTAAAGATGCCCAAGCTCAACGATGTAGGCGCCAAGGCCAACTTCACCATCGACATCCACAAGGCCCGCACCGCCATGATCCGTAAGAAGAACGGCGGCGGTAAGCTCCCCATCGGCGAGGTCAAGGCCACCGTCTATGAGGCAGGCTATGGCGGCTTCCGTCTGAAGAACATGGAGGTAGAGTTTGCCAGCAACGGCACCCTGGCCGAAGGCTCTGTCAGTCACACCAAGAAGATGATGGACTGGGATTGCACCTTCTCCTTTACCGATGTCGATAAGATGAGCGACCTCAAGGTGAAGCCCAAGATGAAGCTCAAGCTGGGCAACCTCTTCAGGACCAAGAAGGAGATCGCCGAGAAGGAAGCCAAGGATAAGGCGAAGAAACCCAAGAAGGAAAACGTCTTCCAGAAACTCTTCAAGAAGAAGAAAAAATAGAGCCTCTTCGGGGGGCTATCCCCTCTCTGCCCAATCGCCCCTGTCAAGATTCCTGTATCCCACAGCTTCGGCGATGTGTTGGCTCTGTACTATCTCCGAACCCTCCAAGTCGGCGATGGTGCGGGCCACTTTTAATATTCTATTATACGCGCGGGCAGAGAGCTTCAGTCGCTCCATTGCCATCCGAAGGAGACCCAAAGAACTCTCGTCGGGTTCGGCGTATTTATGAATCATGCGCTCAGTCATCTGGGCATTGCAATGTATGCCTTTGTGCCCTTGGAATCGGTGCTCCTGAATATGGCGAGCCTTCAAAACCCTTTCGCGGATAACAGACGACGGCTCTCCTGTCTGCATCTGCGAAAGTTGCTTGAAAGGCACAACCGTCACCTCACAATGAATGTCTATACGATCCAATAAAGGACCGGAAATCTTGTTCATGTAGCGTTGAATCTGACCTGGTGTACAGACACAGTGATGGGTTGGGTCACCATAATATCCGCAAGGGCAGGGGTTCATGGAGGCAACAAACATGAAAGAACAGGGATATTCCACCGTGTATTTGGCACGCGAGATGGTGATTTTGCGATCTTCAAGTGGTTGTCGCAGTACTTCGAGTGTACTTTTATTGAATTCAGGCAATTCATCGAGAAACAGCACACCATTGTGAGCCATACTAACCTCACCAGGAAGGGCTCTGTTGCCACCACCTGTCATCGCCACCTGTGAGACAGTGTGGTGAGGACTACGGAAAGGACGCTGGGAAATCAGTGATTTGTCATAACTGAGCTTGCCTGCCACAGAGTGAATCTGTGTGGTTTCTAAGCTTTCTGCTAAGGAGAGGGGTGGCATGATACTTGGTAAGCGCTTGGCCATCATGGATTTGCCGCTTCCAGGAGGTCCGATTAGAATCACATTATGTCCACCGGCAGCAGCCACCTCAAGGGCACGTTTTACACTCTCCTGACCTTTTACGTCGGCAAAGTCGAGATCACAGGTGTATTGTTGGGTATAGAATTCTTTCTTGGTATCTACCACCGTTGGTTCAAACGCCGCCCCTCCGTTGAAGAAGCTGATGACATCGGCTAGACTGTTCATACCATAGACTTCAAGATCTTCGACAACAGCGGCTTCGCGTGCGTTTTCAATAGGCACTATTAGGCCTTTGAACTTATCCTTCCTGGCACGGATGGCTACAGAAAGTATGCCATTGACGGGCTTCAATTGCCCATCGAGGCCGAGTTCTCCTATCAGCATAAAGTCATGTAGCATCTCATCGCACACTTTTCCATGGGCTGCCAAAATGCCTATAGCCAACGAAAGGTCATAACCACTACCTTCCTTCCGGATGTCAGCAGGACTGAGGTTGATAGTCAGATCGGCGGGTGACAGTTTGAATCCCACATTCTGGATAGCTGCACGGATGCGGTCATAACTCTCTTTGACTGCTGTATCAGCTAATCCTGACAAGTGGAACATCACACCTCTGGTCAGACTCACTTCGATGGTAATGGTTGTAGCTTCCAGTCCCATCACTTCGGCACAAAAAGTTTTAATAAGCATAGTATCAGGGTTTAACGATTAAAGATGTTGTCTCTTCTTATTCTTCTTTCTTCGGTAATAGCTTTTCGATCCTTTTCATGAGTTCCTCCTGGCTTAGGGAGTGGGCTATGATCTTGCCTTTGTCATCGATGAGGATATTGTCGGGGATATAGGAGAGGCCGATCTGCTGGATGATGGGGGTGTTCCATAGCCGGGGGTCGCAGATGGTGTGCCAGGTGATGGAGTCGCGCTCAAGTCGCAGACGGCAGGCTTTGAGGTCGGCTTCCATGCAGATGGTGAGGATCTTCAGGTCGTCGCCCACGTCGTTCTGCTTCTTCTGCAGCTGGCGCAGGATGCCCATGCCCTCATAGTTGTCGGTATTCCATACGGTGATGACGTTGACCTTGGCGTTGAGGTCGGCGGATTTGACGGTCTCGCCGTTGATGTCGGTGACGGTGAACGAGGGTAGGCGTCCGCCATCTTTCAGGTAGCTCATGCCTTCCATCTGTTTCATCTGGGCCTTGAGCTCGTCGGAGGTGCTGGGGTTGGCCTGGATGACGAGGGCCATGAGGTCGGCAGCGCGTTTGTAATCGGGCTGGGACGACTGGATGAAGACTTTGCGGATGAGATAGAGTGCAAAGGGCGAGGCGGGGTTGTCTTTGATGAACTGCTCGGTGGAGAGGGCCACCTCGGGGGGTGTCTGCTGACTGGTCTTCTTGCGGTATTTCGTCATGACCTCGTTCTCGTCGGTTCCCTCGACTTCGATCTCGCGCAGGTGGGAGACATCGCCTTCGATGGTGACGGTGGCACCGGGCTCGCCATAGACGGGCACTTCGGAGAAGTTGGGGAAGATGACGATGAAGGCGGTGGAGTCTTCGAGGGCTATCTCATAGCGGAACTGGCTCTTGACGACGGCTACCGTGTCGAGGGGGGAACCGCCATTGAGGTCGCAGATGTATAGCTCGCCCTGGTTGAAGCCCTTGAAGGTGCCTTCGAGGAGGAAGGTGCGGCGGCTCTCTCCGCATGACGTGAGGAGCGCCAGACTGATGAGCGTCAACAGGTAAGCTATTCCTTTCTTCATCGGATTACTGTTTTACCTCGAGATCGGTTTCGGCATACTTGGCCAGCTGCTGGTCCTTGCCGGTGGCTTGCTGTAAGGCCGTCTTGGCATCGGTGGTGTTACCCATGCGGTAGTAGGTGATGGCTTTCAGATAGTCGGTGACGGCATCGGCCTGCTTGACGTGCTTCAGCGTGGACTCTGCGGCGGCGTAGTTCTTGTTGAGGATCTGGGCGAGGGCGGCGCTGTTGGAGCTGATGTCGCCAAAATCCTGCTCGGCCTGGGCGTAATTGCCTTTGGCGAGGTTGAGGTTACCCATGATCTCCGACAGGCCGTTGGCATCGGTGGCTGAGGCGATGAGGAGCTCGGCGGTCTTCACATCGCCGCCCTGCAGGGCCAGCAGTCCCTGGTTGGCCTTGGCCTCGGGGAGCTTGGCATCGATGCGCAGGGCTTGTGCCAGCAGCGATTTGGCTGCCTCATAGTCACCACGGGCATAGGCCAGGGTGGCGAGGTTGTTGTAGGCTCTGGCATCGTTGGGATAAACGGTGGTGGCGAGCTTATAGACTGCCTCTTGTTCGGCGGGGGTCTCCTTGAGGGCTGCGCCATAGAGGAGTTCCTCGGCACTCAGCTTCTTGGGGTCGGCCTTGATCTGATCGAGGATCTGCTCGTCGCTGCGGCCGATGGTCTCGTAGTTGATGATGAGGCGTGAACGGCGCAGCTGTGGCAGGATGCCGTCGGCCAGCTCGCGGAAGGCGGAGGAGATGTTCTTGATCTGCTGCTCGCGCTCCTGGGGGTCCTTATACATGGCTAACACGCGCAGGATGATGTCTTTGTCCTGGATGTTGCTGGCTTTCACGAGTTCCTGGAAGCCTTCCCAGTCCTGGGCGGTGTATTTGGCATCGACATTGGCGTTCATCTTGATCTTCTTGAGTTCCTGGTTGACGTATTGCTCTGAGACCTTCTGACGCTGGTTGGCGAGCTTGTCGTTGATGCTGAAACCGCCATCGGGTGAGGCGTAGGCTGAGACTTCGACATTCTCGAGGTTCAGGCCCTCACGATCGTCGTTGATCTGCTTGAGCATCCTGACAAACTCCTTCACGGAGTTGTTCTTCAACTCGCTCTTGCGGAGGTTGGCCTGCTGGATGAGGAACTTGATGTTGGCCTCCTGCTTCTTCTTCGTGATGCGCTGATAGGCATCGGGGGCCACTGCTGCCTGGGCGGTGGTGACGGTGCGGCGATAGAGCTCGGAGGTGGCTATGATGCCACGGGCTACCATCACCTCGGGGATGGTGACCTGCTTGGAGCCCAGACGGGCATCGAAGGTCATATAGAGGTCGGCCTTGTTGCAGTCGGCATAGGCGAAGTTGGTCTTCAGCGTGTAGTTGCCGCCTGACTGATAGGCGATGACCTGGTTGTTGTCGTTGACGTTCTCACCCTGGAAGGTGGCGGTGCTGCCCTTCACACGCTCGCCGTTGGCATAGCGCAGCTCGGGGATGATGGTCACCACGGCTTTCTTGTTCATGTACTTTGCGGGGAAATGCCCGTTGATCGTGGCGGGAACGGTGCCCTTCTGGGTTTCGAGGGGGTTGGGTGAAACCGTGAAATTGTCGGCTGAGAGAGGCCCTAACTTCGAACACGAAGTGAAGAGCATCGTTGAGACTACAGTCAGGAGAAGGATCTTTTTATTTTGCATCATAATCTGAAGTGTTATAGTATTAGTGCCGCGAGCGGGACTCGAACCCGCACAACCATTTCTGGTCAAGGGATTTTAAGTCCCTCGTGTCTACCAATTCCACCATCACGGCAAACCATTATGCAGTTGCGACTTATTTCGCGAGTGCAAAGGTAAGTCTAATAATTGGAATAGCCAAACTTTTTACACAATTTTTAGATTTTTGGCTTAGTTCCAAGCACGGATGAGTCCGTTTTCGAGGGCGGCATAGTATCTGAGCAGCTGGCGCCCCGACGCCCCATCGGCCACCACGCCGTTGTTGACATCGTAGGAGCGGCTGCACTTGGCACAGTGGAGCTTGTGGCCGTTGTCCTGCCAGGTGAGGGGATAGCTGTAGCCTCCGTAATCCGTGAGGCAGTTGGGGCACTGGCCGTCCCACGTGAGCAGGGTGAAATCATAGCTGCTGGTGCCGATGATGATGCAGTCGTTGGCGCCGAGGTAGTAATTAAACTGGGCCTCGCGTTCTGTGGAGAGGGCTACATCGTCCTTGGCGTTGTCGAAGTTGCGGGTGGTCTTCAGATGGCGGATGCCCTTGTTATCGACATAGGTCTGCACCTGGCAGAAGTGGCCGTTGTTGCCCAGGATGCCTGTGAGATGGCAGGGCAGGGGATGGAGCGTGGTGTCGAAGATGAACTGACAGCGGTTCTCACGGCTGATGCTGTCGTTGGCGTTGCAGGCCACCAGCATCAGACAGAACACGCAGAGTATGTGCCTGAATCTGTTCATCTGCCTAAGAGTTTACGCTCTGCCTCGGTCATACGCTCGAAGTGGAAGCCGTCGAGTGTTTGCTGCATGAGGGCTTGAATCTGATCGTTGCAGAGGTTGCCGATGGAGCCCTCGTGGGTGTGATGGATGTCATGGCTGGCGCGGAACTGACCTGCCTCGATGTCGAGGCCCACCTTCTTATAGGCATCGCGGAAGGGCATGCCGTTGGCGGCGAGGCGGTTCACCTCCTCAACAGAGAACATCGGGTCGTACATCGGGTTGTCGAGGATATGCTCGTTGACTTCTATCTTATTGATGATGTAGGCGGTCATCTGCAGACAGTCCTTCAGCTCGTCGAAAGCCGGCAGGAACACCTCCTTGATGATCTGCAGGTCGCGGAAGTAGCCGCAGGGCAGGTTGTTCATGATGAGCATCACCTGCTGGGGCAGCGACTGGAGCTTGTTGGACTTGGCGCGTATCAGCTCGAAGACATCGGGATTCTTCTTGTGAGGCATGATGCTCGAACCGGTGGTACACTCCTTCGGGAGTTTCACGAAAGAGAAGTTCTGGGAGTTGAACAGACAGGCATCGAAGGCCAGTTTTGCCAGGGTGCCGGCGATGGTGGCGATGGCGAAGCCCACGTTACGCTCCATCTTGCCGCGCCCCATCTGAGCATATACCACATTGTAGTCCATCGAGTCGAAACCCAGGAGCTGGGTGGTCATCGTGCGGTTGAGGGGGAAGGAAGAGCCATAGCCGGCAGCGGAGCCCAGCGGGTTGCGGTTGGTCATCTTATAGGCGGCCTGCAGGAACAGCATGTCGTCGGTGAGGCTCTCGGCATAGGCCCCGAACCAGAGTCCGAAGCTGGAGGGCATGGCGATCTGAAGGTGGGTATAGCCTGGCATGAGCACATCCTTATACTGGTTGCTCTTCTGGATCAGCTCGTCGAAGAGGATCTTTACGCCGTCGGCAATCTCCTTCAGCTCATGACGGGTGAAGAGCTTCAGGTCAACCAGCACCTGATCGTTGCGGCTGCGACCAGAATGGATCTTCTTACCCATATCGCCCAGACGACGGGTGAGGATCATCTCCACCTGAGAATGGACATCCTCGACACCCTCTTCAATCACAAACTCACCACGCTCTGCCGAGAGATAGATGTTTTTCAACTCAGCGAGCAGCTGGGGGAGCTCATCATGCTCCAGAAGTCCGATGGATTCGAGCATGGTGATATGTGCCATAGAACCCAGCACATCGTATTTCGCCAGATAGAGGTCCATCTCTCGGTCTCGTCCGACGGTGAAACGCTCTATCTCCTTGTTGACCTCAAAGTTCTTTTCCCAGAGTTTCATTCCCTTATGATCTACTTGTCTAAATTATACATAATGTACCTGTGCGAGGGCATCGGCAATCTTCTCGACACCTTCCTGGAGGGGCTTCTCTACCATACTCTTAATGAATGGATTGAGCTCTGCCTTCACCGTGACCTTCATCTTGGAGTTGTTCTCATCGACAGGCAATACCTGTACCCATACATTGAAGGGAACGGGTGACTGCACCGTCTCGAACTTCACGCACTTGGGCTCCTCGCGCTCACAGATACGGAGCTTGAGTTCCCCGACAGGAGCCACGTTGAGACTCACAGTATCTTGATCGAAGCTAAAATCGTTGACTTTATCCTCAGGCACACGGTCGCGCACTTTCTCCAGATTGTTCAGGTCGCTGAT
>Ga0310695_10010454_pt1 | contig 13560 bp, 10 predicted proteins | sample RumenRJG_04DNA_FD_203882 | JGI IMG/M metagenome (GOLD analysis project Ga0310695, IMG submission 203882) | Bovine rumen microbial communities from Lethbridge, Alberta, Canada - RJG_04 (v2) (version 2) | ecosystem: Host-associated > Mammals > Digestive system > Stomach > Rumen | place: Canada...
CGTCGAACGAATAGCGCGCCGGATCGGCGCAGATTTTCTCGAGTGTCGTTGAAGCCGACATTTGACAATCCTCCGGGCGCGTCAGCGCGAAATCTCCCATTCTGCGGGTATGGCCACCGGCGCAAGCGCGCCCCAGCCGCAGAAGTCCCTGCCGGAATGGCGGCGTCTCCGGCCTATGTATTCATAGTCCGGCATGATGTTTTCGAACACCGTCTTGAAGCGGACGAAGTATTCGGCGTTGCCGTTGTACCAGCCGTGCGCGATCCTGCGGGCGGCGGCGGTCTGCCCGCACGCCCTGAGGCCGCAGATCGCGACGTACGCCGTGGGCGGCCACACCGGCCCCTGCCAGTAGCCTTTGAGCGGCTTGTAGTCCGGATCGTCGGCGGAAAGCGCCGGGACGGGGATCGTGCGCCCGAAAAAGCGCGGATCGGTCATGGTCGCGGCCATGCGCTTCGCGCGCTCCGGCGTCGGTATCTTCGCGAGAAGGACCCAGAAGGCTCCGGCGTGTTTGCGCATTATCAGGCCCGTGTCGCAGTAGTCGTAGTAGAAACCGGTCTTCTCGTCCCAGCATTTTTCGTTCACGAGGTCTTTTATGCGGGCGTATTCTTTCATCCATTTCGCGGCTTCGGCGTCCTTGCCCGTCGCGGACGCGATGTCCGCGAGGTTCAGGCAGTCGAACGCCATCTGCGCCGACATGTCTATCCACGCCGCCTGGCGGTTCCAGGTGTGCTGCGGGACGATTTTCGACATCCAGCGGTCCCAGAATTTCTCCGACCACGGATAGAGATTGTCTTTCGTGAATTCGATGCCGCCCTTCTTGAGATCGTCTTTCGGCATCCCGCGCGGCCAGCGCTTGAGGTCGTCCATGCCGCAGCCGAGGATGTCGCTGAAGTAGAGACCGTCGGCGCGTTTCAGGTTCCTCTCGTAGCAGTCGTGGAACTTTACGAGTTTCGGGTACACGGTTTCAAGGCGGGCCTTGTCCGATTTCCCGGAACGGTAGAGTTCGATTTCCGCCCACGCGAGAATCGGCGGGTTGTATGCGCCGGGGTGGTCCGGTCTCCACATCGGCCGGCCCGACCCGTCGTACTCGCGGCAGATGAAGCCGTCGTCCTGCTGGAGAGCGTAGAAGTTGTCGAGCGTCCCGTGCACCGGCATCCCGTCGACATACCGCCCCCAGAGGACGCCGAACACCGCGTCCCACACGAAGAACCCGGAAAATCCACCGCCTGTCGAGATGCGCTCGCGGACCTTGAACGGAGTCTTCACGCCCGAACGCTGGCGTTTGATCTCGTCCGAGACCATCTTCTTGCGGGCGATGGCCACCGCCGCGTCGCGGTACTCTTTCCTGAACGCCTGGTCGTTGAAGTAGTCCCGGCCCGGGCCTGCGACGGTCCCCTGCTTCGCCGCGTCCGCGCCGGCGGCGCCCGCGGCGGCCGCGAGCATGGCGGCTAAAAATGTTTTCAAGTGCGTCTTAGTGTGCATTTCATGTTCTCCGTATTGTTGTTTGCATCTGTCATCCGAGCATGTCGGAAAGGGGTTTGAGCTGGCGGCCGCGCAGGAATTCGCTTCCGGAAAGCATCCTGCCGCCCTCGGGCTGGAGCGCCGCAAGGCGCAGCGCGGTGTCGGCCGTGCGCACGACCGGGCCGCGCCCGTCGGCGGCGAGCACGGTGCCGGGCAGTTCCGAACGCCACTCGGGGCGCATGTCGGCCTCGGGCACGAATTCTATCGAACCGACGACGACGCGCCCCGTGGAATTCGCTTTGCGGAAGCGCATCGGCAGGAACGTGTACGAACCGGGCCACGGCTGGAACGCGCGGTGCCTGCGTTCGATGGCGAGCGACGGGGAGTCCCACGCGATCAGACCGTCCGTCTTTTTGAGTTTGTGCGCGAAAGTGGCCTCTTCGGGAATCTGCGGCACGGGCGGCGGCAGACGGCCGGCGTCGATGAGCTGCAGCGTCTTGCCGAGCGTCACGCCGCCGAGGATCGCCAGGCGGTCCATCAGCGATTCCGTGTTGTCTTCCGGGTATATCGGCTCCACGGACTGCCGCAGCACCGGCCCGTCGTCCATGCCTTCGCCCATGCGTATCACGCTTACGCCGGCGAGTTTGTCGCCGGCCGCTATCGCGGCGCTCACCGGCGACGCCCCGCGGTAGCGCGGCAGAAGCGAAAAATGGCAGTTTATGCAGCCGTGCGGAGGCAGATCGAGAAGCGGTTTCTTCAGAAACTGCCCGAACGCCACGACTACCGCGATGTCCGGCTTCCACGCGCGTATCGTGTCCATCGCCTCGGGCGAGTTCACGTTTTCCGGCGCGATGCAGTCCACGATATTCCGCTCCGAGGCGTACGCCTTGCACGGGCACGGAGTGAGTTTGCGGTACCTGCCGGCGGGACGGTCCGGCTGCGTGACAAGACCGGCCACTTTCATGCCCGGAAGGCGCAGGATTGCGCGCAGGCATGTGGCCGAGGCTGGAGACGATCCCATAAACACGATTCGCATGACGGCGCTATTATACCAAAATCGGCGGCTCTGCGGCGCGGACGGAACGCGGTTTTGGTATAATACGCGGCCATGTTTTCAAAACTACATGCCCGGCTCGGCGACTTCTGGTGGTATTCGCTGATGATCTTCTGCGCCTGCCGCGCGGCGGATATCCTGAACGCATTCGTCGGTCTGTGGCTTGTGCCAAAATATATAGGCCCGGCGGAACTGGGCGCTGTGACGCCCCTGGCGAACTTCGCGGCGTTCCTCGCGATGCCGGCCGGAGTTTTCGCGAATACGTTCCGCAACGAAGTGTCGCGGCTTTCCGTCGCCGGCGAATTCGGGAAGCTGAAGACGCTGGTCGGAAGCGTCTTCGCCGCTTCGGCCGTATTCCTCGCCCTTGCGCTCGCCGCCGCGAAGTTCATCCTCCCGCACTTCCTCGAGCGGATCCGCGTGGCCGAAGGTTCGCTCGGTTTCGTCGTCATCGCCTCGGCATTCCTCGCGGCGTCAGCCCCTGTCTATTCGAACGCCGTGCAGGCGCTAAAGAAATTCAAGCTCCAGTCGGCGATTCACGTCTTCGGTGCGCCTGTGCGCCTCCTCGCGATGCTTGCGGCGATGCCGTTCCGCGCATTGACCGGATATTTCGTCGGCCAGGCTGCGGTACCTGCGTTTTCGATCGCGGCCTCGGTCTTCGGTCTCAGGAAGGAATTCGCCGTGCGCGCGGAGCCGTACTGGGACAGGCCCGCCGTCCGCCGCTTCGCCGTCCTCTTCGCGATTTTCGCGGCGCACGCGCTTTCGGCAGGCTTCCAGGGGCTTGTGGAGCCTACGATAATCCGCCAGCGGCTCCCGGAACTCGATTCGGCGGGCTACTACATGGCGACGCGCTTCTCCGAAATCGCGTCCTACCTCTACTGCGCCATGTCGTTTGCGTTCTTCCCGTTCGCGGCCGAACTTGCGGCGGAGGGGAGGGGGGCGGCGAAACTGATCTTCAAGGCGACCGGCGTGAATATGGCGTTCTGCGCACTCCTCGCGCTCGCGCTTGCCTTCACCGGCGAGCGCCTCCTCGCGTTTCTTCCGCACGGCGCGGAATATTCGCCGTACTGGTGGGCGGCCCCGTGGCTCGTCGCGCTTACCGCCGCGGCCGGCTTCCAGGACATGTACTTCACGTCCGAGTTCGCGGCGGGGCGCTTCGGATTTCTCAAATGGGCGGTGCCCGTAAACATCGCCTATCCCGCACTTCTTCTCGCGGTGACGGGCCACGGCTACTTCACGCCGTTCATACCTGCGTCGTGGACGGAGTTTCTGGATCTCCACAATATCCGCTCGCTCGACACGATGCTTTGGTGGATGACTGGATTCGCGGCGGTGAAGACCTTGTGCTGCCTCGCCGCCATGGCGCGGCCCGGCGGCGGAAAGCGCGGCCGCAGTACGCTCCCGTGACCGGACCGTCTGCCGGGGGGAGGGAAGAGGCTGCGGTTCTACCGCAAAGCCGCGGACGCAAACGCTCTGGCGCGGGCGTCGGTTTCGAGAATGTCTTCCAGTGATGAGCACGACGGCGACGCGGCGGCGTCCATCGCCTTTTCGACCAGCCGCGGGATGTCGGTAAACGCTATTTCCCCGGCGAGGAAGCGCTCTACCGCTATTTCGTCCGCCGCCGAAAGCGCAGCCGCCGCCGTTCCGCCCGCGGCCGCCGCCGCGCGCACCAGCGAAAGGCACGGAAAGCGCGTTTCGTCCGGCTTGCGGAATGTCAGCGCGCCTATGGCGGGCAGATCGAGCGCCGCGCGCTCTGCAGGCAGCCGCTCCGGCCACGAGAACGCGTACTGTATCGGAATGCGCATGTCGGGCGGGGCGAGCTGCGCCATAGTCGAGCCGTCCTCGAACGTCACAAGCGAATGGACTGTGGATTCGGGATGGACCACGACCCCTATGCGTTCCAGCGGAATGTCGAAAAGCCAGCGCGCTTCGAGCATCTCGAAGCCTTTGTTCATCATCGTCGCGGAATCCACCGTCACCTTGGGGCCCATCTTCCAGCGCGGGTGGTCTAGCGCCATCCGCGGCGTGACTTTGGAAAGATCCGCCGGGCTGTCGAGAAACGGCCCGCCGCTCGCCGTGAGCGTGACCGACGCCGGGGGAGGGAGCGCGCCGCACGGAAAACCCGGCGCGCCCGCGCGTTCCTGGATGCACTGGAAAACCGCGGAATGTTCTGAATCGACCGGTATGATCCTGACGCCTTTGGCGGCGGCGCGCGCCATTACGTATTCTCCGGCGGCCACAAGCACTTCCTTCGTGGCGAGCGCCACGTCGCGCCCGGCCTCTACCGCCGCAAGCGCCGGGCGCAGACCCGAAAGCCCCACGAGCGAAACAAGCACCATGTCCGCGTCGGCGCGCGCCGCAACCTCGGCGGCGGCGCCGGGGCCTGCGACAATCTCCACTCCGGCGCGCGCGGCGTCCGCCCGTATCCCGTCCGCAGCCGCCGGATCGGCGACCGCCAGAAGCGGGCAGCGCAGCGAAACGGCCTGTTCCAGGCCTGCGCGCGCGTTGCGCGCCACGGCGAGCGCCGCCGCGCGGAAATCGTCCGGGTGCGTGCGGATCACGTCTGCGGCGTTCGTGCCGATAGATCCCGTGGAACCGAGGATTGCTATCCGTTTCATGCTATTCCGCGAAGACGTATACCGTGTTGATCCGTTCCGGCAGCGCCGCCGCGCCGGAGATGAAATCCCCGGCCGGAGCCGCCCCGGACATGAAGAAAAGCGCCGTGTCTATCTTCTCCGCGTCTTTTCCGGCCCCTGCGATCAGTCCGGGCAGCTCGCTCCATTCCTTGAACGGCTTTTCCTCGGGATGCAGAACCGGCTCCATGCCTTCGCCGGACCAGTCCTCGCGCACGTACGTGAACTTGCGCGATCCGTCCGCCGCCTGCCGTATCTCGAATGGCTGGAACGGACGGCGGGCGCGCTCGCGCCAGGCCTCCTGCGGATCGAACGCGTGTATGCTTACGCCGCGCAGCCGCCCGTTCACTTTCATCCCCAGGCCGTCGAGCATCATGAAGACGCCCGCCACGCCCCGCGTCTTCGAAAGCGGGAAGTCCGGCGCGAATCCGGGCGTCACGTATATGTCCGCGCCGTCCTTCGCCTCCTTGCGCAGACGTTCAAGCGCCTTGTCCATGGACGCGCGGCAGGCGCCCCCCGCCGCGCCGCGCGGGACGAGTTCGAGTTCGATTTCCCCGCCGCCTGAAACGAAGGCCGTCGCATCGTAGCGGCGGACGCGGGACGCTCCGTCCCACGAAAGCACCGCTTCGAACTTTTCGCCTTTTGCAAATTTCGCTTTCGGTTTGAAGCGCCCGTACACCGACGACTGCAGCAGCGCGCCGGGAAGGGCAAGGGACGACTGGGGGCAGTTGAAAAGCGAAAACACGGAGCACGGAGAATTTGTCGACGCTTCGAGCGAACCGTCCTGCGCGCGCGCGCCGCGCACGGCCAGGGGCGCGCCGGGCAGTTCCGGTTTCTCTTCCGGCAATGTGTCGGCGATGACGTCTTCGAGCCGGTATTTCCTTCCCGTGCCGGCATGTACGAAATGGAGAGACAGTTTTTCGCCGCGCGGCCAGAACCGGGCGTCGCGGGAATCCGGCTGTTCGCCGGGAGGGACTCCTATTCCGTCTATCGCGCCGGCGATTTCGCGCGGATCGGCGCTCGTGAAGAATACGGTCTCGTACATCTTGTCGGAATGTTCGCCGACTATGGCGAATTCCACGATGTCGTCGAGACCCGCTCCGGACGCCTCCACGGGGAAGCGCACCGTGCGCGCCGCCTTGTCCGCCGTTACGCGCGCCGGCGGCGTCCGCCCGCCGTCCGCAAAAGCTCCGGCCGCGGCGAGAGCGAACGCCGCGGCGAACGCGGTTGCACGCGCCGCATTCACCGCATCGATTCCGCTGCGCGTTTGAATCCGGGGGCGGAGCGCTCTATTATGCGCTCGTCCACCGAGCAGGAAAGGCGGATGTGCCCGGCGAAGCCGAACCCCCTGCCGGGAACCGCCAGGACGCGCTCCTTCAAAAGCGCATCGACGAATCCGGCGTCGTCTCCGCCCGGCGCGGCCGGGAAGAAATAGAACGCGCCGCGCGGCATTTCGAACTCGAGCCCCGCGGAGCGGAGCACCTCCGCCATCAGCCTGCGGCGGCGGTCGTATATCGAAAGGTCTACGGTTTCGTCCAGCAGGCGCATTGCGAGTTTCTGGCCGATCACCGGGGAATTCACGAATCCCAGAGTGCGGTTCACGAGCGTCACGCCCGCGGCGAGAAGGTCTCCGCCGGGCATCGCGGGATTGACCGCCAGATAGCCGATGCGCTCGCCCGCGAGGGAAAGCGTCTTGGAGAAGGATCCCGCCACGACCGAATACGGAGTCAGCGGCAGGACGGCGGGCACTTCCGCGCCGTCGTACGCGAAAGCGCGGTAGGGTTCGTCGGAAAGCAGGAAGAGCGGGCGTCCGCCGGTCTTTTCGCGCTCTTCGTTCACGCGGTCCGCCAGATCCGCGAGCGCGCGCATCGCCGCAAGCGGATATATGCAGCCGGTCGGGTTGTTCGGCGAGTTCACGAGTATCGCGCGCGTGCGCGGCGTGATCGCGGCGGCGATCGCCTCGATGTCAGGGTCGAACGCGGGAGGTTTGGACGGGACGGACTTCAGAACGCCGCCGAAATGTCCGCAGTATGCGCCGTACTCCACGAAATACGGAGCGGGCACGACAAGTTCGTCGCCCGGCTCGAAAGTCGCGCGGAAGAACGAAACGAGCGCGCCGGCCGCGCCGACGGTGGCTATGACGTCCTTCGCGGCGAGGGAGGTCTGCTGCTGTTTCGAAAGCCATCCGGCGAGAGCCTCGCGGAACGCGGGGATGCCGGCGTTCGGGCAGTAGCCGAGGCCGAGCGGCTTCACGGCCTCGTCCGCTATCTCGCGCAGGGCGTCTGCGGCCGCGGCCGGCGGCGGGACGTCGGGATTGCCGAGCGAAAAATCGCACACCGAATCCGCGCCGAACTGTTTCTTGAGTTCAAGCCCTTTCTCGAACATCTTCCTTATCCAGGAGGACGATTCGAGCGAAGCGGCTGTCTGGGGGGTTGTCGCAAGCATTGTGTTTCCTTGTCTGCCGGACGGTTTCACCAGTCGGAGCCGGGGGTTCCCGGAGTGCGGCGGCGGAATTCTTCCATCTCGCGCTCTTTCCTGATGTCTTCCCGTCTGGCCTGAAGCTGGGGGTAGATGAATTTGGACGCGCAAAGGTCTTCGCACACTTCCATGCCGAGATACTGCACTCCGCGGCTGCGCAGGGCGCGCTGGAGCGATTCGGGGTCGGACGTGTCGCGCAGGCATTCGGGAAGCACGGCAAGGAGCCTTGCAAATTCCGGACGCAGCCCCTTGACGGGATAGTAGCGCGCTCCGTAGAATATGAACTCTCCGCGGCGCAGCATCATGTCAAGCTCCTGGCGGCGCTTGTTGATCAGTTCAAGATAGCGCTTGGTGGTTTCGTTGTGCGCGAACGACTTCGCGCGCGGCCTGGCCGGCGCGGCCTGGGGCTGCGCCGCGGGTTTCGGTTTTGCGAAGAAATCGTCTATCGACGCGGCCGCGCGCCCGGGCGGCGCGTGCGCCGCAGCTCCGGCGCTTTCGTTTTTCTCGAGTTCGTCGACAAGCGAATCGAGCGCGTCGCGCGAAGCCGGGGGAGGACGCCGCGGCGGCGCGGGCTTTGCGGATTTGGACTTCGGCGCGGCGGAATCGTCTGCCGCCATGCCGGCCGCGCGTCTGAAATGCCGCCACGGAATGAGTTCTTCCGTGACCTGCACGTTGTTCACGAAAAGCGCGGTGCCGATGCGCGAGACCGTGTACGGCGGCGCAATGTACCTGCCGTTGGCGAAAACCGCCCCCGCGCCGGACGAAATAGGCTTGCCGCGCGTCTCTTTCAAAGCTACCATTGCCTCGTGGGGGACCGGCGCGAACTGCTGCACGGCCGCGCCGGGCGCGGCGGAGGCCGCGCATAGCGCCAGTGCGGATATCAATGTCTTTACGGTCTTCATCGCTTTTCCATCAAAGAAACCCCGCACAACCGTAGCACGGCTCCCCAATGACCTTCCATGTGTCAGGCGGGCGCATATCGCGGTTTCCGGCGAGGCGTACGCCGCTGGAACGCACCCATTTCGCATTGATGGTCGGAGAAAACACCGCTAAATCCGCGTGTTGTCCAGGGCCCACGTTTTTCAAGACTGCTGTTCGCGCACCTCCGCGCCCGGCAGCGTCTTAAGTTCTTCCACGATCTTCGCGAACGCCGCGTTCACCTCGGCGTCGGTAAGCGTGCGCGACGGTGAACGGAACGAGAGCGCGTACGCGAGCGAACGGCTCCCCTTGGCCGCGCCTTTGCGCTCGAACACGTCGAACAGGCGCACCGATTCCAGTTCCGGCGGCGCAGCCTTCCTGATGCATTTTTCCACGTCGGCCTGGAGCGTCCCGGGGGCCGTGGACACGGCGACGTCGCGCGCGACCGCCGGATAGACGGGCGCGGGTTTCACGCGCGGCACGGCGTCGATCCGCTTCAGGAGCGGCTTGAGCCTGAGTTCCGCAAGCACCATCTGGGTGTTCATGCGGAACGGATGGCGCTTTTCGCGCGAAACCGCCCCGAGAATCCCCTCGGGCTTGTTGTTGAGCACGATTTCGAGCGCGGCGCCGGGCGTGAACGCCGGATGCTCCGCGGGTCTGAATTCGAGTTTGCCCGCGTGGAGCGCCGCCACGAGATTCCCCACCGCGCCTTTCATCCACGAAATCGCCTCTTCGGGCGACACCGGGCGGCGGGAATCGAGCGCGCCGCGTCCCGCCGGGCCTGCAAAACCGAGCGCCACGCGCTCTTCCTCTTTCGGCGTCCCGTCGGCTTCGCGGCGGAAGACTCTGCCTGTTTCGAAAAGCGCGGCGGACCCGCCCGCGAGATAGGCATGGTTGCGGCCGAGCGTTCCGAGCAGCTGCGGAAGCAGCGAATCGCGCATCACGGCGTATTCGGCCGAAACCGGATCCGGAAGCACAAGGCGCGAGGCGGCGTTGCGCGTGTCGAAGGAATCGAGTTCCCCGGCGGACAGGAACGAATAGTGCATCGCCTCCGTGAAGCCGAGCGCGAGGCAGCGTTTGCGCACGGTCTCCCGCGCGCGGAAGGGCGCGTCCGAAAGCGCGGACACCGAGGGCGCGGACGGCATCGTGTCGGGGATGGCATCCAGGCCGTTCATGCGCGCGATCTCTTCCACAAGGTCGGCCTCCAGCGAAAGATCGCGCCGCCACGTGGGAATGGCGAATACCGCGCCTTCCGCGGTGCGCGAAACGGTTTTCAGCCCCAGCGACTCCAGAATCGCGACCATGCGGTCCTGCGGTATGTCGATGCCGATCAGCGACGCGGCGCGCGCAAAGGACAGCGGCACTTCCTTTTCGAGGGGTTTCTCGCGGAAGTCTGCGTCTACAACGCCTTTCGCGACCACCGCTTCGCCGTATTTCTGCAGAAGATGCGCGGCGCGGCGGCTCGCCTTGTCGGCGAGATCCGTGTCTACGCCGCGTATGTAGCGGTAGGACGCCTCGGTGGCGAGTTTCAGCGCCGTGGACGTGTTTTTCGTGGATACGGGATCGAAAAGCGCGGACTCCAGCAGCACGTGATCCGTGCCGGGCGCGATTTCAGAGCCTTCGCCGCCCATGACGCCGGCGATCGCCGACGCTTTTTCGGCGTCGCATATCAGAAGCATGGAAGGATCGAGCGCGCGCTCGATCCCGTCGAGCGTCTTTATCTTTTCGCCTTCCTTCGCCCCGCGCACCACAATGGTGCGTCCGGCCAGCGTGCGGTAGTCGAAAGCGTGGAGCGGCTGGCCGAGTTCGAGCATCACGTAGTTCGTGACGTCCACGACCAGTCCGAGCGAACGCACTCCGCAGAGTTCAAGGCGCTTGGCCATCAGTTCCGGCGACGGGCCGTCTTTCACGCTCGTTATCACGCGGGCAGTGTAGCGCGGACAGCGTACGCCGTCTTCGACCGAGACTTTCACTTCCGAATTCACATCGACGGAAGATTCGGTTATGGAGCAGTCCGGCTCTTTCAGCGGACGGCCGAGTATCGCGGCGAACTCGCGCGCCAGCCCGAACACGGATAGCGCGTCGGGGCGGTTCCACGTCACTTCGATGTCGAACACGGTCTCCGGCGCGGCGCCGGGCACGGCGTCGCGCACGAAAACGCCTGCGGGCGTCTCCGGCGGAAACTCGATGATGCCGGAATGGTCGGCGGAAAGCCCCAGTTCGCGCGCGGAACAGAGCATTCCGAAGGATTCAACCCCCCTGAGTTTGCCTTTCTTGATTTTGAACTCGCCTTCGGGGTCCGGAATCGTCGCGCCTATCTTCGCAAACGCCGTCTTCAGGCCTGCGCGGCAGTTCGGCGCGCCGCATACGACCTGGAACGTCTCTTCGCCGTCGAAGACTTCGCATACGTGCAGATGGTCGGAATCGGGATGCGGCGTGCAGGTCTTCACCTCCGCTGTCACGATGAAATCGTCTATGCGCGCGCCGCCGCATTTTTCGATCGCCTCCACCTGGAGACCGCTGCGGGTGAGCTTCTCGGCAAGTTCTTCTACGGGGATGTCGGATACTTCTACGTATTCGTTCAGCCAGCTTACGGGTAGTTTCATGATATTCGGTTATTCCTGTGCGGGGGAAACGCTTTCTGCGGCGGGCGCCGCGTCCGCCTCTCCGGAAACGGTGGAAACGGATTCTGCGCCTGCCGGTTCCGCGGGGCTCTCCGCCGGCGCCGCTTCCTCTTCTTTCTTCCTGCGGCGGTATGCCGGATGCTCCGCAGGCGGCGCGAGCACGCCGTCGTAGAACGCCACTATATGGCCGCGTTCGGCGAGCCAGCCTATGCGCGAAAGCACTTCGGACTGTTTCTTGACGTCCGTCCCCGCAAGGGCGGCGACAAGTTCTTTGGCGGTGCAGCCGTCGTGCTCCGCCACGTAGGATACGATCGCGGCAAGCTCCGGCACCGCATGGGCGGTGTCGAGCGGCGCGGGCGCGGAAGCGGTCACGAACTCCTGGCCGCGCGGATCGTTCGCGCGGAAGAAGAACAGTTTCCTGTAATGGAACGCGCCGCGCAGGGCGTAGAATATCGAAACCGGATTGCGCGATTCGCGTTCAAGCGCGAAACGGCAGGCCGACGCGAGCGCGCGGGAAGGCGACGCGGCCGCGGCTTCCGCGGGCGCGAGAATAGCCTTGGGGCTTGCAACAAGCCCGGGCGCGATCTGCTCGCGGAATATCCGCTCCGCCTCGGCGCGCGTGTACGCGGGCGCGGCTTCCGGCGCGGCTTCGCCTTCCTGCGCCGGCTTGGCATCCTGCGCCGGCTTCGCGTTTTTCAGCCGGTAGACCGTCTTCTTGACCGCAGTCTTGCGCCATTCCTCGACCGCCTCCGGGTCGCGCACCATCTCGATGCGCGCGCGGTAGGCGTCTTCGCGCATTCCAGGATAGCGGGTGCGGATCATTTCACGGACGCGCTCGTTGTAGTCGTGCAGGTTCGGCGGCCCGATCAGAACGCCCGAAAGCCCGCACTTCGCCACGCACGGGAAGTTGCCCTTGGGCGGTTCGCAATCCACCGTCTCTTCGGTGAAATAGTCGGAAAGATGCTTTGAAAAAACGTGCGCGGAAAGTTCCTCGGCGGAAAGCGCGGGCATGCCGCACTTCTTGCACTGGAAGAACTTGACCTGCTCCTGCCGCGCGCCTTCCGCTCCGTCGCGGTGCGGCTTGCGCCCTACGCGCACTACGATGGACTGCGGGTTGCCTGCGAACAGACGGGCGAGTTCACGCATCGGATAGGCATGGTGCGAAGTCTGTATCTTGCGGATGATCTGCCCCAGAGCCTTCTGGTCGGGCAGAACGCGCACATCGGCTTCGAGCGGCTGGAAGCGCGGCTCGAATCCGCGGCCTTCGCGGAACGCTCCGTCGCGCGGAGGCCGCCCTTCGTCGCGGCGGAAAGGCCGTCCCTCGTCGCGGCGGAAAGGCCGCCGCTCGCGCCCCGCGTCCCTGTCCATGTCGCGCTCGCGCGGCGCGCCGGAATCCCGCGAACCGTCGCGCCCGGGGCCGCGCCGGAATCCGCCGCGCCCGGGACGTTCGCGCCGCTCGCCGTCATCCCCGGAGTATCTGTCGGAGCGGTACTTTTCGAAATTCTCCTCCGGCGTCTTCTTGACCCACGAGGGCGTGAAATCCAACGCCCCGAGCCCCGAAAGGTCGAGAGATGCCTCTTCGCCGCCCTGTGCGGCGGAATCTGTTTCGCTGTCTACCATCGTCCACCTCGCAATTGCGCGGACGGATCGCCCCCGGAACAGTCCGGGATGTCCGTAGCGCGGTTGGAATTATCCTATATCGCCCTGCTCTTGTCAAGCCGCGACAGCGAAAAGGGCGCATCTGCGTAATTCACCGTCTGGCTTTTTGATTATGGGAAACAACTGTTTGAAACAACTTTCCTTTGGCGCGCGCTCGTTGTTTTTTCCAGTTGTTCCGGTTGTTTCCAAATTCACCGCATAGCTTTTTGATGAAAGGAAACAACTATTTGAGACAACATTCCTTTGGTGTACGGGCTAACTCGCCCGTGTCCATTTGCCGGCTTTGGAACGGATTCCCGTCTGAGGTGAGAATCTCACGGTTGTCAGTATCGTAGAAATACCGTTCGATGGTGGCGAACTTCGGATAGAAGTTAACGATGATTCCGCATGGCATCTTGAGCAGCCTCATGTAGTTAAAAAGTTGGGCCCGATGTGTGGACGTCAGAACCGAAACGGCTTTGCATTCGACAATGACATCACTCTTGCACAGGAAATCAATGCGGTATTCCGCACCCATCGGACGCCCCTTGTAATGCGGGTGGAAGGCCTTTTCCCGTTCGAACGGAATACCCCTGTCGGACAATTCCATTGCAAGAGCTTCCTGATAGCAGTATTCGTTGATGCCCGGCCCAAGCTCGTCGTGGACGGAATGCAGTGCGCCCACAATGTCATAGACGTATTTTTTCAATTCTGCAACATTTTTCATGGAGTCTCCTTTACAACGGTGAAAGCACGA
>Ga0310695_10010456_pt1 | contig 13559 bp, 15 predicted proteins | sample RumenRJG_04DNA_FD_203882 | JGI IMG/M metagenome (GOLD analysis project Ga0310695, IMG submission 203882) | Bovine rumen microbial communities from Lethbridge, Alberta, Canada - RJG_04 (v2) (version 2) | ecosystem: Host-associated > Mammals > Digestive system > Stomach > Rumen | place: Canada...
CGAAGCATGACAATGTCAATGTCGTCATCCCACGGGACATATCCCTTATGTCGCAAAGCACCAATAAGCGTTCCTGCTGTAATGAAATAGCGAATGCCGTTTTTTCGGCAGAATCTATCGACAACATCCATCACTTGCATTTGCAACTCACGCAGTTGCTCAATATTGATTTCTTTATTCATAAATATTCTCAATACTGCCCATACATGGCTTGCCCATATCTACGATTCGCCGCCCGGTTCTTCCCATATACATAACCAAAAACAAGAAACGAGTTAGAAGATGCAAACCAATATCCGCTGAAGGTGTGCTCTACCATCATCGCAATCAGGACTAGGAGCATAAACATATCAAAGCTATTAGTTTTCGACCCTCTTACCAGTCTTACGAGCATCGTGAACACCGTTACCACCATGATTATTGCGCCTATAAAACCCGTTTCCACAAGAAAATCAAGGAGCACATTGTGAGTGTAGAAGCCGTATTCCCACCAAACAGAACCTATACCGTGTCCGATAATCGGCGAATTCAGAAAAGAATCGATTGCGACCTTTCTGGCATATTCTCTAGTATAGTCGGTCGTGAGATTCTGAGAAACACGCATGGCTCCAGCAGATTCAAATATATTAAAGTGAATAGACAAATACACCATTACAATCGCGCCAACAGCAATCAGAAAATATTTTCCAAATCCACTTCTTCTGTTATTGCGCATCAACACTCTATATATGATGTAGGCCGTAGAACAGATAAGATGAAGAAACGCTCCTCGCCCGCCGCCAACAATGCAACCGATTCCACTAACAAACACCATGGTCAAGACAATGCAATACATCATCTTTCCCATAGCACCATCCTTCTCAGCAAAAAATAGCCAAAACAAGCAATATGCACAGCTAAATGACAATGCATACGATGCTCCTTGATAACTAGTTACATCACCTTCAGTCCATCCCAAAAGGCGACCGTCAATAGCCCTAAAGATTACGATGTAGCCGATTGAAAGTATTATCAGCAGTAGAAAATACGGCAAAAATTGAAGAACTCTCCTCTCATATCCGCCTTTGGCAAGTCTCATGCCCACATAGGCGGCGGGAATGCATAATGCGCCGTACAGATTCATATATATCCGATGAAGAATATGTTCAGGACTATATCGATGCCATAACCCTGTTAGCATATATAAAGCCAAAATCAATCCCAAGACTCCGAGTTGGATTACATTTCGCTGATTAAGCCGGCTTTTGACAACATCTACCGCCAACATAGAATATGCAACAACTGCAATGAGAATAGCTTGGCGGGCTCTCATACCTGTATCTACTGTTATCCCTGTAATTACAAAAAAAGTCGTAAACAGTTCTCCGTTGAACAAAACAAACAGAGCAAACAGCGGAAAGAATATCTCTTTACATCTATTATTCATGGCCCTCTTGCCTGTTAATCAATTATTAATTCCACATGGCGCATAACTATCTACAAGTTTATGCATACATTTAGCTAAGCCATAACTGTCTATGACATGACGCATGAGGCGTGGCTGGCGATCAGTGTCAGACATCGCTGCCATCACTGCTTTCCCAATCGAATCAACGCTATATGGATCGACCTCGAACGCCAACCCATCGTAATACTCCTTCGGGCCGCCGATACTTGTCACTACAATATCGCACCCATAGGCCGCCGCATCTAGCGCAACTAGCCCCACGCCCTCTCCAATACTCGGCAGTGCAAACACTTTCGCCTGCATGTAAAGTTGCCTGAGTTTTTCGTCCGACACCCGTCCGATGTACTCAATATTATCGTTGCTGTCTATCTTCCTTTTCATCTCCGAGTTTCTAAAGCACGCATCCGCGCTCCCTGCTAAGACAAGTTTGAATTTATACTTTATGGCTGCATCTATGAGTCTCATCACATTCTTCCTACTTGCCGTTATATTACTGACGTGAAGACAGAAGTTCTCTTTATTGGGAAGAGACGTCGGGGTGGGGAATCTATACGACAATGGAATCGTGACAATGTCCTCCAATGGAACATCGTAGCCTCTGTGAACATAGTCGGCTTCAAACTTGGTCCTCACACACCACTTGCGAATATAGGGCTTTGCATTTCGAAAATCGTGATTATGCGACGATAGACGCAACTTATCAAATCCCCACATTGTAGCCAATCGATACGCCCAGACCGGCTTGAAAGAATCTATGATTGGGGAAAGGAATATGTTTGGGTTGTTAATACGGCTTATAATATTTAACAATGAACTATGTCCAAACAAGTGTATGACATTATATGTCTCCCACTCCTGCCGTTGCCACGGATTAACTTTTACGACTTGATGTCCCTGACGAATCAATTCATCAGCCCATATCTGAGCCTGTGCTCTAATCCCATTGTAGGGCGATACGCAAAAACTTGATGAAATTACAAAAGCTATTCTCACATCATTCTCCTAACAGGTATTTTGCAGTATATGGGCTTTTCTTCACAAGCAACGTCGCAACATACGACAACCACGTTATAATTGCAGCGGTTATGCAGTGCGGAACTGTCCCGACTATATTGGATGGCAATAATAAGATAGCCAACAGCAAAATCTTACCATGCATGACATAAACCCCCATCGTGCTTTCTCCAAGTTTGGTGATAAACCTGACGCACACTAACTTTTCAATTCCCCGATATATCAAACTGAACACCGCGAACCAAGTGACCGCACCAGTCTGATATATCACAGCTCTCAATAAATAGTTTTCATGCGTCCGGATATACTCTATGGGATGGTTTGATGTCAACCACAGCATCAAACCAACATAAGCCACCATAGATGCGATTACAATTGCATAACGACGCGGTCGGGATTCGAGTTTTTTTTTGTACTCGTAATATGCAACACCCATCACAAACAACGGCCACTGCCTTATTGGCTGAAAATACTCTATGTACACTACCCCAGGGGCATGGTAAACCATATAGCCAAGCGCACTCAATAATAAAGCGACAGCATATTTCCACCGACCCGCCTTGAAAACCATACACCCTACTGCATACAACAAAGCAACACAATACAAGAACCAAACATCCCGTAAACTATCCATCACCATACTCCCTAATCCTCGTTCATATCCTTTCAAATAATTGATCAGAAATGCTACTGCGCTCCAGCACAATGCTGGAATAATCAGCCGAGTCAAAACCTTTTCCCCAACGTCTAGCACACCCTTTCTTAATGTGTGTACAGCAAAATATCCGCATACAAAAATAAAAAGCGGCATGTGGAAGGAATATATAACATGAAATATAACGCTATCTCCCGTCTGAATAACATGCCCCCAGACGACAAGGAAAATGAGCACCCCCTTTACAAAGTCAAAAAGAAGATCTCGTTGCCCAGCCATATAACATACCTCTATCTACTAACAGGCAACAGTTTTAGCTCGCAAATACCATTTAACGCATCTATTTCCAAATGAACTGCATCTCAAGCGAAAGAACAACCACAATATAGCATCCAGTAAGCGATGTTCGCGCCGCATCATAAAATAGCCAATCAAGTTGTCGATTCCTTTGACGCGCCTAGTATGCCGATATGCAAAAGCCCGGTCATCATCATCAAAACATTCCGCAAGGCGCCGCACCCTTTCACTTCTTGGCAAGAAGTGCTTTCCATCTCTATACATGGTTCTGATAGCTCGCATCATAAAATGCACAACATATCCTAACGTATTCTTCAATTCCTCGTCAGATATGCGATATTGACGTTGCAAATCAATAATGTGCTTACGAAACGACAGATATCCTGCCAACTCTGACTCGAAGCCATTATATTGCGTTATCAGCGAACCACTCTCTTTCTGAACATAGTGATAATCTGCATCACTTATGAAACGCACATAATCTGCTTTTTTCAAGCATTGCAAAAAGTATATAAGATCTTCGCTGAAATGAACGTCTGGTTCGAATAATTGTCGGTCATCCCCGTCTAATTCATATATCTTAGCAACGGTGAATCCATTGTAGAACATACGACGACCATCCAGCAAATTATTGTAGTCGGATGAATTGAAGGTTGCTGGCTCGTGAATTCTTTTTTTCTGACCATTGTCGCCGTCAAAGACCAATCCGGCAACCACCACTCCATGCTTCTCCTCGATGACACTATTCCTCAGATGCTCAATATAAAAAGGCTCAACCCAATCATCAGAGTCAACAAATATCAAATATCGCCCTTTCGCTTCCATTATGCCCTTATTGCGCGCCGCACTGGGACCTACATTGGCCTGGGAGAAAACTCTAATTATATTGTTTCGCCGCTCCCATTCTCGTAGCCGTTCTAGACTGCTGTCTGTACTCCCATCGTCAATCAGCAGAACTTCATATGACCAGCACGTCCGCTGCTCCACCAAACTTTTCACGCAACGATCTATTGTTCCCTTTGCATTATAAACTGGAACAACCACAGAAATCTCAACTTGATGAGTTTTAGGCATTATGCCATTATCCCCCAATTATAATGTGATTTCTAAATTTAGTAGCATTCATATCGTGTCTAGCTTCTTATCGCACATCCCCTTTATTGCAGTTATGATCGGCCTAAAGATCGATGGTGAAATATCAACAATCCTCCTTACAAGCATAGACATTGCGGCAATCCTAACTGCTACGTCACGATGAAAGATTAACCTGAGCGCAATATGCGGAGGGAAATATTTCTTCTTACTGAAATATTCGGCATTTTTCTGATTCAACTTCATCGCACGCACAACGCATGAAAAAGCTTCTTTCTTATATATATCAGCATTGGAAGTAGAGCACCCCCCCTCATGAAAACAAGCGAAATATCTAAAAATGTATTGTATCGAAACCGCTTTAAGGTGCGCACGTAAAAACATATCCATGTCGGCACTAATCCTATAGCGTTCATCAAATCCAACTTGTCTAACATCTGCACCAAGTTCACGTACAAGAGTTGTCCACATCAATTCACCTTGATGGCAACAAACGCTGCCATTAAAGAACGCTCCTAGCTGTCTCATTTTGGTGAACTTCATAGAGGACATTTCCCCTTCCATAGTTTCCAGCACAACAGGAGTTATTATGACTTGTGTCCCATTCCCCGCCCCGTTTATTATTGAATCCAGTACTTCAGGGCGAACAATATAGTCGTCGGCTCCCAACACATAAAACCATTTACCTTTTGCATCACGAACACCTTTGTTAAGGGCATTGTAGATTCCGGCATCTGGCTCGGAAACAACTTTAAGCCCGGTCATTTTCGCTTCCAGCTCGCGCAAAAGCTCAACTGTTCCATCCGTTGACGCGCCGTCATAAATCAGATGCTCGTGCTCTGTCTTTAATCTCGCGATAGACTCAACGCACCGAATCAACCGCTCTCGGTTGCCGGCCTTGATACAATTATGCGTCGCTGTTACCACTGTTAAGACCATACGAATCCTTTTCCAAATGTCTGTTTATAAGGTGTATCAGGATCAAAATAAATTATTCCTTCATGCCATTTCCCGCGTTCACAAGCAGGCGGAAATCTTTTGTACTCACCATAAATCCTCGTAAGAATACTATCATAAGCTTTAGGCGCAGGGACCTTTAAACCCTCGAAATCTAACAATATAGTGTCTTTCAGCTCGTTTTTGAAAAGCCAATACTTAGCTATAAAACTTTTTGGATGAGACATCAATGTAAGCCGACGGACAAAAGGAGTACACAAAGACATTAAAAATTGATGTATCCTTATGCATGCGTTTAAACTCATAATACTACAAATAATTGACGCTAAATAACTGCGCCAGTGCGTATTGCTTTTAGCCTGAATACTATTATTCTTTCTTTTAATTAACGAATCAGAATACGCGAGAAGCCTGCACTGGAAATCCTCAAGAAAGTTATTAGGCTTGCCGTCTAATACAAACACATCAATATATATGCCATTATTATATTCTGACGAATTATTCCACTTTATTATCCCAGTGGTATTACTATTTCTAAACCTTGCAAAAGGTGTGTAATAGTGCTGATCATTATATGGGGTTTGCAAAAAATAAGGTTCAGGAAATGCAGTTCTTGGCAAGGATAAAAGCTTGTTGAAGTTATTTCGGTCCATGCAAACATCTGCATCATCATCCCAAGGAATAAATCCTTTGTGTCTCGCAGCCCCCAACAAAGTCCCCGCGAACACTTGAACTTTGATATCATTTGCCTGACACACATCTAAGAAGACCTTGAGCAGATCCAGTTCTACTGCCCAAATCTTTTTCAACTTTGCAGGCACCACCACATCACATTTGGTTTCTTCTTTCAGGAAGTCTTTCGGCAAATCAATAGATATCGGCAATCCATATTTATGAACGCACATATTTTCTAAACCTCTCAATTAAATATATCTTCTCGTTTTTATCTAGGACAATCAACCAACCGACCGGCAAAAGTACTAGTTCGCAAACCAAAGTTGTTGCGCCAATTCTTGCAATTGATTCTGGCAACAGAAATCTAGGTATGGCGCCAGCAGATAGCGACAACAATACCGCAATATACACTGGTAATGCAACTTTCTTAAGCCAATATCTTATGCTCATGCCTACCAAATATCGAGCAAAAATGATGCGTCCAGCCGATACGCATCCCCAAGAAACCACAAGCGACAGACCTACAAAGTAAACATTACACCCTAAGCAACAAAACATCCAGGCAAGAGGGACTGTCATTACACCAAAAATCCCTAGCGTGATTTGATACCACTTGATGCGACCTTCCGCAGCCACTATTGCCGCATGCCCAAGCGAATTCTTATCTATAAATGTGAAAATCAGTACGCACATGCACAACCCCACAGCGAACTCGGGTGGATTTTTCAGCCACAAGGCAAGCACATTTCTTAACTCGAGTATCAAAGGAACCATAAAAAATGCAAAGAGAAGCATCCCGAACTTGCAAAATCTATAGGATATAAGACGCGCTTTTTCGTAATCTTTGGCACCAACCGCCATATTTATTACTGGATATAAGGCACTCTGCATCGAATTGGACATGGTCTGTGCTTGCCCGCTTACGGAATTTGCTACAGCCATCGCCGCATTAACGGCAGGCCCAAAGTATTTGTTGATTAGAATTGCCACGCCTTGGCTTCGCAATAAATAATTCAACGATCCTATAGTATTCCAACCTGTATATGACAGCATACTTTTGTATCTAGGCCAATCCCAAGAATATTTGGCAATGAATCTGCATTCAGGAAAGATCACACATGCTCTAAGCATTATGATCAATTTAGGTATTACAGACAACAGGCAAGTCCAGAAAGCAAATTTTACAAGCCAAATTCCTGGATGTGTTATCATGTAATACAAAAAAGCCGCATTCAGAGAGATTGTCACAAAGGAATAAAGCGTAAGTTCGGCAATGCACTGCTTGGCGGTGTACATTGCATTAAATGGCAAGCAGAACATACCTAATACCATAGTGATGCAACCGAACCTAAACACCCACAAGCAAGCGAGAACCCTATTTGCCGGAATAGTAAGATAGAATCTAATAGCCCATTCACCAATCGGATAAAATAGCATTAACAATACAACCGGAACAATTGTGTGTATCATCATCGCCAACGAAAACCAACGCCTACATTCATCTATGCAAGATTGTCGATCAAAACCATCACCACAATATTTGCCAAGCGTTAGTGCATAAAATCTACCTACTGCCCCAGAAAGTATATCAAAGAAAAAAATCACAAATGCTGTCAATCCTCCCACAACTCCATATAGGCCATAATCCGTCTCCCCCAAGGCCATCAAAGTCCAGCGCCCACAAAATAGCCCTATCACCAACGCATACAGACTACGTCCATATGTGGCTATGATGTTTAGGAAAATTCTACGGTTGGGCGACATAAATGCTGGTTGCTAACACTAATATGATTGCGTCTTACATCTCACCCACGCCTCAAACAGTTCTAAATCGTCCTTTGTCGTAATCTTGATGTTCGCCTGATTGCCCTTCGAAAAATATATTCTCCGTCCCATCTTATACATTAAAGTAGTGGTATGCGGTTCAACTGTACCCAGAACATTATTGTCAATCGCTTCCCGATAAAAATCCCTAATGTACGAATATAGAAAACACTGCGGGGCATTCAGCTGAACAATTGAATCGCGGTCAACCCAGTGTGCCGAATGATTTCCATCATTACTGCCAACTATTAGATAAAACGGACAAGCAGACATACTGTTGCCATATTTACGGCAGACGCGGATACCATCTGAAATAATGTCATCTGTTACAAACGGCGATGCCGCCCAATGAGTAAGTATTACATCATCATCATTAGCGATATCTTCAAGCCCATTAATACCATTTATCATCGAATGCTGAAAATCTTCTCCTCCGTCAACAATCTTAAACACCTTTTTGTAATTATTTTTCACGACTATCTTGTCAAGCTCACCCCGCCATGCTGGATGGCAGACAATCATGATGCGATCAATCTCCTTGTGTGCCTCAAATACATCAAGGGTGTAAGCTATAACTGGCCGACCGAGAATATCGACAAATTGCTTGGGTCTGTCTGCGCCAACCCTTTGTCCGACTCCACCTGCCAACAGGACACAATAAGTCATTTCCTTACCCCTTCATATTCCGCAAGCATCCTATCCGTAAACTTGCTTATTTGCCTGTAGCAGTCATGCATGAAGAATCCATTTGGCTCATTTACGCCTGCCTTGAAAAGCGACCAACAAAAGTAGACCCAAGCCGAAATTGGAATAAAACTGAAATAATGTCGGCGTTCAAACGCCGTAGGGTTATGACCCAAATATGCCGCAAGCAAGTCTTCTATTTCATTGTCATCATGGAATTTATCTCTACCGATAATCCCTCCAAAATCATTGGCAGGATCACACATGCCAGCATACTCCCAGTCTATTAGATCAAGACTATTATTGCTTATCAAGAAATTTGGCCAATAACTGTCATTATGGCAAAGACAATAAAGAACCCCATCCATGCGTGTGTAGTTAAACAATTTCCCAAGCTTGGCTCTTGTTTGTGCATATGTTGACCGAAGACTCGCATCTGTGTTGCATGCCAAGGCCATCATTTTATCAGCTGTAACTAACGGATCGTATACATACTCAATCGATTTGCCACATGTATGCAATTTCCGCAGTAGCCTAAGAACTTCATGTAACGCATTCACATCGCGATAGTCAAAATCATATGCGCCTTCCACATAATGAGAAATCTTCCATCCTTCATGTGGGTGTATATAGACTAATGTCTTGTCTATGCACAATTCATAGGCTATATTCTGCGCTTGAAATTCACCATACCTATTTACCAGCGACGAAGATGAGCCGCCGGGATGACGGTATACATAGCGACCTTCCCTTACGGAGAACAAAAAGGATACGTTAGTTAGCCCTTTTGTTAATGCCTTAATGCCAGTAATTTCCGAGGCAACACAATTTAAAGTAGTGCAAATATTCTTTACAATCCCACTGTTAAGGTTATCTATCAACGTGGGATCGAATTCCCGCACTTCCTCAACACTATCAAACTCCAAGACTTCATTCGCTGCGACCCTCTTAACATGTAACCGCAACTTATCCAAGTGCATACCAACAAACTCTTCCCAAAAAAGTCGGTCCGCGCAAAGGCCTTTCTGGGTTTCATCATACAGCGAAATAAACTTCTGCGCAAAATCTTTTGTCAAATATGCATACCCAATAAGTGAGAGGCCCGCTTCTATATCATTGACTGTAATACGGCTTACGCAATCCTTGCTATCTACATAGCAATTGAACTCCCCGTCCAATCCTATCTTGGCTATTGCCTGACGATAGCTAACATCACTTGGCTCATGCTTCAGGAATGGATTTTCTGGATAGTAATTGTCGCAGTGACATAAGAAACCATCCCCCAAATAGTCTCGTGCAAGCTGTAGCGAATATATATTGTTTTTTGAGGCATACAGCGAATTCTCGATTATCCTAACTCCCCATTTATCTTCAAGGAAGTACAATTTCTCGCGCATGCTGCCCACAACAACAGCGACATTCTCAACGCCCGCTTCCTTCAGTTGGCGTATCAACCTCTCAATCAATGTCTCCCCTTTTACTTTAAAAAGCGCCTTAGGCGTCTCGTAAGAAAATGGTGCAAAACTGAGACTCTTTCCAGCGGCTAAAATAACAGCATTCTTGACATGCATCGCGATACTCCTTTTTGCAATCAGCGATTCGCCCTGGAGTAGGCACCCTTTACGCCTTCCCACCAAAGTTTTCCACCAATACAGATATAGCATTTAGATAAGTCTATTGAACCACTAAATGGACTATGTCCACTCCGACTTAAACCAAACTGCATTTCTGTCCCACCAAATATTGGCGCCGACGATGCGATTTTATTCAATGGGCGCCACCCGTCTTGCCACGAATAATATGAAAACACCTTGCCATCCCAAACACACTTTACACGATAAGTGGTCGTTGCACTCATAGGCAAAGTTATTGCGGACGCAGCTGCAAGATTCCAAGACGATCCATTCGTTGAGAAATAACTTGTTAGCTTTGCTTTCTCCAAAAAAAACGGGAAGAAACCATGCGTTTTCCCGAAACAACCAAAGATGCCACCGTCTTGTTCTGTTGATTGCGCGGTTGTAAAATCCACCACAACCTCAAAACTGTTATCCTTGGGCGAGAAAATAGGCTTGATTTTGGCATAAGATGTCAAAGAAAAGCCTTTAAGAATACCTTGTGACTCTTTCACAGAATTACCCACAAGTTCTACACCATAATACTTCGCCGTGCCGACGGATGAGGACGAAGAAGATGTGACCGCCGACTTTTCGGACTTGACGGTTGCAACAGCGAGCGAGGATTCGACTTCGGCGATGCGGCGCTCGGCCTGGACTTTTGCGAGCCCCTTGAGGGACGGAAGGGACTTGGTGTAGAGCGCGGCCGCGTGAGTGCGGATGGCAGCGGAGAGCTTGGCGTCCTTCTTCGGAAGCTCGACCAACCACCAGGCGTCTGCTGGCTTGTCGTAGGGGCGAGACGCCTCGGGTTCGTCCTGGAGCTTCAGCTCGGCTGACGCGGCCGCGGCGGCGGGCGAGTCGGAGACGGCGAAATACTTGTTCGCGTTCGGCCAGTCGTCGAGGGCAACGTAGGCAGAGGCGATGCGGGCGGCGCACGCCTTGCGCTTGGGGCCTTCAGCGAGCGTGCCGTAGACAGGAAGGAGCTTCTTGAGCTGGCTCGCGGCCTGGGCCTTGTCCTTTACCGCGGCGAGTCGTGCGCGGAGGTTCGGGGCGGCGCGGTTTGGAATCGGATGAAGTGTCTTTTCGAGAAGTTCAGCGATATCCACGGCGGGATAGTCCGGCACGGCGGCGAGCAACGCGTCGCGGGGCAACAGGGTCAGACTTGATTGCCACAGTAAATTGCCACAGTAGTTTTCGTTTCCCGCCGCAACATACGCTCCGCGCGCGGCCCCTTGCAGTCCCTTCGGGCGCACTTCGGGGCAACAGGGCCAGACTTGATTGCCACAGTAAATTGCCACAGTAGTTTTCGTTTCCCGCCGCAGCATACGCTCCGCGCCCGTGGGGTATGCAGCCGAATACCTCACTCGCGGCAGATTACCCGCGATTCCCATGGGCAGCTTTCCACTCATGTTTATATACTGCATATTATACCATTTCTGGGATGTCCGCCGCATTCTCCTCCCACCCCTGCCGAACCAATCCCCCCCCCGCGGCAATTCTGTCGCGCTCCAGCCAACCACCTATCTTCTTTCCATTCACAATTAAAACCTTCTATCGTTCAAACTTTCTCTTCACCATCATCCCTCAACCAATGTCCAGCCCACACTTCTCACATCTCGCCGCACCGGCCTTACTCCAGCTCTCTCCCAGCCCCGGCCTGATATTATCTTTCACCTCCGCCATTCAATCCTCCCTCTCTCTACTTCCTTCGCTCCCCGCATCTCCACCTTCCGACGACTCAGCTCCGTCAAGTTCCGCCTCAAGCTCTTCGATGCTGGGAAGGTCGCTCCTTAGCTCGTTTGGCAATGCTTGGCTCAATTCGTAATTCGAAACTCCGATAGGCATCGCGACTTGGTCGAGGACATAACGGACAAGCGTTGCATCACGCTCCTTGCAAACGAGCAGCCCGATTGCCGGATTGTCTCCGGATGTATTCAGCTTGGCGTTCACAAGAGCAACATATCCTGCAAGCTGCCCAAGGTATGAAGTCTCAAATTTTCCTGTCTTGACCTCGACAACCACATATCTGTGTTGCGGTATCAGGTAGAAGAGAAGATCGATTCGCTGCTCCGTCTCTTCAGTCGCGACAACATACTCACGACCAACAAACGCAAATCCGCGTCCCAGTTCAACCAGCAGCTTTTCGACATTCTCGACAAGAGCACGCTTCAACTCGGCTTCTCGGTATCGCTCTGTAAGCCCCTGAACCGCAAATACATACGGATCCTTCGTCAGCTGCTGCGCGAGATCGCTGTCTGGCGACGGCAGAGCAACGGCAAAGTTTGTCTGTGCGCGACCCTCGCGGCCATATAGATCGGTGGATATCCAATTCAACAACGAATCGCGGCTCCACTCGTTCTGAATAGTCCGCCTAACGTAAAACAGGGCCTTCGCCGGGCAGTCGGAACACTTGTCTATGATGAATCGGTGGTGTCCCCACGGGATCCTGACCAATTCTGCCACAAGTTGTGGCAAATTCTCCTCTGACTTGTATAACTCATAGAAACGCTGGCAATATCGCAGATTCCGAGGAGAGAATCCATCTGCGCCAGGCATTGCAGATTTCATATCTGCGCTCAGATGATCAAAAAAACCCATACCGTATGCTGCCGCATCAGCATACCGTTCGCTTATATCCTTGCCAAGATTCCAGTAATACTCAAGCAAGGCAGTATTCACTGACATGGCAGCCTTGATCTGCGTTACCCGATAACGCCTCTTCAGCTCTGCGATCCAGCTGCGATATTCGCCAGAATCAGGCAACCATGACTCTGTATTATTTCTCATTCTAACAGTTCTACACGTTCTACACGGCCAACGACTAACAACTAACGACTAAATACGCTCTCGCGCGGCCCCTTGCGGCCCTTCGGGTTTGTCTCAGAAGGGTCAGACCCTTCTGTAGAAGACTTACTGTATATGATTGCCATTCTTTTCATTCTCCACCGCAGCAATTCCGACGCGCCCACGCCTCATTGTACCAGCCAACAACTCAATCACCATCATTCCACCAACCACGCCACACACTCCACTTCTCAATCCTGTCAATCCTGTTAATCCTGTCCAAAACTTCTACACACTCAACACAATCTACACGGCTATCATCTTCTCCTTTCGTGTATTTCGTGTATTTCGTGGTTAACCCTCTTTGTTTTTAACGCAGAGGCGCAGAGACGCAGAGTACGCAGAGAGTTTTATGGCCGCTGCGCGGCAGGGAACGCCGCAACGGGGGTCTGGGGGCTGGCCCCCAGATATAAAACCCTGCTTATGTGTTACTATGAAATCGGTTCTCAATGCGAAG
>Ga0310695_10010457_pt1 | contig 13558 bp, 14 predicted proteins | sample RumenRJG_04DNA_FD_203882 | JGI IMG/M metagenome (GOLD analysis project Ga0310695, IMG submission 203882) | Bovine rumen microbial communities from Lethbridge, Alberta, Canada - RJG_04 (v2) (version 2) | ecosystem: Host-associated > Mammals > Digestive system > Stomach > Rumen | place: Canada...
CTGATTCACCTTGGAATACTAATCCAATCGCGGACATCTTTTCTTCAACACTAAAATTTCGTCTCATTTGAACCTTTAAGTTGTGTCCAACTTTCTGGGTTCACTTCAGTTTTTGATTGAATCTCGTTAAGCGTCTCATCCATTCCATATCTCCATTTTGATTTGATTCTTTTATAGTCATTTGAATTGTTCTGCAAATATACAACATTTTCAACTGATAGCCAAATTATCTGAGTACACTTTGTTGACCTTACAGAAGTTTTTTTCTTGAAAAATGCCTTCACATTCACACGCAAACCGTTGATATATCGTGCAATAAGTGTGAACCCTATTTTTCAACCTGTTCTGAATCATTCAAATTCTTAATGAAAAAGCGGATGGCATCCTTTAACGGAGATATCTCGTTCTTGATAATCCAAAGAATCTGTGAAGCATCGACGTCAAAATAGTGATGAGCTATGATATCTCGGAGGCCTTTTACATTTTTCCAAGGGATAGATGGGTATGTCGGCAGTAGAAGACCTTGAGTTGTCTTGTCCAGATTCTTCAGACTCTCGCCAATGGCAATAAGCAACATGCAGGTAGCATCCAATAGTACCATGCCTGATGAAGAACTAAGGAAGTCGTCTATTGAATTGACATCCTTGGTTCGCTCTTCAAGCCTCTCAATGGCAGAAAGGATATCTTCTAGAATATCCAAGGCGATGCTTTTGCTTTCAGAAGATAAAGATTCCATCCTTTAAAATGCGTTTTCTTAATCGGGGATTTAAGTTCTGATGGTTGCGAACAATGTCCACAGAGGAGCCTGTTGCATCTTCCAAGAATCCCTTTGCATCCATTAGCAAGAACGGGTTAGGGGTCTTTGTATCAACAAACAAATCTATATCGCTACCTTCTTTCTGCTCGTCTCTTGCAGTTGAGCCAAACAGGGACAAAGACGTTATGCCATACTTGTCTTTAAGTATGTCAGTATACTTCTTTAATAGCGTGATACATTCGTCTTTTGTCATATTTGTTACTATTTACTCGCTGCAAAGTTACAAACTATTTTCCAATTCTCCAAATTTCAATTCCAAAAGGTTGAGGGGATATTCCTAAAGAGACTCCCTAACAGAAGAAAATACAAGAAAACAAGTGTCACTGTCACGCATAATGTGTTGTTATTCATTTTGTTAGGCGTGACACTTGTTTTGGGTTGTCGTCAAAGAGGAATCAAAACCTATCCCTATGATTCCTGATTCATAGTCCTTTTCTTTTCGGAATACATAAGCAAAGGTATCTACTTTTACTGAGATATGCAAAGAAAAGATATACATTTTTCTCGATGACACTTCCTATGTATTAGTTCATCCCATCGCTGTATTAGATTATCCTGTATCCGTACTAGCCTGTTCCATCGCTGTATTAGCTGTACTTTTTTTATGCGACGGTTTTCGAATATATGTTCGACGGCCGTCGAACGAAGATAGAAAAGCGGGAATGGGAGGTGGGGGAGCCTAGGTCGGACGATAAGAGGATGTGTTGTGCAACTTGCAGAATATGAGGTGGTTGCGAGAATGAAGTGCGCAAAGAAAAGCGAGTTTTTTTACGTGCATTACAAGGCTTAAAAGAGCGAAAAATAAGCCAAAATTAACATTAATTTTGATTTCGTGTAAAGAAATCGGAAATGGCTGGAAGTATAAAAAATAAGTGTCACACTAAACGCGCTGTAAGACAGTGACTTACACGTGAATGTGAACCTATTTTTTAAGCAAAATCTTTTTATAGGTATTCCATTAGCACATCCCAGACGGCAATGATGTGACAGATGCTGCCTGCCAGGACAAAGAAGTGGAAGACGGAGTGCATGAAAGGCTTTTTATGTAAAGAATAGAACAGCGCACCTGTAATGTAGCATACGCCTTCGGCAATAATCCAGATGACGGCAGCAGTTGACACGCTGTCAATCAGTGGCTTAAAGGCTACCAGCACGCTCAGGCCCATGCCGATGAAACAGAATGTCTCAATGTTGGAGTGCTCTTGCAACTTCACAAAACTGACGATGGTACCAGCGATGGCACACAGCCACACAAACGAGAACAGTGACCACCCCCAATAGCCTTGTGTAAGCAGTGCTATCAAAGTTAGAGGCGAATAAGAACCGGCGATGTGCCAGTAGATGGCGGCATGATCCCAGTGGCGGAAGCGTTCGCGCCATTTGGAGCGCAGGGGTAGGGCATGATAGACGGTAGAGGTGATATAGGAGCTGAGCATGCCAAACAGATACAGACAGACACCCAGTCGTGCCCACGGATTGTCGCCTCTGAACGACAGCCATAGGAATATCGCACCGAAGACGGCTCCCATGACGATGCCTCCAGCATGCGACCATGAGTTCCATAATTCTTCTTTATGTGTGTATCTGATAGCCATAATGGGTGCAAAGGTACAAATAAATTGAGAATTCAATATTGAGAATTGAAAATATTTCGTAATTTTGCAACATAAAAAAGGAATAAAGGATGAAGATATGTGTTTTTTGTTCTGCAAACAGCCAGATTGATGCAGCTTACTTCCAGTTGACAGAGGAGCTGGGACGATGGGCGGCAAGGAATGGTCATGTGATTGTCTTTGGCGGTGTGAACCAAGGACTGATGGAGTGCTTGGCAAAGGCTGTCAAGGAGGCCGGTGGTCAGACGCTGGGTGTGGTGCCCAGTATTGTTGAGAAGACGGGACGCACATCGCAGTATAACGACCGCGTGCTTACGTGCGACAACCTCAGCGAGCGTAAACAGCTGATGCTCGATGAAAGCGATGTTTTTATCGCGCTTCCTGGTGGTGTGGGCACTCTCGACGAGGTATTCACCGTAGCAGCATCCTACACCATCGGCTATCACCAGAAGCGTGTCATCCTATATAACATGCTGGGCTTCTGGGATGCTACCATCCGCATGCTCGACGACCTACAACAGCGCGGTATGGTGCGTGGTCGTTGGCGTGACTACATCTGTGTTGCAAACAATCTCGACGAAATCGAGCAACTTATTATATAATAGGTAGGGAGATACCGTTAATCTTTTGATAGACGTCGAGCGCATAGACGTCGGTCATGCCAGAGATATAGTCGATGACAGACATGAGGCGCACCTCCAAGTCGGGGTCGTCGATGTGGTACTGGCTGGATACGCGACCGATGAGTTGCTGTGAATAGTAGCGGTCGGGATGCATAACGGCCTCGACCATTTGCTGCATCAGTGTCTCCATAATCTTGTAACCAGACAACTCAACGTCGAGCACTGGGCGACTGCGATAGATTTTCTGCACGGAGATGTCGGCACAACGGCGATAAGCCTCGCGTTGCAGGGGACTGATATGGTCGATGAGGCTACCCGTGAAGGTACCGCTGAGTATCTCGTCTTCATGTGCCACGAAGGTGTTGACGCACTCGTTCTCCAATTTACCGATGACACAGGCACGCAGATAGACAATCTGCTCGTTTTTATCGGTGAGCTGTTCGCTCTCTATGCGTTGCAGGATATGCTGCTGTGTCTCTGGGTCGAAGAAGTCGAGCATGAGACGAGAAGCCTGTTCAAAGGTAATGATTTTCAACTTATGAGCATCCTCCAAGTCCATAATCTCGTAACAGATATCATCGGCGGCTTCTACGAGATAGACCAGTGGATGGCGTACATAACGGAGGGGCTCGCCAGGCTTTGAGACGCAAAAAATGCCCATTTCATCGGCAATTCGCTGGTAAGTGGCTTGCTCGCTCTGGAAGAATCCGAACTTACCTTTCTTGCTGGCGGCAGACGAGGCAAAGGGGTATTTCACGATGCTGGCAATGGTGGAGTATGTCATGACGAAACCACCAGGGCGGCGACCCTTGAACTGGTGGGTCAACAGACGGAAAGCGTTGGCATTACCCTCAAAATGAGTGATGTCGTCCCAGAAAGCTGGCGATACCTGCTTTTGCAATTCCTTGCCAGATCCCTCAGTAAAGAAGGTCTGGATGGCCTTTTCGCCAGAATGACCAAAGGGCGGATTGCCTAAATCGTGAGCCAGACAGGCGGTAGACACTATCTGACCAATCTCCTCAAATAGCGTGCCGCGCAGTTCAGGACGTTTTACCTGAATAATGCGCTGTGATACGTCATTGCCTAACGACATACCTACGCTGGCCACCTCCAAGGAGTGTGTCAGTCGGTTGTGTACGAAGACGCTGCCCGGCAAAGGGAATACCTGTGTCTTGTTCTGCAGACGGCGAAACGGTGCCGAGAAAATCAGTCGGTCGTAGTCGCGCTTGAATTCTGAACGGTCGTCGTGGCGCTCTGTATGGCGCTGTTCCTGACCGAGTCGCTTGTTCGATATGAGTTGCTTCCAGTCCATAACGACTGCAAAATTACATCTTTTTCAGTTAAAAAGCGACATTTTCCACAGAAAATGATGGCTATTTGAAGAGAAATGACTACTTTTGCACATTATTTAATATAGAAACGTTTCGAAATGATAAAAATCAAAGTCGTAAACCGTGGGCATCAGCAGTTGCCTGCATACGCTACGCCACAGAGCGCTGGCATGGATTTGCGTGCCAATCTGGATGAACCCATCACGCTGCATCCGCTGGAGCGCCGCCTGATTCCTACGGGTCTGCACATTGCCCTTCCAGAGGGCTATGAGGCACAAGTGCGCCCTCGCAGTGGACTGGCTCTGAAACATGGACTGACGGTACTGAATACGCCAGGAACCATTGATGCCGACTATCGTGGTGAGATTGGCGTGGTGCTGATCAACCTGTCGCAACAGGATTTCGTTGTCAACGATGGTGAGCGCATTGCTCAGATGGTGATAGCCCGTCATGAACAGGGCGACTTTGTGGTTGTCGAAGAGCTCGACGAGACCGAGCGTGGCGAAGGTGGCTACGGACATACAGGAGTTAAATGAGGAAGGCAGTAAACATATTATTACTGCTGTGCATGATGGCTATGCAGGTCAATGCACAGGATACAGACAAAAGTCGTCGCTATGACGCCTTCTTCCTGGATGCTATTTGTCAACAGGAGAAAGGTAATAACGATGCCGCTTTTGACCTGTTCCGTCATTGTCTGGAGATAGACTCCACACGCTCGGAGGCTTATTTCTACCTATCGCGCTACTATCTGGCTCTGAAACAGAAAGATACGGCGCTGCGCTATTCTCAGAAGGCAGTAGAACTGGAGCCCGACAATGAGACCTATTTAGAGACGCTGGCCAACCACTACCTGAGTCAAGGAAAATACCCTGAGGCCATTGCCACGCTGGAACGCCTGAGTGAGAAGAACCGCATGCGTGACGATGTTATCGGATTCCTGGTACAGCTCTACGAGCAGCAGGCCGACTACGACAATGCCATCCGCACATTAACACGCTTAGAGACTATTGAAGGCAAGAGTGAGCGCTTGTCGTATGCCAAGAGCAATCTTTATTCGCAGAAGGGCGACAAGAAGGCTGCCATTGCTGAGATGAAAACTTTGGCCGACCAGTATCCTAACGACAACAACTACCGTTGCCTGTATGCTAACACGCTGTATATCAACGGACAAAAGAAGAAAGCTGTAGCTATCTACGACAAGGTGCTGAAGGAGGAACCTAACAACCGCAATGCTCAGATGGCATTGCTGGCTTACTATAACGACCAGAAAGACACGCTGAATGTGAACAACATGATAGAGCGTGTGCTCTTCAATAAGAATGCCTCGACAGAAGACCGTGTGGCGCTGATGCGTCAGGTTATTGGCGAGAGCGAACAGCATGGTGGCGACTCTACCCGTGTGCTCCAACTGTTCCACCGCCTGCTCGACACGCCGCAGGCTGATAGTGACCTGGCGCTGTTCTGTGCGTCGTACATGAATTTGAAGAAGATGCCCAACGACAGCATCCGTCTGGTGTTGGAGAAGGTGCTGGAGATGTCGCCCGACCATGCTGCTGCCCGTTTACAACTGGTCAGCTACGCTTGGCAGGCTGAGAACCGCGACCGTGTTATCGAGCTGTGTCGCGACGCCCGCCAGTATAATCCTGATGAAATGGCGTTTTACTACTACCAGGGCATTGCCTACTATCAGAAAGGACAGTTGGACGAAGCCCTCAACGCTTTCCAGAATGGTATTGGAGTGATTAATTCAGATAGCGACCCTTCTATTGTCAGCGACTTCTATGCTGTATTGGGCGATATCATGCACCAGAAAGGCATGGAGAAAGAAGCCTTTGAAGCCTATGACTCCTGTCTGGTTTGGAAAGATGATAACATTGGTTGCTTGAATAACTACGCTTACTACCTCAGCGAGAAGGGTATCCGACTGGATGAGGCCGAGCGTATGTCATTCCGTACCATCAAAGCTGAACCGAAGAATGCCACTTACCTGGACACCTATGCATGGATACTCTTCATGCAGAAACGTTATGAGGAAGCTCGCAAATACATTGACCTGACGCTGGAGAACGATAGCGACACCTCGGCAGTCCTGTTAGAACACGCTGGTGACATCTACTATCACGCCGGCGAGAAAGTGAAAGCTGTTGAATTCTGGCAAAATGCCTTGAAGTTAGCTTCGGAGGAATCGGAGATTAAGGACGACCGCCGAGAGATATTGACAAGAAAAATAAAACTTAAAAAATACGTCAAAGAATGAAAGCACTACGTTATTGGAAGATGACCGCGCTGGTTGTTGCTGCCGTACTGGTAGTAGCCTGCGGAAGCAGTCGCGGCTTGGGACGCAAGTCGGGCAAGTTACAAGACGAAGCATCGGGAGTGACGAAAAAAAGCAAGCAGAAGGGCAAGTCTATGGAATTGCTCGATACCTTGCAGAAGGATGTCTTCCTGCAGAGGGTGACCGATAATGCACAGACTACCCGTTTTGTCACATCGAAGGTGAAGTTCTCAGTAGAGGTGGGTAACCGCCAGATGACGCTCACTGGTAACTTGAAGATGAAGCGTGACGATGTTATCCGTCTGCAACTGATGGCTTTCGGCTTCGTGGAGGCCGGACGCCTGGAGTTCACACAGGACTATGTGCTCATCGTTGACCGCATCAACAAGCAGTATCTGAAGGTGCCCTATGCCCAGCTGGAGTTCTTCCGCCATAGCGGTATTGATTTCTATATGCTGCAGGCCCTGTTCTGGAATGAGCTCTTCCAGCCTGGCAAGTCACGCCTGACGGACAGGAATCTGAAGAAGTTCACCACCGATACTGGTATTGACAACGATGTCGTCGTCTCTTTTGAAAACGACGTGCTGTCGTATCGTTGGCTGACGGATCGTGAGACTGCCCGCATCAAGATGGCTAACGTACTCTATATCAACCACCTTCGCGGCAATTACCAGATGAACTGGGACTACGACGACTTTAAGGCTAGCAATCGTAAGATGTTCCCCATGAAGCACAAGGTTTCTTTCAATACACCTGACAAGGAGGTGAAGTTGGAGATGATTCTCAACTACATGGGTAACGATGAAGACTGGGAACCACGTACCACGCTCTCAGGCAAGTATCGTCAGATGCCAGTCGACGAAATCCTGCGTCGCTTTATGTCACTCTAAACCAATGTGATGAAGCGAATAGGAATTATTCTTTTACTCTTTCTGGGCTTTGCCCTTGCTCCACAGGCACAACAGCGTCGTAAGCCTGCGGCCAAGAAGACTGTGGTAACGAAAAAGACGGGTAAAACCAAGAAGAATAGTCGAACAGGTAAAACCAACAAGTCTGCCAAACAGCCTACCACCGTGCAGGCCTTGGAGAAACAACGCAAGCAGATTCAGCAACAGATCAAGGAGCAGGAGCGTCGTTTGGCGAGCACGCAGCAGGACGTCAAAAAGCGTTTGCAGAACCTTATGATTCTGAATACGGAGATTGCCGGCAAACGTCGTACTATAGACACTATCCGTCACGATATAAATAATCTGGAATTAGAAATCGAGACGCTGAGCATGCAATTGGAGGAGTTGCAGAAGATGCTGGCAGACTGTAAGCAAAAGTATGTCAAGTCGATGCGCTACATGCATCGCAACCGTTCGTCACAGAGTCAGCTGATGTTTATTTTCAGTGCCGACAACCTGACACAGATGTATCGCCGTCTGCGCTTCATGCGTGAATATGCTGCCTACCAGCATGTTCAGGGTGATGAAGTCAAAGCGCAGCAGGAGGCTGTCAACAGAAAGTTCCAGGAGATCGCCCAGGCCAGAGAGCAGAAGACTCAGCTGTTGGCGAAGGGTGAGCGTGAACGTGTAGCTCTGGAAGGCAAGCAGACTGAGCAGCAGAACGTGGTGAAGACGTTGCAGAAGGAGCAGAAGACGATTCAGAATATCATTGCTCAGCAAAAGAAGAAAGATGCTGCGTTGAATGCCCAGATTGACCGTTTGATAGCTGAGGAGGTGGCTCGTCAGAAAGCACGTGCCGAGGCTGAGGCTCGTCGTCGTGCAGAGGCTGCTGCCCGTGAGCGTGAATTGGCTGAAGCCAGAGTCCGTGAGGAGAAAGCACGTGCTGAGGCAAAGGCTGCTAAGGATAAGAAATCACGTGAGGAGGCTGAGCGTCGTGTGCGTGAGGCTGAGGAGAAGCGTGTTGCTGCTCAGCGTAAAGCAGAGAGCATGCCGATGACGCCACCTTCAGAGGATGTCCGTATCAGTGGCAACTTTGAGAGCAACCGTGGTCGTCTGCCGATGCCTATCACTGGTGCTTACCGCATTGTTAGCCATTTCGGTCAGTATAACGTGGAAGGTCTGCATAATGTGACACTTGACAATAAAGGCATCAATATCAAGGGTGAGAACGGTGCTCAGGCTCGCAGCATTTTTGATGGAGAGGTGAGTGGCGTCTTCAGTTTTGGTGGTACGATGGTCGTCATGGTGCGTCACGGTAGCTACATCTCTGTCTACTGTAACCTGGCCAGCGTCAATGTGCATCGTGGTCAGCGTGTTAGCACCCGTCAGGCTTTAGGACGTGTGGGAACTGACAATATTCTGCAGTTCCAGTTGCGCAAAGAAACCGCAAAACTTAATCCTGAGAGTTGGCTGGGACGGTAGTTAGCTGTTAGCTAATAGCGAAACATACGTCTCTATGGCATTTGCTATCTCGCTGATGCATATATATTCGTCGGCACTATGACTGCGTGCGCTGTCGCCAGGTCCTAACTTGAACGATGGGAATGGCATGAGTGCCTGATCGCTCAAGGTAGGAGAGCCAAATGGCACCATACCCATCTTGATGCAACGCTGTACCAGCGGATGTCCTACAGGAATATGCGATGAGGATAGTCGGAACGAACGAGCTTTCAGCTCACATTTCTTCATGTGTTTCTGCAAGAAGTTGAATAAATATTCATTCTGGTAGAATTCGTTGGGACGTACGTCAATGATAAAACGACACTCGTCAGGTACGACATTATGCTGTGTACCGCTGTTCAGCACCGTTACCGTCATTTTCGTTTGACCTAATAGCAGACTCTTCTTGCGGAATTGGTGGTCGCGCAACCATACCAGATCATCCAAGGCTTCATAGATGGCGTTAACACCTTCATTGCGGGCGGCGTGGCCGCTCTTTCCATGTGCTATGCCATCGATAACCATCAATCCTTTCTCGGCAATGGCGGGTTGCATACCAGTAGGTTCGCCGACAATGGCTACGTCTATCTTTGGCAGATGAGGTAGTGCCAGCGAAAAACCATTCTGACCACTGACCTCCTCTTCACACGATGCCAGATATACTAGATTATATTTCGTGGCTCTTCCTCGAAGACAGCGATACGCCTGCAGCATGCTCACCAGTCCACCGCCACAGTCGTTGCTCCCCAGTCCGTAAAGGCGGTCACCCTCCACAGTTGGTGTAAACGGGTCGCGCGTCCACGTGCTGACAGGTTTCACCGTATCGATGTGTGCACAGAGCAATACGGTGGGCTTTTCTTCGTCCAGCTCCTCTCGGACGAGCAGATTGTTACCGATGCGTTCACATGGGAGGCCACATTTCTCGATGAAATCGGCCAAAATGTTTGCTGCATCCGTCTCTTCACGACTGACGGAAGGGGTGCTGATAAGCTGTTTCAATAGCTCAACGGCTTCGTTGGTATAGTCTTTGTTGTCCATATTCTCTGCAAAGATAAAAAATATTTCTTAATTCTTAACTCTTAATTCTTAACTTTTTTGTACCTTTGCACCTAATTAATAAATAGAGAGAGTTATGCAGGCTAAATGTCACATGTCAGTGCTGGTGCACGAACAAGCGAAAAAGTATGGTGACCGCGAGATGCTGATCTATCAGGATTTCGGTGGTAAGGAGTGGAAATCGCTAAGTTGGAATCAGGTGTCGGCGACCGTTATGCAGGTTAGCAACGCCCTGCTTAACTTGGGTGTGAAGGTACAGGAGAATATCGGCATCTTCTCACAGAATTCCGTACAGTACATAGAGTGCGACTTTGGTGCTTGGGGTATCCGCGCCGTTACCATCCCGTTCTATGCTACCAGTTCTGAGCAGCAGATACAGTTCATGGTCAACGATGCCAAGATACGCTATTTGTTCGTTGGTGAACAGGACCAGTACGACAAGGCACGCCGTATCTTCTCGCTGTGTCCTACGATGGAGCGCATTATCGTATTCGATCCTTTGGTGAAGATTTCTACGCACGATCCTAACGCCATCTATTTCAGTGATTTCCTGAAGTTAGGCGAGAACCTGCCACGCCAGACGGAAGTGGAGAAGCTGCAAAGTCAGGCCAACGATGACGATATTGCCAACATACTGTATACCAGCGGCACTACGGGCGACTCCAAGGGTGTCATCCTGACCCATGGACAGTTTATGGCAGCCTTTGAAGCCAACGGCAAATGCGTGCCCGTCACAGAAAACGACCGCATCATGAACTTCCTGCCCTACACGCACATCTTTGAGCGTGGATGGGCTATCCTCTGCCTCTATGCAGGAGCAAAGATGATTGTCAACACCCATCCGCAGGAGGTGCAGCAGTCTATGCGAGATACACACCCCACCTGTATGTCTGCCGTACCCCGTTTCTGGGAGAAGGTCTATATGGGTGTCATGGACAAGATAGAACATGCCAGTGGCATGCAGCGCCGTCTCTTCAAGCACGCGCTGTCGGTAGGTCGTCGCCATAACATAGAATACCTCAGCAAGGGGAAGAAACCACCCGTAGCCCTGCACCTGGAGTACGAGATGCTGAACCGCACCGTCTTCTCGCTGGTACGCAAGGAACTGGGTCTGGAGAATGCGCACTTCTTCCCTACGGCAGGTGCCGCTGTATCAGCGTATGTGGAGGAGTTCGTCCATTCCATCGGCATCAATATGATAGTAGGTTACGGCCTCACAGAGTCGCTGGCAACGGTCTCATGCGACCATTTAGGTGAGCCCTATACCGTCGGCTCCGTAGGACAACCCATTGAAGGTATTGATATCAAGATCAGTGATGAGGGCGAGATACTGCTCAAGGGTCCGACGATTACCGTCGGCTACTTCAACCGCGAGGACCTGACCAAGCAGGCGTTCACCGAAGATGGCTATTTCCGTACTGGCGATGCAGGCTATTTGAAGGACGGTGAGCTCTTCCTCACAGAGCGCATCAAGGACCTCTTCAAGACTAGCAATGGTAAGTATATCGCTCCGCAGATGATTGAGTCAAAGCTGTTGGTCGATAAGTACATTGACCAGATATGCATCATTGCCGACCAACGTAAATTCGTGTCGGCACTCATTGTACCCGTATATTCGCTGTTGGAAGAGTATGCCCGCGAGCACGGTATTGCCTTCGACAACCGTGAACAGCTCTGTGCTAATCCGCGCATTATTGAGATGATGCACGAGCGCATCGATACTCTCCAGCAGCAGTTGGCTCACTATGAGCAGGTGAAGCGCTTTACCCTGTTGCCTCACCATCTATCGATGGAGAAGGGCGAGTTGACTAACACCTTGAAAATCAAGCGTCGTGTTCTTAACGAGAACTACAAGGAGCAAATCGACGCGATGTACGCAGAATAAAGAAGAATGATAACACAAGATCAACTGAAAGATGTGCTTGACCGTGCGGATGCATTGTACAAGTACTTGAAGATAGACGAGAAAAAGATGGAGTACGAAGAGGAAGATCTTCGTACGCAGGCTCCTGACTTTTGGGAAGACCAGAAACGTGCTGAGGAGCAGATGAAGAAGGTTAAGGCCATCAAGAAGTGGCTTGACGGCTACCAGGACGTACGTACTGCTGCCGACGAGTTACAGTTGGCTTTCGACTTCTATAAAGAAGAGATGGTCACTGAGCAGGAGGTTGATGCCAACTATCAGAAGGCTATCGAGGCCATTGAGGCGTTGGAGTTGAAGAATATGCTGCGCCAACAAGAAGACCCCATGGAGTGCGTGCTGAAAATTAACTCGGGTGCTGGAGGTACTGAGGCGCAGGACTGGGCACAGATGCTGATGCGTATGTACCAACGCTGGGCAGAGGCCCATGGCTACAAGGTTTCTATCGCCAACTTGCAAGATGGTGACGAGGCAGGCATCAAGAGTGTTACCATGCAGATAGAGGGTGGCGAGTATGCCTATGGTTACCTGAAATCAGAGAACGGCGTACACCGTCTGGTGCGCGTCAGTCCCTACAATGCCCAGGGTAAGCGCATGACCTCATTTGCTTCAGTCTTCGTAACACCGCTCGTTGACGATACCATCGAGGTGTATGTTGATCCTGCCAAGCTGTCGTGGGATACGTTCCGCAGCTCTGGTGCTGGCGGTCAGAATGTCAATAAGGTAGAGTCGGGTGTCCGTCTGCGTTACTGGTACACTGACCCTGATACAGGCGAGGAGGAGGAAATCCTTATCGAGAATACCGAGACGCGTGACCAGCCCAAGAACAAGGAGCGTGCCATGGCGCTGTTGCGCTCACAGCTCTACGATCGTGCCATGCAGAAACGTCTTGAGGCTCAGGCTAAGATTGAGGCTGGCAAGAAGAAGATTGAGTGGGGCTCTCAAATTCGTTCCTATGTCTTCGACGACCGTCGTGTCAAAGACCATCGCACCAACTACCAGACCAGCGATGTCGATGGCGTGATGAATGGTAAAATCGACGATTTCATCAAGGCTTATCTGATGGAATTCCCTGTCAATGATGAAGATTAAACAATAAGCATTAAACATTAAATATTACAACTATGAGTAAGAAATCAAATGTGAAGCGCGAAGCTTACGCTAAGAAAGAAGAAGAAAAGGGAAAGAAAATTGTTGGTTGGATTTTTGGCTCACTTATCCTGTTGGCCGTTATCTACCTCATCTGGACCTTCTCAATGATGGCGTAATGGCGCTGGAGATTGAACGTAAGTTCCTCGTGCTTGACGACTCGTACAAGCACGAGGCTTTTTCAAAAAGCCACATTCGTCAGGGCTATATCTGTAGCGAGCGTGGCCGCACCGTGCGTATTCGCATCAGAGATGAACGTGCGTATGTGACGATTAAAGGTCCATCGCTGGATGGCGGCTTGGCGCGCTCTGAATTCGAATACGAGATACCTTTTGAAGATGGTCAACAGTTGATGTTGCTCTGTGAACCTGGTCAGATAGACA
>Ga0310695_10010458_pt1 | contig 13557 bp, 18 predicted proteins | sample RumenRJG_04DNA_FD_203882 | JGI IMG/M metagenome (GOLD analysis project Ga0310695, IMG submission 203882) | Bovine rumen microbial communities from Lethbridge, Alberta, Canada - RJG_04 (v2) (version 2) | ecosystem: Host-associated > Mammals > Digestive system > Stomach > Rumen | place: Canada...
CTGCGTTCGCCCGCTTCCGGCGGCAGCGGCGGTTTCTGCGGTGTCGGCGGCGCCGGCGGCGCCGGCCTTAACGGCGCCGACGGCCCTGGGGGCGTCGCGCCCTGCTTTTGCATCTCAAATCTTAAAAAATCCGCGAGCGATAAGCGAGCGAAAAAGGAGAATGACTAATGAAATATAAGACAGCCGAAAGCGTAACCCTCGGGCATCCCGACAAATTAAGCGACTACATAGCAGACAGCATTCTGGACGCTTGCCTCAAACAGGACCCCGACAGCCGAGTCGCCTGCGAAGTCATGCTCTCTCACGAAGTCATGATGATAGCCGGCGAGATCACAACCAAGGCAAAAGTCGACTACCAGAGCATAGCTGAAGCAGCCATCAAGGAAGCCGGCTACGAGCCACCGGAAAGCTACGTTGACGATATCGTCGAACAAAGCCCGGACATCAAGCAAGCCGTGGACGACGGCTGGGCGAAGGAACTCGGTGCCGGCGATCAGGGCATTATGTACGGATACTCAACCGACGAAACGCTCGATCACCTGCCACTGCCCTGCAGCATCGCGCACCGCATCACAAATAAACTCACCGAGATCGGGCGCGGATACGGACTCGGACCGGACGGCAAAGCTCAAGTAACGGTAGCCTACGGTGACGGTGGATGTTTCCACCACATCGAGACCGTTCTGGTTTCCATTCAGCACGAAGAAGCAATGAACCTCGAAGAAGTTCAAAAGATCGTAACCGAGAAGGTTCTCGAGCCGATACTCGCCGACTTCCAGAACACCCCGAAAGCGAAAATCATCATCAACCCGAGCGGCCGCTTCGTTCTCGGTGGCTTCAGAGCCGACACAGGACTGACCGGGCGCAAGCTGATGGTTGATACCTACGGAGGGCTTGTCAGACATGGCGGCGGCGCTATGAGCGGAAAGGATCCGTCGAAGGTGGACCGCTCCGGCGCCTACATGGCGAGATACGTCGCCAACACGGTAGTGAACGCAGGACTCGCCGAGCAGTGCGAGGTCTCCATCGCCTACGCCATCGGACAAGCCCAGCCCGTAATGGTCGAGGTGGACACCCACGAAACGTGGAACTTCACGCCCGACAGGTTCATCGCCGAAGCAGTCCGAAAGACCTTTGACTTCAGCCCGGCAGGCATCATCAACGCACTCAACCTGAAATTCATCCAATACAAAAAGGCTGCCGCCTTCGGGCACTTCGGAGCCTTTACCGGCTTCCCGTGGGAAAAGACCGACAAAGCCAAAGAAGCCGCGCTTCGCAAGGCGCTGAAAGAGGTAGTGAGCCATGCAGCCGAATTATAACAACGGAAGGAGGAAACCGCATGAATGAAAAACAGACATAACTGCCGAACGAATAAAGGTCAAAAACTTTTAACGGAGGATGAGATCATAGACATCGGCTACGACGTCATCCGGCAGTTATTATGCAGCCCCAAATACGACGGGTACCGGCACCTTCACGACGACTTGACGCAAACAGCCATCGGCGAAGTCTGGGAGGCGCTACCAAGGTACGATCCGAAGAAAGCGACAATCGAGGGCTTCATATACGGCATCGCCAAACGAGCCATCACAAAAGCCCTTCTGAAAGAGGTCAGATACCGAGCACGAGTACTGGAGATGTCAGACGGGATGGAGGCGCAGCTCGAAGCGACGCCTGCGCCGGAACCAATCGAGCCGGACGAAGAAACAGCCAGTCAGATCACCGACCTGCAGCGTTTCGTTCAGACGCTGACGAAACTCGAAAAGAAGGCAATCGAACTCAAAAAAGAGGGCAAGACCAATACGGAGATATATAACGCCCTACACCCCAGAGCACACAAACGCCGAATCGGCAAAGCGATGACCGCCTTCTGGGGGCAAATCAAAGACAAGTACGACAAATGGAAAAGCAAGGAGGATAGCAATGCAAGTAAACATCGCAAAAATTAAAGGTTTAATGGCAGAACACGGAGACACGCAGCAAGACCTCGCAGCCAAGCTGGGCGTGACGAGAACGACGATCAATAACTACGTTCTCGGCAAAACGACCGTGACGCTTGAGACCGCCAACAAAATCGCAGCCATCTACAACGTGGATCCGCTGGACCTTTTGAAAAGAGAGTAATTTTTTTCAAAAGTAAGTGGACTAAAAAGCCAAAAAATACGGAGGTGCGATACAATGGTAGAAACCCAAAACACGGTAACCACAGCAGACCGGGGGCAGCTGGACGACTTCTTCGACTGGCTTCTGAACGAACTGCTGGATAAAGGCTACATAGACATCCATGAAAAAAAAATAAACAAACGGAGGTAAAAGAATCATGGAAATCAAAATCACCATCGCTCTCGACGAGAGAGCACACGAAACCCTGAACCGTCTCGCTGACGCCTTAAGCAAAGAGGTCAAGCTGACGGTCGCAACCCCGGGCACGGAAGCGCCTGTAGAGGACTCGAAGGCTACACACGGAAAGAACGCCAAAAAAGCCCCTGTAAGCGCCGAAGAGCCGAAGGTGGGAGAAGTACCCACCGAGACGCCGGAAGAGCCGACAGAGGCAGCCAGCGAAGGCGTAGGCGACGAAAAGCCGGTTCCCCTTGAAGAGCTGCGAGCACTCGCCGCCGACGTCAAAGCAAGCAAAGGATCACACCAACCGCTGAAAGACCTTCTGAACGAATTCAAAGCAGCCAAACTCTCCGAAGTTCCTGCCGAGAAAACGGCGGCCTTCGCCAAACGCCTGAAGGAACTACTCTGATGCCAAGCGAACACGCCAAGTTAAGTGCCAGCGGATCCGAGCGATGGATGCAATGCCCCGGAAGCATTATTCTCGAAGGTCTATTCGATGACGAAGGGAGCGCCTACGCAGACGAAGGAACGCAAGCACACGCCATCGCGGAGAAACGCATCAGAGCGAGGCTGACGCCAACGCCGGAAAACATCCGGAGCATCAAGGAAGCCGAGGAAACCTGCGAACCAGAGATGTGGGGCTTCACCGGGAAATACGAGGACTACTGCTTCGACATCATAGACACGATGACGATGGCAGGACACACGGTCCGAGCTTATCCAGAACAGAAGGTCTGCTTCGACAAGTGGGTGCCGAAAGGCTTCGGAACGGTTGACTTCTGCGCTGTTGGCGGCGACGACCTGCACATCGTGGACTTCAAATACGGCAAAGGCGTAAAGGTCAATGCCGTGGGCAATTCGCAAATGAGAGCCTACGCCCTCGGTTTCCTTCAGGAATACGACTTCATCTACGACAACTTGAAGACCGTCACGATGCACATAGTGCAGCCGAGAATCAACAACATCAGCGTCGAGTCGATCAGTGTCAAAGAACTGCTCCGATGGGCAAAAGAAGAACTCAAACCGAAGGCAAAGCAAGCCTTCAAAGGAACACGTCAATACGCCACCGGGCGACATTGCCGGTTCTGCAAAGCAAAAGCGGTCTGCAGGTTCCGAGCGACCAAACTGCTCGAAGACCTGACCGCAATACTGGACAATCAGCTACCATTCTAAAACGGAGGTAAAACATGGAAGGAATACTGATAGCAAACACCATAGGACTCGCAATCGGAGCGATTGCAGCGACGGTCTTCTTCGGGCTTTTCATACGAGCCGAGAAGAAACTCGCCAAGCACGGCGAAAGCATCATCTACAAGAAGGGAGGGGCAAGCAATGGCAGCACCGATAGATAAAGGAATTCTGTCCGATCCGGACCTTCTCTCAAAAGAGCAGATCGAGGACCTTCTGCCGATGCTCGACGAACTCATCGACTGGGCGAAGAAGGTGCAGGAATACGCCCTGAATCAAGCCCTGACAGGCGTCGAGTACAAAGGCTACAAAGTGGTCGAAGGCAGGACGAAACGCCGCCTGACGGACGAAGAAGGCGCCGTGAAGGCGCTCGTCAGCGCAGGCTACGCATCCGAGCTGTTCTACGAACGCAAGGTGATAGCCTTCAACAAGATGGAAGCCCTCGTCGGCAAAAAGAACTTCACCAACATAGTCGGAGAATTCATCGAGAAGCCGAAAGGCGCTCCGGCGCTGGTTCCGGACGACGATCCGAGAGAACCGTACCAAGCATCAGCCGCCGAGGATTTCAACGACGGCTTCACAGATTAAAAAAAATAAAATTTTGGAGGATAAAAAATCATGGCAACCAACAACACCAACAGCACGAAAGTCGTAACCAAACTCGTCCGCTTCTCTTACGTACATATCTTCAAACCCGAAGCAATCGACGAAGACAGCGAGAAGAAGTACAGCATGGCGATCCTGATCCCGAAGAGCGACAAAGCAACGCTTCAGGCGATCAAAGCAGCCGTTGAAGCGGCAAAGGAAAAAGGCAAGAGCGAAAAGTGGAACGGCAAGATCCCGGCGAACTTGAAGACGCCCCTGCGCGACGGTGACGTCGACAGACCGGACGACGACGCATACGCCGGGCACTACTTCCTCAACTGCTCCAGCAAACAAAAGCCCCAGATCGTGGACAGCCACTGCCAAGCGATCATCGATGAGAACGAAGTCTACAGCGGCTGCTACGGTCGCGTGTCGATCAACTTCTTCCCCTTTGACGCCAAAGGCAACAAAGGCGTCGCAGCTGGGCTGAATAACGTCCAGAAGATCAAAGACGGCGAATCGCTCGCAGGTGGCAGCACTGCAGAAGAAGACTTCAACGACGGCTTCGGTGAGGACTTCGACGATGACGACGAATTCCTCGGCTAAACGACTGCTATTCGTCGACATCGAGACATACTCGGAGGTTGACCTGAAGAAGTGCGGAGTGTATCGGTACGTTGACGATCCGTCCTTTGAAGTGATGCTCTTCGCTTATGCCTACGACGACGATCCAGTCACGGTCGTGGATTTCGCCCAAGGCGAAAAGCTGCCTGAAGAGGTTCTGTTCGATATGACGTCATTCGGCGTTATCAAGGTGGCGCACAACGCCAACTTCGAGAGAACGTGCCTGACCAAATGGCTGGGGCTTTATATGCACCCAGCGCAATGGTACTGCACGGCGGTCCGAGCGGCAACGCTCGGGCTGCCCCGGAGCCTCGAAGCCGTGGGCGAAGTCCTCGGCTTAAAAGAAGATGAAAAGAAGATGGCGGTCGGCAAGCGGCTCATCCAATACTTTGCAAAGCCCTGTGCACCGACCAAGACGAACGGCGGCAGGCGCCGCAACCTACCACATCATGAACCCGAAAAATGGGCGCTTTACAAGGACTACAACAAACAGGACGTCGCCACGGAGCGCGTAATATTCAACATCATGAAACGCTACCCACCGATATCCAAAGAGGAACACGAACTGTGGGCACTCGATCAATGGATCAACGAACAAGGCGTTCTCATTGATACGGAACTCGTGAGCAACATCATCACCTATTCAGAACGACACGAAGTCGAACTCGAAGAACGGGCAAAGCAGGTCAGCGGCATCGACAATCCGTCGAGCTTTCCGCAGATGCGGCGCTGGCTCGCCCGGAAAGGGCTGGATCCTGACACGCTCGACAAGGATAGCGTCAAAAAGCTGATAGCCGAACTCGGCGACACCGAACCGGACGTCGTCGAATTTTTGAAAATCAGACAGGAACTCGGAAAGACCAGTATCACCAAGTACGACGCGATCGAAAGAGCGCTCTGCAGCGACAACCGAGTGAGAGGAACGCTTCAATTCTACGGAGCCAACCGCACCGGCAGATGGGCAGGACGCATCATCCAGCCGCAGAACCTACCGCAGAACAAAATGCGCGACCTTGACCTTGCCAGACGACTGGTCAAAGAGAACGACTTCGAGCTGCTCGAAATGCTCTACGACTCGCCGTTTGACGTTTTCAGCCAACTGATCAGGACGGCGCTCATCGCCAACACCGCCGAAAATAAGACCTTCGCGGTCGCCGATTATTCGGCAATCGAAGCCAGAGTCATCGCGTGGCTCGCCGGAGAAGAATGGCGCCTCGAGAGCTTCCGGGAAGGCAAAGACATCTACTGCGCTTCTGCAAGTCAGATGTTCGGCGTTCCGGTGGTCAAGAACGGCGAAAACGGACACCTTCGGAAAAAAGGAAAAGTGGCAGAACTCGCCTGCGGCTATCAAGGAAGCATCGGAGCGATGAAACGAATGGGCGCCGAAGAGATGGGGCTATCCGACGAGGAAATACAGCAAATCGTGGACAACTGGAGAGACAAAAGCCCTCGCATTGTCGAACTTTGGAAGAAGACAGAATCCGCAGCCAAGAAGGCGATCCTTCACCCCGGCGTGGAAGTTTCCATCAACCAGAACATCATATTCCGGATGATAGATGAGCACCTATTCGTAACCCTGCCAAGCGGTCGAAAACTCTGCTATCAGAGCGCGAAGGTCGTCAACGAAGGAACAAAGACAGCCATCAAGTACAAAGGACAAAACCAGACCACGCAGAAGTGGGAAGAGGTAGATACTTATGGAGGGAAGCTCGTCGAGAACATCACACAGGCGACCGCCAGAGACTGCCTCGGCGCCGCGATGCTGCGGTTGAATCAAGCAGGCTACTGCCCGGAGTTCCACGTTCACGACGAAGTCATCATCGAAGTGGACAAAGCGACCGCAGAAGAGGATCTCAAGCGCATCGAGAGCATCATGGCGCTGGATGACCTCGAATGGAAAGAAGGGCTTCCGCTGGTAGCAGACGGCTACCTGACGGACTACTACAAAAAAGACTAACGGAGGTAAACAATGGTAACGAGCATCATAACCGAAGGCGCAGGACAAGCGCACTTCGAGAAATGGAAAAAAGAAATCACCGAGACCGTCCGAGAAAAGGATGGTGAACTGTCAGACTTCTGCATCTTTGCACGGGATAGCGGCTACATGGTAATAACGCCGGAAGGCTATAAACGCCTCCGGAAAACCGACAAAAAAAAGATCGATAAGTGGTACGACTACCGTCAATACGCAGAGGTGGAGAACGATGGACATCAAGATTAAACACGGTGCACGACTCGAACTGCACATCGCAGTCAGCCGGAACCGATACGAAACCAAATGGAAAAATAAAACCGTAACGTGGGGAGACCTGCTCAAGCGGTTATCCGAAACGGTCCGAACGCATGAGACAGCCGCAGAATACCGCAAGATGAGCAAGAGTGAACAAGACGGGATAAAGGACGTCGGCGGTTACGTCGGCGGCATTTTGACCGAAGGGCGCCGAAAAAACGGCTTCGTAAAGTCAAGAAGTCTGATCACACTTGACGCCGACTTCGCCACGCCGGAACTGTGGGAGGACACCGCCATGCTTGCGACCTACGCCATGGCGGCGTATTCCACGCATAAACACACGCCCGAGGCACCGCGTCTTCGTTTCCTGATACCGATGACAAGAGACGTATCTCCGGATGAATACGAAGCCGTCGCACGGTGGGTGGCAAACGAAATAGGCATCGACTACTTCGACGATACCACCTACCAGCCGGCGCGACTTATGTACTGGCCCAGCACGTCAAAGGACGCTGAATACTTCTTCCAATACGTCGATGAGCCGATACTCGATCCCGACAAAATACTTGCCAAATATCCCGACTGGAAAGACACTTCGATGTGGCCCGAGAGCAGCCGAAGCAAAGGACTGCGAAAGAAGGCAGCCGAAAAGCAAGGCGATCCGCTTGCCAAAGACGGTCTGATCGGTGCCTTCTGCCGAACCTACACGATACAGGCGGCAATCGCCAACTTCCTGTCGGACACCTACATAGAGTGCAACAGTCCGGACCGTTACACCTACGCGCATGGCAGCACCGCCGGTGGACTCGTCGTCTATGACGACAAATTCGCCTACAGCAACCACGCGACCGATCCGATAAGCGGTCAGCTTTGCAATGCTTTTGACCTCGTCAGAATTCATCTGTTCGGAGACCTCGACCTTGATGCCAAGGAAGGGACACCGGTCAACAAGCTACCGAGCTGGGGAAAGATGATGGCGCTCGTCTCGTCGGACGAAGCGTCCAGAGCGACTATAGGCGAAGAAAAGCTCGCCAGCGCGAAAGCAGACTTCGGGGACGATTTCAAAGAAGGTGACACCGAATGGCTGAAGAAGCTCAAGACCAACAAGTCGGGCGGCTACGAGCCAACAATGGCGAACCTGAAGCTCATCATTCAGAAGGATCCGAACCTTGCCGCGATCAGAGGGCGCGACCTTTTTAGAGACCGCCTGATCGTGGACGGCAAACTGCCGTGGGCGCGTGAAGCCGCCGTGGACACATGGACGGACATCGACGACGCCGGGCTTCGGGAATACGTAGAGACGGTCTATGGACTGGAATCGAAGAACAAACTGCTGGACGCGCTGGGGCTTGTTTTTGAAGAGCGAGCCTTCCATCCGGTCAAGGACTTCATCGAAGAGGTGCCATGGGATGGAACGCCCAGAGTGGAGACGCTACTGGTGGACTACCTCGGCGCCGCCGACACGCCCTACGTCCGCGCCGTAACACGGAAGACGCTCGTCGCGGCTATCGCCCGAATCTACAACCCCGGGTGCAAGTTCGACTATATGCTGACCATCGTCGGCGGTCAGGGCATCGGCAAAACGATGCTGGTGCAGCGCCTCGCTTACAAGTGGGGGTCCAACACGCTGACCGACATCAGAGGTAAGGAAAGCTACGAGGCACTCGACGGCGTCTGGTTGATGGAAATGGGCGAACTCGCCGCTCTGAAGAAGAGCGACCGGGACGCCATCAAAAACTACATCAGCAAGACCGAAGATACCTACAGAAAGGCATACGCCCGGAACGTAACAACGAACAAGCGGCACACGATATTCATCGGCACGACGAACGAGCACATATTCCTCGAAGACGATACCGGCAACCGTCGCTACTGGGTAGTCGACACCGACGACACGAAGCGGAAAAAGACGGTCTGGGGCGACGAAGGGCTGACGCTCGCCGAAGTCCATCAGATATGGGCAGAGGCGCTGGAAATCTACCGGAGCGGCTCCGAGAACATCATGGCAATGACTGAACAGGAACTCACGGCGGCCAAGGCGCAGCAAGACCAGCACACCGGAGAGGATCCGTATATGGGGTTAATTGAAAAATACCTGAATACACCCCTGCCGGTTGAGTGGGACAAGAAGACCCGCTACGAACGGATGCGCTACTACGAGAGTACCGAGGACTTCCAAGCCCCGGAAAACGGCGTAGAACGCGTGAAGGTCAGCGCCATAGAGATATGGACGGAGTGCTTCAAGAAGAACGATCCTACAGCGCTTACACGTAGCGAAGTACGCCATATTTATAACGTTCTCGAAAAGCTCGGCTGGCTCAAAAGAGATAAGCCAATGCGGATCGGTGGGGACTATGGCGTTCAGAAGGGCTTCGTCAAATACGATACACTTTTATAACCGGAAAGGACGCTGTAACCAGCAAAAACAGGCGTCAGTTACAAAGCAGTTACAAAAACCGAAAGAACCCTATCCCCTATAGGGGATAGCCAAGAGGCGAAAGCCTTAAAAAATCATTTTGTAACCAAAGTAACTAAAAATTATAGGAACCATATAGGAATAGGCAAATAGGCAATACGTAATACGCCTAAACGCCTGTATAGGAGAATTTCCGAAATCCGACAGTTATCAAGTTACAAGTTACAACGGAGGCAAAATGCGAGAAAAGAGAGTCGAAGAAAGGCTTCGAGAAGAGGTCCGGAAGATAGGTGGCAAGGCGTATAAGTTATCAAGTCAGATCGAAGCAGGAATGCCGGACAGGCTCGTCTGCCTACCCGGAGGAAAAGCAATATTCGTGGAGACCAAAAGACCAAAAGGTGGGCGCCTTTCCGAAATACAAAAATACCGTCACAAAGAACTGCAAGCCCGAGGCTTCGAGGTTCGAGTGATCAACACCACCAAAGCCGTCGTCGAATTCATAAGGGAGCAAAAGGAGGTGATGTCTGATGCCAAATAAGAACGGCGAATGGTACACTTGCCCCATTTGCGGAAAACAGTTCTATCGCACACCGGCACAGCTGGTAAAGACAAAAACCCCTTATTGCAGCCGCGAATGTTTCAAGCAGGTCAGCAGCCCGCGAATGACAAAAATGAACCAAGAGCTAAACCCAACGAGGATGTGTGATGAAACCCGAGAGAAAATAAGGGAATCGAGCATAAAGCAACGCGGCGGATTAAGGGAGGATACATACGTTAAACGGTTCTCACGTCTCGAGCATCGCGTGGTTGCAGAACAGATGCTGGGGCGACCGCTACGCAAAGGCGAGGTAGTACACCACATTAATAGCGATCGACATGACAACCGACCGGAGAACCTGATGGTGTTTGCAAACCAAGCAGAACATTCAAAATGGCACGCCGAGCATGGCCGGAGGAAATGGAAATGAAATTCATACCGCACGAATACCAAAAGTACATTATGGATTTCATGATGGACAACCCGAGGGCGTTTATTATACTTCAAATGGGCATGGGCAAAACCTCTTGCACCTTAACGGCGATTGAGGAACTCGTAAACGACCGATACGAAATCAACAAAGTACTGGTCATCGCACCGCTCCGAGTCGCTGACGACACATGGGAAGCGGAGCGAGACAAATGGGACCACCTTCACGGCTTACGGATGGCGAAGATGATAGGATCGGCAAAGCAAAGAGTCGACGCCCTGAAAGCAAAAGCCGATGTCTACACCATCAACCGGGAGAATGTCAAATGGCTAATTGACTACCTTCTGCAACACAAGATGAAGTGGCCGTTCGACATGATCGTCGTCGACGAGTCGTCCAGCTTCAAGAGCCACACCAGCCAGCGCTTCAAAGCGCTTCGGAAGGTCGCACCGTTGGCAAAGCGAATCGTTCTGCTGACCGGAACGCCGGATCCGAACGGACTGCTTGACCTTTGGAGTCAAGCCTACCTGATCGACGGAGGAATCCGACTCGGCAGAACGCTGACCGAATACCGGAATCGGTACTTCATACCGGGACGCCGGAACGGCAACGTCATCTACGAGTGGAAACCGAGAGAAGGCGCCAAAGAGGACATCTTCGAGAGGCTGAAAGACGTGATGGTGAGCCTGATCGCAAAAGACCACCTGAAGATGCCGGAGAGAATCGACAACTTCATCATGCTAAAGATGCCACCGGAAGCGAGAACAAAATACGACCAAATGGAAGCCGCCGCCATCCTCGAACTCGAAAAAGGCGAGATCGTGGCAGGCAACAAAGCAGCGGTCACGAACAAACTGCTTCAGATGGCGAACGGCGCCGTCTACTACGAAGACACTGCCGAGAACGGCGTGGAACCCGTGAAAAAAGTGGAGTGGATCCACGACGCCAAACTCGACGCCCTCGAAGAGATAATCGAAGACAATGAGGGACAGCCGGTGATGGTATTCTACAACTACAAGCACGACTTCGCACGGCTGATGAAGCGGTTCAAAGACCGCAACCCCGGAACGATAAAGGACAGACAAGACATAGCAAACTGGAACGCAGGAAAGGTGAAGCTGCTGTTCGCCCATCCGGCGAGCATGGGCCATGGACTGAACCTACAAGGTGGTGGCAACATCATCGTGTGGTTCGGCGTGACCAACAACCTCGAGCATTATCTGCAAGCCAACGCGAGACTGTACAGGCAAGGACAGACGCAGACAGTGGTCATCAACCACCTGCTGATGGAAGACACGCACGACATCGACGTGATGGAAAGCCTGCAGCGAAAGAGAGTGAGCCAAGACGAACTGATAGCCGCCGTGAAGGCGAGAATCAGAGAGCGAGAAGAAGGTCATAGGTAGATAATAAGTAGAGCCGTGCCCGAGGCTCACCTCCGTTGACGGAGATCCCCTGCCCTTTGTCAAGGCAGAGGGGGGGGATCTCCCGATTACCTTCATGAGGCGAACAACGGCGGCAGGAGTCACAGACACATTTTTGACGGAAAATTGAGATTTTCAGAAAATAACGGAGAAGAACGATGGAGATAGAAAAAATCAAGCTGTCAGAGCTGAAACTCGATCCGGAGAACGCAAAGGAACATCCGGACTTTCAGGTTCAACAGATAATCGAAAGCATAAAGCGTTTCGGCTTCTGCGATCCGATAGGCGTGTGGGGCGATGACAACCTCATCGTCGAAGGACACGGTCGCTATATGGCACTCCAGCGCCTCGGCTACACCGAAGCAGAGTGCGTCCGACTCGACCACTTGACCGAGGACGAACGGAAGGCATACGCCATCGCTCACAATTCGACGAATATGACGACGGGCTTCAACCCCGAACAACTGCAAAAGACGCTCGCTGAACTCGCCGGCAAATTCAACATGGAATCCTTCGGCGTACTGCTCGCCAAAGTCGATGACGCGGCATCTGCGAAGGAAGACGACTACGAGATGCCGGAAGACCTCCCGAACCGGGTAAAAGCTGGCGAGGTGTGGGAACTCGGACGCCACCGTCTGGTATGCGGAGACAGCACCGAAGAAGAGACATACAAACGACTAATGGGGGGGGGGCTACGCCAACCTGACGTTGACGGATCCTCCGTACAACGTTAACTATAAAGGCGGTACGCAGGAAGCGCTTCGTATTGAGAACGACAATATGGGATCGGTAGAATTCCGGGCGTTCTTGACGCGAGCCTTCACGCTCATGAACAAATACACGAAGGACGGCGGTGCCTTCTACGTATGGCTGGCAAGTCGAGAGCACGTCAACTTTGAAGCGGCGCTGAACGCTGCAGGCTTCACGGTCAGACAGCAGCTCATCTGGGTAAAGAACGCCCTCGTCCTCGGACGACAAGACTACCAGTGGAGACACGAACCGTGCCTCTACGGCTGGAAGGACGGAGCGCCGCACTACTTCAGAGATACTCGGAGTCAAACGACCGTGCAAGAAAGCGAGGCACCGGAGAACTTGAAGAAGCTCAAGAAGGACGAGCTGCTGGCACTTGCAACGAAGTTACTCGAGAATGCCGAGAAGGAAGAGACGACGGTCCTCCGGGAGAACAAGCCGGCGGCGTCGGAACTGCATCCGACGATGAAGCCCATCAAACTGATGGCGCGTCTCATCGCTAACAGCACGAAACGCGACGACGTCGTTCTCGATCCCTTCGGCGGCAGCGGCAGCACGCTGATGGCTTGCGAGCAACTCGGGAGAGTCTGCCGGACCGTTGAATTAAGCGAGAGATATGCCAGCGCCATCGTGGATCGCTGGGAGAAATATACAGGACTGAAAGCAAAGAAGGTGGAGGATGGAATACGAGAGGGATCCTAAAAAGACGAAGTTCTATAACAGCCGAGCGTGGCGGCGACTTTCAAAAGCCTTTGCGGAGAGCAAGGGCTATGTCTGTGAGATTTGCCGTAACAAATACGCAAAGCCGGACATCGTCCCCTTTTACAAGCAATTCCATGTCCACCACAAAATAGAACTAACCGCCGAGAACATCGACGATCCGAACATAGCCCTCAACGAAGACAACCTGATGCTGCTTTGCCAACATTGCCACAACCTCGTGACCACACAGAAGGAAGTTCTCGCGCCCGGGCTGGTTTTTGATGAAAAAGGAATGGTGAGACCAATATGAAAGGGCGAAAGGCAATACCG